>Ga0136633_1001185_pt1 | contig 19437 bp, 21 predicted proteins | sample AntDrymeUQ832206_2_FD_105494 | JGI IMG/M metagenome (GOLD analysis project Ga0136633, IMG submission 105494) | Polar desert sand microbial communities from Dry Valleys, Antarctica - metaG UQ83 (22.06) | ecosystem: Environmental > Terrestrial > Soil > Desert | place: Antarctica: Dry Valley...
CCCCCGGAGGTAGCGCCCTGTCGGTCCTGCACCGGGGCCCCTCCTCGCCGACCCCCCCCTTCGCAGGCGAGAAGTTACAGGGCTGTCGTTCTCAGGTGGTGGACCCGCTAAACATGTACGTTCCAGGTTGCTAGAGGCGCATCGTTATGGGCGGTGACGACAGTCTGCCCGTCGACCTGGTGGAACTGCTCTGCTGTCCACGGGACCAGGGCGCACCACTGGAGCGCGACGCCGATGGACTTGTCTGCCCAACCTGCAGTGCCCGGTTTCCCATCAGGAATCGGATCGTGTCCTTCCTCCCTGCTCAGGCGCTCAGCGAGCAAGAGCATCTTGAGCGCTCCATGCGTGACGAGGAGAGCGTTTGGTACGACCCGATGTTCGAGGGCTACACGAACGCCGTCGAGATACCCGCCGCCGTGCGCCGGGTCGGTCGTCCGATTGGGCCCATCCTCGACGCGGGCTGCGGCACCGGTCGCATCACCGAGGCCCTGGCAGGGTTCGGAGTGCCGATCATCGCCGTCGACTACAGCGAAGCCTGTCTGCGTCGCATGCTGACCCGCGCCGTCGGGGCTCCGGTGTTAGCGGTTCAGTCTGATCTCCGGTCCCTCCCAATCCGGGAAGGAGTCATGGCCGCAGCCACCTGCATCGAGGTCTACTCGCAGTTCCGATCTGCCGACCGCACACGGGTACTCGCTGAGCTAGCCCGGGTGCTGACACCGGGTTCGCCCTTGTCCATCTCCGCCTTCAACTACAACGCCCTCTTCCGGTTGTGGCGCATCATGGGCAACGAGGGAGCTCGTGAAGGTACGCACATGCTGGGCGGCGACTACTACTACCTCCGGTTCGGAAAAGCCGACTTCCGGCGCGAGCTGGAGGCGGTATTCGAGATCGAAGAGCTCACAGGTATCCGCAACATCCCAGCCCGCACCCTCGCCGTGGGCCTTCGGCGGCTTGGTCTCGCGTCGACAGGCGACCGATTCCTGCGCTACATGGTGGAGCGGGGCTTCTCGGCCGACTTCGCCCTCGAGCACACCCCGTTGGCCGATCTCATTGGCTTTTTCTGGCAGGCCAGGTGCCATCCCCGGACCACTCACCCATAGGGCCGGCCGGCGCTTGGCTGCACTTTCGGCCGAGGCTTCACCCGGTGCGCCGACTCCGAATGCCACGTGCGGGGATCAGCGGGGTCGGCAGGCAGCCCCCGAGCAGCGCGCCAGTTGATGGAGACGGTCAGCCAGGGCGCGGACCAGTGCGGGGTCGGCGCTCCGTACCGAGTTCTCAAGTTGGTACGGGTCGGCCGCCAGGTCGTAAAGCTCGCGCTCTCCCGTGGCGTACTCGATGTAGGTATGCGTTCTGGTCCGGACTCCGTTGAACTGCGGGATCCCCCTGTTACCGGCCGGCGCGCCCGAGGGGTCAGCAGGTTCGTTGACTCCGGAGATGTCCGACCCATCTTCTGTGTCGGGCACCCCGTGCTCGAGCAGGAAGGCGTCGCGCCAGTCGGCGACCGGTGGCGGATCGGTTCTCAGCAACGGCGCCAGGGTGCGCCCGTCGACGGTTTCGGGAACAGGGACCCCGGCCCATTCTGCGAAGGTGGGAGCCAGGTCGATGTTGCCGCTGAGGTGGTCGACCGTGCGCCCGGCCGGCACCCCGGGCCCACGGACGATTAGCGGCACTCGGATGTCGTCCTCGTATGGCGCCTGCTTGCCCGACATCTGGCGATGCTGGCCCAGGTGGAAGCCGTTGTCCGAGCTGAACACCAGAAAGGTGTTGTCTAGCGAGCCCGTCTCCTGCAGCGTCTGCACCAACCCGGCGATCATCTCGTCAACCGCTTGTAACGATTGCAGTCGCTTGCGATACAGGTCGTCGATCTGGCGGGTACGAGCCGGCGTGAGGGACGGCAGTGCCCGGACCCATGCTGGCTTGTCGCTCACGTCCTCCTCGTTGAAAGACGGGTCCCGAGGAGCCCTGGCCTCGGGGAACAGGTCCTGGTGACGCGGAGCCGGAGTGGCCGGGCCGTGAGGGGCATAGGTGGGCAGGTAAAGAAAGAACGGCTTTCGGTCCGCCGACGCTTGGCGGATGAAGGCGCCGGCCTTCGCCGCGATCACGTCGCCGAGGTAGTCCTCGGGTGCAGCGCCGTAGGAAACCAGAGCCCCGTTCTCATGAAGGGTGTAGTTGAACTCAGAGTAGGGGACGCCCCTCGACGGCGAGTCCCACTCATCCCAGCCCGGCGGCACGTAGGTCGGATTCGTCCTCTGCGGGTACCCGTTGAGGTACTTGCCCATGAGGGCCGTGCGATAGCCGGCGTCGTGGAGCCACGTGGCGATCGTCGGGTCCTCCAGCTTCTTCGCCAACACCCCCTCGAACCCGCCGGCAGGCGGCAGGTTCCCGAAGATGCCGGTGGTGTGGGCGTACTGGCCGCGCAGCATCGAGGTGCGGGACGGGCAGCACAGCGACACATTGACAAGGTGATTGGAGAACGTGGTCCCCCGATCAGCGAGCAGGGATTTCAGCTTCGGCATGAACTCGATAGAGCGTGCGTCGAGATCGTCGGTGAGAACCAGCACGATGTTGGCCTTGGCTTTGGGGGGCGCGGTCGTGCTGGGCAAGGGAAGAGCCGTGGTCGAGACCGGCTCGGCCGACGACCGAGCCGGTGTTTCCGACCCCGAGCCGGTGCAATTGCCCAAGAGCATCAGGACTACAGCCAAGGCCATGGCCAACGCCCCTCGTCGCATGTGCACCATCATCGCCGTCTCCTACGTCGTTCGCTGACGATCCGATGACGCAGTCACCGAGGCGACCCTTGGGCCCGCCAGTCACAGGTGGAGAATCGTCACCGCTCGCGGGGGAACTGCCGCCATCGAGAAGCCGGACCGTTGCGAGCGCATACCCGTGCCCTCGAGGACACCTTGGACGAGGATCACCGCTCAGCTGGCTGACAATTCCCGCAGCCTGTATGCGGGCTGCGCCTACCGGCTCGCACCCGAAAAGTGCCCCTAACCTGCGGGCACGAGGGTGGGCCGTAAGGGATTTGAACCCCTGACCCCCTGCGCGTCATGCAATTCACAGCGGGGTCGCTGATCTGCCCACATAGCCTCTGACCTGCAGTTTTGTTGTCCGAGAGTGACCGCCAGTGACCCCCTATTTCCAACATCTCGCGGCCTGGCCGCGGCCTGGGTCGAGTTTTGCAACATTGGCGACTGCGTGCGGGAGCCCGGAGGTTGGCGATCGTCCGAGACAAGGATCCGGGACCGCGCCGTCGCTTCGTACAATCACGACCGACGTGTCGACCGAGCCCATCCAGCCCGGCCCCGGCGAGACCCGGGAGGTTCCAGTCGAGGACCTCCTTCGGCGCGCCCAGCCGCTGCCTCCTCACGAGGAGATGCGGATCGACGACCTCACCGAGGAAGAGGGCGCCGCCTTCCTCGCTGCCCTGGAGGCCTGAGCACCAAGCCGGCGGAGGGAATTCACGGGCGTCCCGGAGTCGCATTCGAGACTTCGGCGGTCGTCGGGCTACCCGCGCCGAGCGAGCGGTGAGCGCGCTACCCGCCGCATAGCTGTCGCTGCGCTCCGACCGATGGCGTTTCGGCACGCGCTGGCTACTGCGAAGGGTGCCTGGCCTCGTCCGGACCCGATCGGGGCCGCAACCGCTAACTGCCCCGGTAGACGGGCGACGTTCACAGCCGACGGACCCTGACCACGGCCACGTACGGCACCGACTCGTCCACGAAATAGGCGACCCGGAACCCCGAGGGCAGCTCGTCCTCGAACAGCTTGGCTCCCAACAGTGTGCGGCGGTTCTCCCTGGGCGGCCCGTGCTCGACCCAAGGGAACAGGTCGGCGGTTACTGCGCCCTTCTCGGCGTCGCCCAATCCTTCGAGAGCGGTCTCCGTCAAGACCACCCGCCAACTCACGCCGTCTGTCGGTGACCGCGCCTCACGAACGCCAGCAGGTCGGCGCTGTTGTCAAAGCTCGGCAGCGACCCGTCAGCAACGCGGCGCCTCGTCTCCTCGACCACGGCGACGACCTCCTCCTCGCCGACCTCGGCAATCCACTCGGTCAGCAGCGGCGTCGAACCAGCGTCCTCGGGCAGAGCCATCGGATCAACGGTAGCGGCCGCAGATGCCCCGCGCGTGGAACATGCGACCATGGCCATCATCGCTGGCTCGCGGCGCCAGGCGTCTCGATCTACGCGGTCGGTAACGCCAACGTGCGTCGATACGGCCCGCGTGCTCCCCTCCGCCGACCGAGCGGGTACGGCACATCGGTCGGTGAGCCTGGCGTCAGCTCGGGACGTATCGCGTCCGCGAAGAGGCGGTCGAGATTAGGCGCCGTGCGAGTTGCTAGCGGGACGCGACGAGAATCGTTCCGCAATGGCGACGACCACCAGCGCCGCCAGGCTCGGCAACAGCCAAATCCACGGCTGGGCCTCGGCGACCGCCAGATAGGTGAGCGCCCACACGATCTCAGCGACAGTGAGCGCCGACAGCACCGTCGCCGCCACTCGGAAGGCCCGCGTTGGGTGGCGTGAAGCAGCGATCCATCAGTGGATGGTCACGGGAGCCGCGAGGATGGCACCGCCCATCGACAGCATCAGGAACCCGGCGACCAGATACGTGACTAGGCCGATCGTGCCCCACGGTTGTCGTCGGTCAGTGGCGACGCCCGGATCCCGATCGGTGGTTCGTCGGGCCAAGGTTGCACGATCTCCATCATCGCCCATGTCAACAGTGCGTGAGCCGGTGGACGAACGTGGACGGCCAGAACCGGTGGGCGGACCGGCCACGTGACGAGAACGCCGCCTCCCTCCGATACCGCTCGGGCATCGCACGGTGCTGTCCGAGGAGGAGCGGCACCTACTTCTCGGAGTGGTTCGCAGGCGAACCGTGGGTGTCGGGCAGCATGCCTGCTGCGAGCTCGCTTTGGAAACATCGTTGAATGGCGCGTGTCCGTCGAAGGGGCGCTTCGCAACGAGCTCCTGGGCAGTCGGTGGGAGCCACATTGGGCCGGCGATGTTCATGGCTCGACTGCCCGGCCGAATTGCAGGTAGCTCCTGTCCGCCGCGCGGACAGTGGTAGGCACCGGCAGACCATTGTTCATCTGACGCCTGGCGTGGTTTCCCAAGCCATGCCAGCAGCGAACGGACGCCCATGCCGGTGAATCTATCGCCGGGGGGGCGACCGGCTGCGCGAGGTAACCTCGACCTCGGTCGAATGCGGCTGGGATGGCCGCTGTTGCCCACGCCCGCTCTCGCCGACCGACACCTGAGGAGTAACGGCACATCCTGGTCGGGCTACCAGGGTCCTCCGACGCGGTGGCCGTCGGGTCCATCGATCCAGCGAATGTCCGCAAGCGGTACAGCGCGGAGAAAGCCGTCGTCGTCGAAGGTCACGGGAAACGGGTCATCGCTGGCGGTCACGCGTCCGGTCCTCGGGACTATGAATCGCGCTCCGATGCCGAGGGTCACAAATTGTCCATCGAAGGAGTTCAACAGTTCCCGCTTCTGGCGGGTCGCCTTCGACACTGACCTACGACCCCTTGGCCTCAGCGAACAGCATCTCTCGACGACTCTACCGACCCTCCGCCTGCGCCCAACGTAAGCGGTCTGCCGACTGTCCGGTGACTCCCTGGAAGCCGGCGTTACCGCTCGGCACCCCGGCTGAGCCGAACGATGCAGTCTCTACACATCCCGGTCGGGCGAGGCGGCACACCGTGCATGTGGCCGAGCAGAACGAAAGTCTGGCCCTCCGCCATCGTGTCGCCGTCGTCGCCGGCATCGTCGCCCTGCTGGGCACGCTGGTCTGGCGGCGCCACACGCCCGCCGGGTGATCCTGGGTGGGCAACCAGGCCCGAGCATGTGCATTCGCCGAGGCGTTCATCTCTTGCGCTCAATCAGCCGCAGGACGATGTACACGGAGACCACCGCGCCTAACACAGCGAAGACGAGGATCGCCAGGTCGGTCCAGAGGCTCCCATAGTTGACAGGACCGGCGATCACGAGGGTGCCCCAGCGATGGCGTGAGATTAAGGTTGGTCAGCAGGCCAGTCAATCCTCTGGTCCCACCGGCTTCGCGAAATGCCGTACAAGGAGTGCGACAAGTACCACTCCGACAAGGAACATTGGGCCACCGATGTAGGGCTTGGTCTCTGGGTCATCGTCCAGGAAGCTCAGCGGACCGAGCACCAGGAGCGATCCCGCTATCACTGCGTACACGCCCCAAAATGGGGAGTTCAGGTCAAACGGACGCCGGGACGGTGCGAAGAAGGACCGGGAAAGAGTGTCAAGCAAGAACGCAGCCATCACTCCCAAGCCTGGGAGCAGGAGACCCCAGAGCCAAGGTGAGACGTCATCCTCAAGCCTGACGTACACCGCCAGCGCGGCCCAGGCGAGGAAGGTGCGCACGCGTATCGGCGAGGGAATACTCTTGATCGCCCGACCCAGACGAGTGTCCTCCTCCAGCGAATGCATGATTCACCGCCTACAGCGGCTTCCGGGCCGGCGAGGTCGGCGGCCTGCGGGTGAAGCACCTCGACCTGCTGCGCCACCGGGCCAAGATCGCCGTGGCCCGCAAGACCTACGGCGCCGACGGCGCCACCAAGACCGGCAAGGCCCGCTGGGTCGACCTGCCCCGCCAGCTGTGCGACGAGCTGGCCGCCCTCCTGGCCGCCCGGGACCACGACCCGGAGGCCCGGGTCTGGACCGGCGAGCGGGGCGGCCCGCTGGCCCACAAGTGGTTCTACACCCACCGGTTCAAGCCGGTTGTGGAGCGGCTCTCGGCGACCGGCGAGCTGCCGACCACCGACAGCGCGACCGCCGACGGCAGCGTCGAGACCCTCACCCTGAGGTTTCACGACCTCCGCCACACCTGTGTGGCGCTGCTCATCGCCAAGGGCGCGCAGCAGTACGAGGTCATGGAACACCTGGGCCACACCAACATCCAGACGACCATCAACACCTACGGCCACCTGTTCCCGAACGTCCGCGAGCGCATCCGCGTGGCCCTCGAAGACACCTGGGAGGAGGGTCGGCGCTCCGCTGGCTGAGAATTCTCGCGGCCTGTAGGCGGCCTGGGCCTTCCGGGGGCCCCGCTGCCTCAACCCGGAAATAGCCTCTGACCTGCGGTTTTAGGGGTGGGCCGTAAGGGATTTGAACCCCTGACCCCCTGCGCGTCATGCAGGTGCTCTGCCAACTGAGCTAACGGCCCTCGGCCAGGACACTACCGCGGCGACTCGACCGGGGCGAAGCCCTGGCGCAGCGTGTTCTCGCTCACGGTGCGGGGCTCGACGAACTGGAGCAGGTAGTCGGGGCCCCCGGCCTTGGAGCCCACGCCCGACAGGCCGTAGCCCCCGAAGGGCTGGCGACCTACCACCGCCCCCGTGATCGAGCGGTTGACGTACACGTTGCCCGCCCGCAGCTCGGCCGTAGCCAGGCGGATGTGGGCGGGTGACCGCGAGACCACCCCGGCGGTCAGCGCATAGTCGGTGTCGTTCGCCATGGCCAGGGCCTCGTCGAACGAGCCCGCCCGGAAGACGCTCAGAACGGGACCGAAGATCTCCTCCCGGGCCAGCCGGCCCCCCGGCCGCACACCGGCCACGATCGTCGGGCTGACGAAGTAGCCCTCCTCCGGCACGGCACCGCTACCCAGGACAACCTCGCCCTCCTCAGGGGCGAGGTCGACGTAGGACAGCACCCGCTCGTGCGCCTCGGCATCGATCAGCGGGCCGACGTCGACGGCCATGTCCCGGGGGTGGCCGACCCGCAGCAGTCGGGCGGCCCCCACCAGGCGCTCGACCAGCTCGTCGTAGACCTTGTCGAGCACGATCAGACGCGAGCACGCCGAGCACTTCTGGCCGGCGTAGCCAAAGGCTGAGCCGGCGACGATGGGCACCGCCTGGTCGAGGTCGGCGTCGGCGTCGACCACCAACGGGTTCTTGCCGCCCAGCTCGGCGATCACCCGCTTGACGTGGCGCTGGCCGGGCTGCACCTTGGCCGCTTTCTCGACGATGCCGAGGCCGACCGGCTTGGAACCGGTGAAGGCGACGAAGGAGACGTCGGGATGCTCGACCAGGTAGGCCCCCACCTCCTCCCCCAGGCCCGGCAGGAAGGCCAACACCCCTTCGGGGAGCCCGGCGGCAGCCAGGGCCTCGACCAGCCTGGCGGCGACGGCCGGTGTCTGCTCGGCCGGCTTGAACAGCACGGCGTTCCCGGTCACGAGGGCGGCGACGACCATGCCGGTAGGGATGGCCAGAGGGAAGTTCCACGGGGAGATGACGACGCCGATCCCTCGTGCCTGGTACCGGAGGCTGTTGTGCTCGCCCGGAGGCGACTGCACCGGTGCGCCCTCGTCGAGACGGATCGCCTCCCGCCCGTAGTACTCACAGAAGTCGATGGCCTCGCACACGTCGGCGTCGGAGTCGCGCCACGGCTTGCCCGCCTCGAACACCTCCAACGCGGCCAGCGAGAAGCGGCGCTCGCGCATCCATTGGGCGGCACGGAACAGGACGGCGGCGCGCTGGCGGGTGGGGGTCCGCCTCCACGCCGGCCACGCCCGTCGGGCCGCCTCCAGGGCCTCCTCCGCCTCGGCCGGCCCGCAGCGGGCGGACCGGGCGACGACGATCGACGGCGAGGCCGGGTCGTGGGACTCGATCTCCCCTGCGGTGGTGACCGCCCGGCCGCCGATCCTCGCCGGGACACTCACCCCGAAGCCCTGGTCGTGCCCGCCTGAGACCGCGGCCGCCATGGTGGCTCGGACGGTGGCCCGCCGCCACTCCCCCACCGGCTCGGGCTCGTACGCGGACGGCGCCTTCGGGTCGGTCGTCGCCCGACGAGCCTGCTGGTCCCGCTCGGGGAGGTGGTCGACGAGGGGCGGCGCGAGCAGGGCGTCGAGGTCCTGGCCCTCCACGAACCGGCGGCGGACGAAGCTCTCGTTGGCCGTGTTCTCGAGGAGACGGCGCACGAGATAGGCCATCCCCGGCACCAGCTCCCCCACCGGCGCGTAGACCCGGAGCCGCAGGCCCAGCTTCCGCACGGCCGCGTGCAGCGGCTCGGCCATCCCGTACAGCAGCTGGATCTCGTAGCCGTTGTCGGGGATGCCCAGCGATCGGGCGTACTCGACCGCGTAGGCGAGCGAGCGGAGGTTGTGGGTGCCGAACGCGGCCCGCACCGACCCGTGGTTGTCATGCAGGAGCCGGGAGCACCGCTCGTAGTTGGCGTCGGTCTGGACCTTGTCGGCGAACACGGGCACCGGCCACCCCTCGGCCTGCGACTGCACCGTCTCGGTGTCCCAGTACGCGCCCTTCACCAGTCGCACGGTGACCGGCGTGGTCCGGCCGGCCGCCCAGGCAACCACGTCGGCGAGGTCCTCGTGGGAGTCCTTGAGGTAGGCCTGGATCACCACGCCGGCGTGGAGCGGGGCCAGCTCCGGCTCGTCGAGCAGCTCCCGGAACAGCTGCAGGGTGAGGTCCTTGACCTCGTAGTGCTCGGCGTCGAAGTGGACGTATGCGCCGGCGGCCGCCGCCTCGGCCAGGAGCGGCCGCAGCCTGGCCTTGGCCCCGGCCATCCCGTCGGCCCGGGTGAGCGGCGCGTACCGGGTGGCCAGGGCGGTTGGCTTCACCGAGACGTTGACCCGGGGAAGGGGGCCGAGGTCGTCGCTTTCGAGGTGGGCGTCGCCCTGCCAGCGGGGCGCGGCGGCGGTGAGGGTGCGGAGCAGCTCGCCGACCCGGGCCGCATAGCGGTCGGCGTCGGCCTCCGTGAGGGTCTTCTCGCCCAGTAGGTCGACGGTGAAGGCGCTGCCGCCGGTCCAGAGCCGCCGCAGCCCGGCCACCGCTTCGGCCGGCGTCTGACCGACGATGAACTGCTCCGCAACCCGGGAGATGCTGCGCCGGGCGAGGGTGGCGGCCGCCGCCTTGCCCAGGGGCACGTGCTCGGCCACGTCGAGGCCCAGGTCCAGGAACTTCGGGACGTCCTCGCCCCCGTGCAGGTACTCGTCGAGGTGGCGGACGACGTCGTCGTCGCCGGTGGTGGCGGGGAACACGTCGACGAAGCGGAACAGCTGGGTCTTGAACGACGGGTGCGACATGGCCCACTCGAGCATCCGTTCGCTCCACCACGAGGAGGAGACGATCCCGGACCGCTCCTCCCCTCCGAGCTCGGCCAGGTGCCGGGCCAGAGCGGTCGTGGACGTGTCGATCCCCTTGTCTCGCGACGTCGCCATGCATCTGACGTTACGGCCGCCGACGCTGACTGACGACCGCATCTATACAGATGCTGGAAATAGGTGTCGTCGTCGACTACCTTCCCTCGGGCTGTAGCACCCGCCTATCCACCGACGTCTGGGGTCCCGCATCCTCGCTCGCCGACGCGCCTCCGGGCGTGCAATCCGACTCGTCGCCCTGTCGGCCACCGTGGTCGCGGTGGGGCCGGGAGCGGCGTGGGGCGCCGACGGCGACCTGCGGTCCCCAGGCTGGGCCGCCGACGCCGTGCGGTTCGAGCCCGTGGCGAGCGGGTCCGGCGGGCTCACAGTCGCCGGCACCGGGACCTACCGGGGTGCGATTGAGGTTCGTCGTAGCGGGCGCACCCTCGCAGTGCGCAACGACCTCACCCTCGAGGAGTACGTGCGGGGAATCGACGAGGTGCCTCCCTCGTGGCCGGCAGCTGTCCTGCAGGCCCAGGCCATCGCCGCCCGCACCTATGCGGCCCACAAGGTGATGACCGGTGACGCCCGCTGGCGGGCGGTGGGCGCCGACATCTGCGCCACGCCCACCTGTCAGGTCTACCGAGGCCTCGACGCCGAGCGCCGGGCTGCGGGCCACGGATGGCTGCCCGCCGTCGAGGCGACAGCGGGGCGGGCGCTACTGGCGGGCGGGCGGCCCATCATGGCCAGCTACTCCTCCACGGCCAACGGGCCGCAGGCCATGAGCCAGAACGGCGCGCTGGCCATGGCCAACGAGGGTCGGTCGTCGGTCGACATCCTCCAGGCCTATTACGGGATTTCCCCCACCAGGGCCCCCGACCGTCTTCCCGGCACCATCCGGGTCGCCCTGGTGATGAGCACCGGGCGCGTGCGGGTCTCCTCCTCCTCCGGGTTCCGGGTGGTCGACGGCATGGGCGTCGAGCTGGCCGCCGGTGGCGCCGGGGAGTGGACGGTCGAGCCGGTCGGCGTCGGCGTGCGTCTGGTCCCGCCCGACTCTTACCGCCCGCAGATGCCGCCGGCCGAACCGGTGGAGTCCCCCGTCGTCGTCCGTCGGGCCGGTCGGGTCATGATCGCGTCCACGACGTCACCCGGTCCGACGCCGGCCCCCTGGGCCGTGGCCGCCGCCCTGGTCGCCGTGGTCGGTGGCGCCACCGCCACCCTCGGGCGCCGCCGCCGGGCGGTTCGGGGCTCCTAGGAGGGTTCTGAAGTAATCGCGCCCGCTCGAAGCGGCGCCGAAAGGTGCCCGAAATCGCCGCCAACTTTCGGCACCGGCCTGTGGATATCGCCCCTACGGCGGTCCTGTGGGGAGGGAGATTTCCGGGTCGCAGGCAATGTTGCTTACTTCAGAACTCTCCTAGTGCTCCGTCTCGCAGGTCATGCGCGTGTGTCGCCGGCGAGACACCGCTGGAACTTGCGAGACGGTGCACTAGCTAGCGCGGGCCTCGGGCGGCGACTTGCGGTCGCACGCCCGGCGCCGCTTCCGCCCGCCCGGGATGAGGCGGGCCAGATCGCCGGCGATCCCGGCGATGTTGTGGGCGGCAACCCGGTGGAGGGCGTAGCGGGCCAGCTCCTCGGGCTGGTTGCTGGCCAGCGGCGAGTACCGGTCCACGTGGGCCGACACCTTGTTGCCCTTGCCCACGGTGATGTGCAGGCTGTGGGTGGGCGAGACCTCCCGCAGTGACACCTTGCCCCGGTGGAAGATGGCGCCCAGCCGGGTGTCACGGCGGAACCGGCCGCTCTCCTCGAGCTCGCGGAGCAGGGCGGCGGGGTCGTCGGTTGTAAACGTATGAGCGGATCCCCGGCGGATCGGCGGACCGTCGACCTCCACCGGCGAGGCCAGGCCCAGGGCGGCGACCCGGTGGGGCACCGGCGCGGCGCCGGGCGGGGTGGGGCGGCGGGTGGCCGGGCGCACGTCGTGGACCTTCCACCCGCGTCGCTGGGCCACCTTGCGCAGCTGGCGGTCGGGGTTGACCACCTCGGCGTTCCCGACCAGCTCGAGCAGCGGCAGGTCGTTGATGGAGTCCGAGTAGGCCACCGACGCCGACAGGTCGATGCCTGCGCGGGCGGCGCACGCCTGGACGGCCCCCGCCTTGGCCGCGCCCTGGAGCACCGTCCCCGACAGGCGGCCGCTGTAGCGCTCCTCTTCGTCGACCTCGGCCGTCGTGCCCAGGCCGCCGGTCATGCCCAGGCCCTGGGCGACGATCTCGGCCAGCTCGGCAGGGGCCGCGGTCGCCACGAAGGTGAGGGCCCCGGCGGCCCGGTGTGCCTCGATGAGCTCGGCCAGGTCCGGATAGACCATGGGGACGATGCGCTCGTCGGCGATCTCACGGGCCAGGGCCTGCAGCTCGGGGCGGTGCTTGCCGGCCACGAAGGACAGGGCGGCGTCCTGCGACGTCCGCATCTGGGGGCCGCCGGCCGGGCCGGTCCGGAACACCAGGCGCTGCCAGGCGAAGCCGAGCAGATCGGCCCGCCCGTAGAAGTGGCGCCGCTGCAGGCCCTGAGCCAGCAGGTAGAGGCTGGAGCCGGGGATGAGGGTGTCGAGGCCGAAGAAGGCGGCCCGGCGAGAGGTTTCGGGTGTGGGGTGGGGTGTGGGGTGGGGTGGAGGCGCCCCGGGTTCGGGCGCGCCCATGGAGCTGGACATACGAGGGGTTCCTTTCGAAAAGGTGCGGCACCGCGATCTTTCACCGTCCACTGGGTGCGGGGAGTGGCGGTCAGACCGTTATCGGTGACTTACAGGGAACCCTAGCAGCCTCGAACCCACTTCGTGATTCATTTCACAAGCCTGCCGGGCTGCGTTCAACCGCCGTTCACGGAGACGAGTGCATAGGCGGGCGGGCGCTCCTCGGTGCCTGCGCCGCAGCTGAGCGGACGGGCTTCAGAGGCGGCTCCGACCCGTACCCGGACGTCGTAGGAGCGACCGCCCGGACCGTCGAACCGCACGTCGACGAAACCCTCGCGGCCCGGCCGGTAGCGGGTGACCAACAGGTCGTCCACGCCCGACAGCCCCTCGTCCCGGCGGAGGAAGTGCTCAGCGGCCTGGGCCGCGAACGGCTCACCCGCCCGGCCCCGGTAGTGGTCGAGGTCGACGATCCCCTGCTCATAGGAGTCGACCACCCGCTCGGCGTCTCCCGGCGAGAGCCGTCCGAAGTACAGCCCGTGGGGCAGGCACACCAGGTTGCCCGCGAAACGGTCTCCGCCGTAGTGCGACGACTCCCACACCATGTCGCCGGCCCGGGCGTGCAGGGCCCGGGCCACCGGCCGGCCGAGGTTGGCGCAGCACTGGTCGTGGCGGCCGTTGGTGCAAACCAGGTAGAGCGGCGCCTCCCGGAGAGCGCCGAAGCCCACCCGTCTGCCCTCCCGCATCGGGGAGAAGTCCACGTCGAGGACCTCGTCGAGGTCGCGGACCGTCCGCTCCTCGATCCACCGCCCGTGGCGGCCGGTGTGGGCCACGAAGCAGCGCCGCGAGCTGTCGGTGGGCCGCACGGGCCGGCGCACGAGCAGGACACGGAGGCCGTACCGGCGGGAAAGGGCGGCCAAGCCGTCAGCCAGATGAGCGGGGAGCCCGCTCTGGCTGAGCGCCACCGGTCCCCACGCTCCCGGGTGCTCGACCAGCAGCCAGTTCCGGACGACCGAGGCGGTCGCCTGCATCGGCTCGTCGGTGGCCAGGGAGATGGCCGAGCACACCGGGTCAGCCAAGGCGGACGATCTCCAACAGGCCCTCGACCACGAGCCGGCGCCCGAGGACGAGGCGGCTGGGGCCGTCGAGCAGGTCGCCCAGGTCGCAGAGGCGAAACTGCCCGGCCTCGCGGATTCGCGCGATGACCGGTTCCAGGGCCACGGGCATCTCGAGCTCCCGGCCTCCGCCCAGGACGACGGTGAGTCGGTCGCTCCCCACGAGCAGGTGGCAGACGGAGCCCTGACGCCGGCTCAGCACCGACTCGTCGCTCAGGCGACCGACCATGCCGATCTGGTGGAGCTGGCCGGCGAGGATCGGCGGCCGGCCGGCGAAGAACCGGCGGGCCGTTGCTGCGGCTACCGCCTCGGCGTCGACCCCGTCGAGCCACTTCCGCAGCCGGGCGACCGCCTCCTCCACGCCGGCGGAGAGCGCAGCCGGATCGCCGGCGTAGCCAGGGGGCAGCGCCCGCCGGAGCTCGGGCTCCTCGGCGGTACCGGCGACCAGATCGGCAAGAACGTCGTGCCAGGTGGTGGTGACCACGCCGATGGTGAGGTGGGCGGAAAGGGCGTCCTGGGCCGTGGCCGAGTGGAGGAAGCCACGGGGGACGTACAGGCAGTCCCCTGCCTCCAGCTCCACCGAGAGCAGCACCGGCCCGGCGTCGGCTGCCGTGCCCTTCCATGGCTGGCTCTGGAGCGGGTCGACCAGCACCGGCGCATGGATGGTCCAGGCCTTGGTGCCGGCCAACTGGAGCACGAACACGTCGTGGGTGTCGTAGTGGACGGCGAGGCCCCGGGCGCCCGCCGGGGTGATGTAGGCGTTGGCCTGGACGCTGTGGGACAGCTCGAGCTCGAGGTCCCTGCAGAAGCGGGTCAGCGGCGGGCAGGTCCGCTGGAGGCCCTGGAAGACGATCGTGGCGCCGGCCCGGAACTCGTCGAAGATACGGCCGGGGTCGCCGATGCCCGCCACCGACTGACCGCCCACCTTGGCGGACCGGGTGTAGCGGGACACCTCGAGCGGCTTCCCGTTGCGAACCAGTCGGAACGCCGGCAGCCGGGGCGAGGACGAGGAGATGAACCGGTCGACATCGTCGACCGAGAAGAGATCGGCGAAACCGGACGGGTCGGCCCGGGCGCAGTGGAACGGCGCTCGTGTCCAGGAGCGGTCGAGAAATCCGGCGACGTCGCCGATGGCCCGGTTGAGTGCCGTCACCGGCTCTCCCTCATTCGCTCGCGGCGCCGGCCTCCGGGCCAGCGGTGCCGTCTGCCGGAATCGCTAGGCGTCGGTGCCGTCGACGTCGGCGGCGTCGGTGCTGTCCGCGTCGGCGCTATCGGAGTCGGTGCCGTCGGAGTCGGCGCCCGTGCTCTCCGAGTCGCTCTGGTCGGTGGTGTCAGTGGTGTCAGTGGTGTCGCCGGTGTCGGTCTCACCGGCCGGCGCGTCGGTGGAGTCGGCGTCAGCCGCCATGCGGGCGCCCTGGGCTCCACGCGTGGTGATGTCGTCGTCGGTCAACCCTGTCAAGAGATCTGCCATACGCGGAACTATAAGCCGCGAGCGGCGCTATTCACGGCAGGGGGACGGTTCCTCCGAGGACCAGCACGGTGCCGAGGATGGCGGTGTTGGTGGCCGAGGGCGTCGAGAGGGCGCCCGCCGAGCTGGAAGGCCCGGTGGGGCCGGTCAGCCCGGTGAGGCTGAGGGGCCCGCTCAGCGACGCACTGGACGCCGGGCCGGTGCGACCGACGTTGCTCGAGGTGGAACCGGCGGTGGTGAAGCCCGAGCTGCCCGAGGCGGCGATGGGCATGGCCGACAGGATCGACGTGCCGCCCGATCCGCCGCCGGCCGCTGCGCTGCCCACGCTGGAGCCGCCGCTGGAGGCGGCGAGGCCGCTGGGCGAGAGCAGCGAGAGCAGGTTCACGACCGGACCGCCTGCACCCGAGAGCGGGAAGGCGACGCCGGCCGGGCCACCCTGGCCGCCGGTGGATACCGCCACGATGCCGTTGGCGGCGGTGCCCGTGCTGCCTGACACGGCGGCGGCCTTGGAGCCGGCGCCGCTGTTGGCCGACGAGTCGGCGTTGCCGGCGGCGAGCGCGGCGCCGGTGGGCCCGGAGCTGCCCGTGTTGCCGCTGACGACCGGCGCGGCGACCACGGTGGCCGAGCCGAGGATGGCGGAGTTGGTGGCGGTCGGCGTGGAGGTGACCGCACCCGTGCCACCTGTGGGGCCGGAGTTGCCGGACTGGGCAGCCGGCTGCGCCGCAGCGGTGGAGGTGGCCGCACCGGTGTCGCCGGTGTTGGTGCTGCCCGACTGGGCGGTGGCCGCACCCGAGGAACCCGAGGTGGCGGTGGGGTTGATGGTGACGGTTGATGCGCCGCCGCTCCCACCGTTGGCGGTACCGGTGGCGACGCCGCTCCCACCGGTGCCGGACACGAGCTGAGCCTCCGCCGGGCGTACGACGCCGAGGACCGCGGCGGCGGCCAGCGCGAACGCGAACGCCACCTCGGACCTGCGCTTCGCCGTCGCCGACGTACCGGCTGCCACTGAAACTTTGGACGCCATTGTCTTTCGCACCATTGTCTTTCGCACCTCGTTCACCGCCATAGGGGAAGCCTTGCTGCGCGCTAACCCTAGCAATCCCCGCGCCGATGCCGACGATTTCGTCGCCCGGAGCCATACTGTTTCCCTCTCCAGGGGAAGGCCAGGCATGCGCTACAAGCTGTTGGGTCACTCAGGGTTGCGGGTCTCCGAGTTGGCCCTCGGCACCATGACCTTCGGGCCGGACTGGGGATGGGGAGCCGACAAGGACCAGTCGAGGGCCATGTTCGACGCCTTCGCCGAGGCGGGCGGCAACTTCGTCGACACGGCCAACCGCTACACCAACGGGACCGCCGAGACCATGGTGGGCGAGTTCGTCGGCCGCGACCGGCAAAGCTTCGTGATCTCCACGAAGTACACCCTCAGTCGCGACGGCCGGGATCCCAACGGGTCCGGCAACCACCGCAAGAGCCTGGTTGACTCGCTCGAAGGCAGCCTCCGCCGGCTCGGCACGGACTACATCGACGTCTACTTCGCCCACATCTGGGATCCCTGCACCCCCATCGAGGAGATGATGCGGGCCCTCGACGACCAGGTCCGGGCGGGCAAAATCCTCTACGCCGGCATCTCCGACGCGCCTGCCTGGGTGATCTCCCGGGCCAACGCGGTGGCCGAGGCCCAGGGGTGGACCCCGTTCAGCGTGCTGCAGAGCCAGTACAGCCTCGTCGAGCGCAACGCCGAGCGCGAGCTGCTGCCCATGAGCAGGAACCTCGACATCGCCTTCACCGCATGGGGCGCGCTGGGCACCGGCCTGCTCACCGGCAAGTACAACAACGACCCCACCGGTGGCGGCGGCCGGATCCACTCCGCGGGCTGGGGCACCCTGGAGGAGCGGAAGATGGCGATCGCCCGCGAGGTCGTCTCCGTGGCCGGCGAGATCGGCGTCTCGGCGTCCCAGGTGGCCCTGAGCTGGGTCCGCCACCAGTCGCCGACGATGATCCCGCTCATCGGGGCCCGCAAGGCCAGCCAGCTGGTCGACAACCTGGGATGCGTCGACGTCGACCTCGGCGCCGAGCACCTCGAGCGCCTCGACACGGTGAGTGCGATCGAGCTGGGGTTCCCCTACGACTTCATCACGGGCGGCCGGTCGTCGTTCATGGGTGAGATCTCCGAACAGATCGACGACCACCGCCACACAGTCGTCTGAGCACCGCACTCGATCTGCTGGACGGGTGGGACGCCCCGGACGCCCGGGCAGCCGTGGTCGGCGTCGGCCGGGGTGTGGTCGACCTGAGGGGCGACTCCACGCTGCCGGGCGGGTGGGCCTCCGTGACCAAGCTGACCACCGCCCTGGCCGTACTGGTGGCCGTCGAGGAGCAGACCGTCGACCTTGACGAACCGGCCGGGCCGCCTGGCTCCACGGTGCGCCACCTGCTGGCCCACGCCTCCGGCCTGGACTTCGACTCCGACCGCGTGCGCGCCGCACCGGGGCGCCGGCGGATCTATTCCAATCGCGGTTTCGAGTTGCTCGGCGACGTGGTCGGCGAGCGGGCCGGCATGCCGTTCGTGTCCTACCTCACCAAGGCGGTGCTGGCCCCGCTCGGGTTGGCCGCCACCCGCCTCGACGGGTCGCCCGCCGCCGGCCTGGTCGGACCCCTCGACGACCTGGTCCGCCTGGCCCGGGAGCTCTTCGAGCCCACACTGGTGTCACCGTCCACACTGCGGACCGCCACGACCGTGGCCTTCCCAGGGCTGGCCGGCCTGCTCCCCGGCTTCGGCAGCCAGGATCCGCTCGACTGGGGACTGGGGTTCGAGGTGCGCGGTTCCAAGTCGCCCCACTGGACCGGCAGCACCAACTCCCCCGCGACCTTCGGCCATTTCGGCGGGAGCGGGTCGTTCCTCTGGGTCGACCCCGACGCCGGCCTCGCCTGCATCGTCCTGAGCGGACGGGATTTCGACCCCTGGGCGAAGGAGGCCTGGCCCGCACTGTCCGACGCAGTGCTCGCCGAGAACTGGTGACACAGAGTCACCAGTCCTCGGCATTTCGGGAGCGGTCAGGCGACGGCTCCCTCCTTCGGCGCCTTCTCGCCGCCGCTGCACCCGCAGGTGCAGTCCCGGCTGGCGGTGGGGGTGGCGGTGGGGGTGGCGGTGGAGGTGGGGGCATCGGTCGGCGGCTTGGTCGAGCAGCCACAGCTGCAGGGGTCGTCACTCATTGCATCTCCTTCTCGGTGGGTTCGTCTCCGAACGGATTCGCGCTCCTGATCTGGATCAGGTCCGCGGTGCAGTGCCAGTCGGCGCTGCTCGGGGCGGCATCCGGGAGCTCCTCGATCATCGTGGCGATGTCGTCGCGCAACCGGGCTAGGGAGGAAAGCTCCTCGTCCAACTCGGCCACCCGGTCCTGGAGCAGCGTGCGGGTGTGCCCGCACGGGCAGAGGCCCCGACGGCGAACGTCGAGCAGCTCGCCGATGGCCTCCAGCCGTAGGCCGAAGCGCTGGGCCCGCTTGATGAACCGCAGGCGCTCCACCGCTTCGTGCCCGTAGAGCCGGTACCCCGACGCGCTTCGTTCCGCCTCGGGGAGGAGGCCGATGCGCTCGTAGTAGCGCACGGTATCGGCCGAGGTGCCCACCTGTTCGGCGAGCTTCGACACGGTCAACTGGCTCATGCCGCCAGGGTAAACCTTGGAGTCGACTCCAAGGTCAAGCAGAATCTCGGAAGGGCTACACCCGCTGCAGCTGACCCCGGATGGCGCCGGGACCGAAATTGGGCTGGGTGTGGAGGTTGACGTAGTAGTTGCCGGGGTTGGCGGCGATGTCGTCGAGCAGTGCCTCGTCCGCGGTGACGCACTGATAGATCTGGTTCGAGGTCGGGTTGGCGAAGGGCACCACGATCGGCCCGGCGCTGGTGGTCGGGGCCCGGTGGATGTGAAGACCCGTCGTGGGGATGGTCACGTTGGTGAATTGCAGGGCCAGGCACAGCTGGTTCCCGGCGTCGTTGATGGTGATGACCGCCCGGCCGATGCCGTCAGGGTCGCCCGGCCCGGGCCGCTCGGC
>Ga0136633_1001186_pt1 | contig 19419 bp, 16 predicted proteins | sample AntDrymeUQ832206_2_FD_105494 | JGI IMG/M metagenome (GOLD analysis project Ga0136633, IMG submission 105494) | Polar desert sand microbial communities from Dry Valleys, Antarctica - metaG UQ83 (22.06) | ecosystem: Environmental > Terrestrial > Soil > Desert | place: Antarctica: Dry Valley...
CGGTTTCTTCGAGCTGTTCGTCGGGGTGAAATCCGGGCCCTTGGGCGATGACCTGGAACGTCTCTGCGTGAGCGAGGCCGTGAGCGGCTCCCTGCTCCGAGGTCCACTGCCGGATCCTCTCGGAAATCCCCTCGGCGTCCTCGCCCACCTGACTCTTGTGGCACAGGAGCGCTCGAATCTTGGCCTCCACGAATTCTGATACGTCGACCGCCACGGGCTTGGTCCCCGGCCCGGCAATCCACACCTCGCGCAATCCGCGCCACGGCTCGAGCCCCTCCTCGAGCAGCTCGGGAAAGTGGCCCGGTGTGGTGCCCGCGGTCAGGGTCACGTCGAGCGACGCCTGGCCTATAGCACGGTGGTCGGGGTGGTTGATGAAGCGGTCATCGAAGGTCGAGCTCGGATCCATCACCACGAAGCGGTGCGGGCGATAGCGCCGGAACACCCTTGCGATGTCCTTTCTGAGCCCGAGGTCGTACACGACGTAGCCGTCCTGATAGCCCAGCCACGCGAGCTCGGACACGCCGACCGCGGCGGCGGCGTGCTGCGACTCCTGGCGCCGGAGCAGGGCCAGAGGCTCTCCCATCAGGTTGCGGTCCTGCGTGCCGGTAGAGCCGTCGGTGACTACGCAATAGGTGACCTCGGCCCCCTCCGACACCCAGCGGGCGACAGTGCCGGCGCAACCGAACTCGATGTCGTCGGGATGGGCGGCGACGACCAGGGCGCGCCAGCTCACGACGGCCTCGAGCGCACCGCGACGGTGCAGCGACCCACCGCCACCGGCTCGCCATCCTCATCCGCAATGTCGACGGCCCAGACGTGCAGCGTGCGGCCCTTTCGCACGGGGACTCCGGTGGCGATCACGTGACCGTCGCGGCGGCCCCTCAGATGGCTGATGTTGAGCTCGATGCCGGCCGCGACCTGCGAGGCCGGTTCGAGGTTCATATGAGTGCCGATGGAAGCTGCGCTCTCGACCAGGACTGCGCTGACGCCTCCATGGAGGATGCCGAACGGCTGGTGGACGGGCGGCCCCACCTCCATGCGCAGCACGACCTTGTCGGCGGAGGACTCGACGACCTCGATGCCCAGCGTCTCGAAGACGGTGCCCTCGAGCTTGGGCTCATAAAAGGAATTGTTCATGGGCGGGATGCTACCCGCCGTCGCCCGAAGCCTTCTATCTAACGGAAGTCGGCGCCGAAGGCGGGGTGGGTGACATGCGACAGTCGCACATGAACCACCTGCTGTTGGCCCTCTGTTCCGGAACAGGTTAGAGGCGGACGACCTCGGCCTTGCGGCTGCGCTTGTCCAAGTACATGAGGGCGTCGGCCGCGGCGATGAGCTCGTCGACGCTGGTGCCGTCGCGGCCGTACAGCGCGGCCCCCGCCGAGATCGTCACCGAGACACCGCCCGTGCCGGGGACCACCTCTTCGGCGAGCATCGCCCGCACCCGGTTCACGACGATCTGGGCGCCGGCCGCATCGGCTTTTCTCAGCACCATCACGAACTCGTCCCCCCCGAAGCGGGCCACGAGATCGCTGGTTCTCACGACCCCGCTGAGGACCCGGGCGACCGTTTGGATGGCGTTCGAGCCGACCTGGTGCCCGTAGGTGTCGTTGAGCTTCTTGAGGTCGTCCATGTCGACCACCACGAGCGCGAACGGGCTCCGCTCGAGCTCGATCCTGCTCATGTACGAATAGAAGCTCGAGATGTTGGCCACACGCGTCAGGGGGTCGGTGGTGGCGAGGTGGTGGAGGTTCATCTGCACCGAATGGTGGGCCTCGGCGAAGGCGCCGAGGAAAGCGGCGGTGATGCCGTAGAGGGCAAAGCGTGAGCTCACCACGCCCATCACCATCGTCCCATGGAAGCCGTCCGAGACCCCTGCGTAGACACCGCAGAGGATTGCAGCTACCAACGCCGCCAGCAGCCCTTCGCCGAGCCCGGCTGCAATCGCCGACATCGCCACCGGGACGATGAAGACCCAGCCGTAGTCGATGCCCATGGGTGCCGGGAACAGCACCAGGAGGGAGGAGGCCAGCAACATCACCGCTACGACGGCCACACGCACTGTGCGCTGCTCCAGCACCATCCGGAGCTGCTGAGTCAGAACGTCCTTGAGATCGCGGCGGGAACCGGCAACATCTGCAGGGGGGGCGACTGAGACCTGCAACTGCGACGCTGCGACCGACATGCTGTCATCCGCTCCGTGAGGGACTAGCCCGATCTTGCTAGTCGATGACTACGTATCGGCAGCAATTTCCAAAAACTGTATTCAGGCAGGAGGTGTCTCCGCCGAGTGGTGGCGGATGCTCTCGTCTCACCACCACTCGGCCCCCAATCTCCTACTCGAGGGCCACATCCAGCGGGTAGACCGCCTCCACATCCGACTTGCGGACCTCGATAAAGGCGGTCGAGGCGATCGGCTCACGCCCCTCCCGGGTCGAGATCTCTGCATCGGTCACCGGGACGAAGCTCCTCTGGTCGCGCATCACCGACTCCCACGCATCCGAGAAGCGGGCCAGCTCGGGGGCGAGGTAGACCTTGCCCTCGATGCGATAGTCCCGCAACAGCAACACCACGCCGATGGCGACGAGCTCGACCCTGAGGATGTCTCCATCCCGGTCACGTTCGGAAGTGAGTCCCTCCGGGTTGGCCAGAGCGATGAGGTGCCTGATCTTTGACACGAGGGCGGTCGCCGCGAACGGCTTGCTGAGGTAATCGCAGCCCAGGGCCGAGGCCTTCTCGGTCGCGCCCGAGGAGCCGACCGGCCCGAGGACGATGGCGGGCTGGGTCCGGAAGCGTCCATCCTCGCGCATGCGGCCGACAAGGCTCCAGCCGTCCTCGCCCGGCAGAGCGACGTCGGCGACCACGATGTCCGGTTGCTCCGACACGAGCAGCCGCCACGCTTCGGGAACGTCCGACGCATAGAGACCGTCGAAGCCCGCGTTCTCGAGGTGATAGCGAACCACTGTGACGATGGTGGGCTCGTGCTCGACCACTAGGACTCTCGCCATGCCCGCATCATCGCACGCCGTCAGGCCGGGTACACGGACACCTCGGTCGCCTTGATCGAGACCCAGATCTCCTGGCCCTCGATCAGGGAGAGCTCCGCGACGGCCGCCGGGGTCACCTCGGCCACGACGGGGATCGATCCTTCCACCCGCACCCGAACCCGGCCGGCATCCGATTCCACTCCAGAGATGCGGCCCCGCCAGACGTTGCGGGGGCTGCCCTCCACCCGGCTCCGATAGAGAGCCACCGCACGCGGATGGACCGAGGCGTAGATCTCTCCCATCGGAGCATGTGAGACCAGCATCTCGCCGCCGGAATCGAGTCGCACCCGATCTCCGAGACCCTGCCCCCGCCATAGGTTCAGGCCCACAAGCTCGGCGATGTAGGAGGAGCGGGGACGTGCGCTGAGATCTGCGGGGGTTCCTTCCTGGACCACCTTTCCGTCCTCGAGCACCACGACGCGGTCGGCCAGGGCCATGGCCTCGACGGGGTCGTGAGTAACGACGAGCCGGACGCCGTCGAACCGGCCCAGGCTCGACTTCAGCTCTCGCCGGACCTCCGCCCGTGCCCCCGCATCGAGCGCCGCCAAAGGCTCGTCGAGCAGCAGCATCCGGGGCCGGGTCGCCAGCGCCCGCGCCAGGGCCACTCGCTGAGCTTGACCACCGGACAGCACCCGGGGCCGCTCCGCGGCGTAGGCGGCGAGCCCCATGCGCTCGAGCCACTGCCGCGCCTGCTTGCGCGCCTCATCCTTCGCGCGCCCCCGGGCCCGCAGGCCAAAGGCGACGTTGTCGAGCACCGAGAGGTGGGGGAACAGGACGTAGTCCTGGAACACGAAGCCGACGGAGCGGCGCTCGGGAGGAAGCCGCCGGCGCGCCGCAGGGTCCTCCAGAACTTCGTCGTCGAGCGTCACCCGGCCCTCTGCCAGCGGAAGCAGGCCCGCCAACACCCGCAGGAGCGTGGTCTTTCCCGCCCCGTTCGGCCCCACCAGAACCACGGTCTGGCCCGCGGCGGCCCGCACGTCCACGTCGAGGGCGAGGCTGCCGGCACGGGCCACCACCTGAGCCTCGAGGCTCACGCTTGAGGGGTCCAGCGCTCCCGCAGCGTGACGAGGACGAGCAGCGACACCGCGACCAGCACCAGGCTCAGGACGATAGCCGCGTCCACGTCTCTCAACAGCGCGGTGTAGACCGCAATCGGCATCGTCTGGGTCTCGCCCGGCAGGTTTCCCGCGAACGTAATCGTGGCGCCGAACTCGCCCAGGGCCCGCGCCCATGCGAGCACCGCCCCTGCGGCCACCGAGGGCGCCGCAAGCGGCAAGGTGACCCTCCAGAAAACAAGCCCGCGCGATGCTCCCAGCGTCGCCGCCGCGTCCTCGTAACGGGGGTCGAGGCCCTTCAGTGCCCCCTCGACCGTGAGGACCAAAAAGGGCATGGCGACGAAGGTCTCGGCCACGATGACTCCTGGAAGAGTCCCGAACAGGGTCACACCGAAGAGGGACTCGAGGGCGCCGCCCACCAGCCCGAGGCGGCCCAGCGCCAGCAACAGCGCCACCCCACCGACCACCGGAGGCAGCACCAGAGGCAGGGTGACCAGGGCGCGCAGCACCGAGCGGCCCGGAAACGGAACCCGGGCCAGCACCCAGGCCAGCGGAAGGCCGAGGACGGCGGAGAGTGCCGACGCCGCCAAGGACGAGATCAGCGAGATTCGCAGGGCCGAGCCGACGACCTCGGTGGTCAGGACCTCCGGAAGACTCGCCCACGGGGCTCGCAACGCCAACGCGGCGAGCGGTACGGCGAAGAAGGAAGCCGCCAGCGCCGCCAGAATCACGAGGGCCCGGGGGGGCCGCGTCACGGAACTATGAAACCGTGCTCTTCGAGAATGGCTCGCCCGCGCTCCGATAGGGCGAAGTCCACGAACTCGCCGGCCGCACTCGAAGCGTCGGTGAGCTCGGCAATGGGGTAGGTGGCGATCACGTTGACATCGTCCGGAATCGGCACTCCCTCGACCTCTCCAACGGCTGAGGCCACGTCGGAGGCATAGACGATGCCCGCGTCGGCCTCGCCGACCTGGAGCCTGGTGACCACGGCCTTGACCTCGGTCTCCAGTGAGTCAGGCTTCACAGACACCCCGGCCTTCGCAAGAGCCTCGGCCGCGTACTTGCCGGCGGGGCACTCCTCGTTGCACAGCGACAGGACCAGGTCGGAGTTCTCCAGGTCCTCGAGAGAACGGATGTCTTCGGGGTTGCCCGCCGCAACGATGATCTCGAGACTGTTTTTCACGAACACGCTCGGCTCGCCTTCGACAAGGTCTGCGTCAACGATCCTGGTCATGTTGGCCTCGTCGGCCGAGGCATAGACGTCGCCCCGGGCCCCTTGCTCGAGCTGGGTGGCGAGGTCGGAGGAGGAGCCGAAGTTGAACCTGATGGTCGTATCAGGCGAGTCTTCTTCGAGCTCCACCGCCATGGCCTCGAACGCCTGAGTCAAGGACGAGGCTGCGAACACGGTCACCCTCGACGCTTCGGCCTGCCCCCCCGAGCCGCCCTCATCGCCGCCGCACGCGCTCAGCGCCACGACGAACCCGACTATTGGGGCGATCGCGGCGATGCGTCCGGCCTTCACGGGGCCGGCAGCTCGATCACGACGTTGGTCGCCTTCACCGCGGCCAGGGCGCGCACGCCGGGCGCAAGACCAAGCTCGTCGGCGGCCTCACATGACATCAGCGACACCACACGATGGGGGCCGGCCTGCATCTCGACCTGGGCCATGACCGTGTCCCGTAGCACTCTGGTGACGATGCCGGGAAAGCGATTGCGAGCGGACTGCGCTCCGAAGGCTTGGGGCTCGTCGTAGCGGGCCTGCTCTTGTGCCAGGCGGGCGAGGTCCGAGCCTTCGATGATGCGCTGGCCGCCCTCTGTGCGGTCCATCGTCAGCCGACCGGAGTCGGCCCAGCGGCGCAGCGTGTCGACGCTCACGCCGAGGATGTCGGCGGCCTCTCCGAGGCGGTAGTCGGGCATGGGCGGCATGGTAGCAGACAACTTGCACATGCCAGGTTTCTCTCTGCTATACCTCGTATTCGCGGTAGGAGATCAGGCGGAACACATTAGGAAATGCCGGGCGGAATCGTCTCCTCGAGGTGCCGGAGTTCCTCCGGGTCCAGGTACTGGGCAACTACCGAATGGAACACCACCGTCGCGACTCCCGGGGCCGCCGCCGCGAGGCGATCGGCCAGCCAGGGCCCGGCAGCAGCGCGGTCGATCTCGACCGGAACCCGCCGCGCCACCTCGAGGGCGAGGCGCAGATGGCGTAGCCGATGGAGTTGGTCCGCCCAGATGCTGGCTGTCAGCGTGAGCCGTCCCTCTTCGGTTGTGGGATCGACGGGCGCTTGATCGCAGCCTCTGCGAGAGGCGACCGTGGAGGAAGCGTCGAAAGCATCAGGCACTCCAACGAACGAGCACAGCCTCACCGGAGAAGAGGGGTTCCCCGCGTCTGCGCCCTCGGGCCTTGTAGTGGAAGTGATCCCAGCGCAGGTTCAGGCCGGCGCTGGCCCCGACCTCGAGCAGCCGCAGGGGGAGCCCGGTGCGCGCCGACACCACCAGGAAGCCGCACAGGAGGGCCTGGCTGCGGCCAACCTCGTTCGTCTGGAGCGCTCTTGACACAAGCTCCCGGAGATCTTCCGCACGCTCCTCCAGGAGCGCCACCAACGCGGGCCACGCCGCGGCGGGATCGGCTCTGCCCCCGACCGAGGGGTAATAGGGGACCAGCTGGGGAGCACGGCCGTCGAGCACCAGCCGGTGCACCGCCGCCATCAGTCGCAGCCCGAGAGCGGAGTCGGGAGGGTCTGCGCCGTGCCCGCGCAGGACTGTAGCTGCGGGCCCATGCGCGGCGACATCCTCGGCGCAGCGCTCGAGTAGCCCGGTGTACAGCGGCGAGCTCATCGAGCGGGCCTGTCGCAGCAGGCGCCGGTGCACTCGGGCGAGGTCCTCAGCCAATCGAGGTGTCATCTCCACATTTTCCTGTCAAGGCAGGTGTCGGGCCGAGGTTTTGGTACGAAACGCGGGCTATAGGCGCGTTTTGTACAAGAGTAGCCCCCGGATGGGGCCGGCTAGAGGGCCGTGGCCGTCCCCCTTAGCATTAGAGGCATGCTGCAGGCGCAAGAGATCGAAGTCGAGGTCGCCGGTAAGACGGTGCTGGAGGGCGCGTCGTTCACGCTGCAACCCGGAGACAAGGTGGGCCTCGTGGGCCGCAACGGCGCCGGTAAGACCAGCCTGCTGAGGGCACTCTCCGGAGAGACGGCGCCCGTAAGAGGGCGAATGGTAATAAAAGGGGCGCTCGGCTACCTGGCCCAGGACCCCCGCCTCCGCGCCTCGGTCGCCCACGTCACCGGGGTCACCCACATCGTCTCGGGCCGCGGACTGGACGAGGCGGCACTCAGGCTCGAGAAGCTGCAACTGGCGCTCGAGGAGCGAACCAGCGACACCAATGTCGCCCGCTTCGCGCGCGCCGAGGAGAACTACCGCTTCGCCGGGGGCTATTCGGCCGAGGCTGAGGCCCGCAGCATCGCCGCAGGGTTGGGAGTGCCAGCCGACCGCCTCGACCTGCCGCTCGACGCCCTTTCGGGTGGAGAGCGGCGCCGGGTGGAACTCGCCCGCATCCTGTTCGCGGGCAGCGACGTGCTGCTCTTGGATGAGCCCACCAACCACCTGGACAACGACGCCCGGGCGTGGATGATGAAATTCCTCAAGAGCTACCGGGGCGCACTGATGGTAGTCAGCCACGACCTGGTCCTGCTCGACAAGGCCATCACCCGCATCCTTCACCTCGACCGCGCGGAGCTCGCCGAGTATCGCGGCACCTACTCCCACTACCGTGCCGCAAGAAAGGCCGATGAGGCTCGGCTCGCCAAGCTTTCCGGCCGCCAGCAGGCCGAGATCAAGCGGTTGAAGGATCTCGCCGATTCGATGCGCCACCAGACCGAGAAGCGCGCCCGCATAGCCAAGACGCTCGACAGCCGCGTCCAGAAGCTCAAGGACCGAGCGGTCACGGCCCCCCAGGGGGCCGAGCGGGCGATGCGAGCTCGCTTCCCGGAACCACCGCGGGCCGGCAAGGTGGTGCTGAGGGCTCTCGGCCTGGCCCAGCGCTACGGGGGGCCGCCGGTGTTCGAAGACATCGCCTTCGACGTCGGGCGCAGCGAGCGGCTGCTGATCATGGGCCTGAACGGCGCCGGCAAGACGAGCTTGCTGCGCATTCTTGCCGGCCGCACCGAGCCCACGTCCGGCACGCTGTCCTGGGGAGCGGGTGTCAGTGTCGGCTACTACGCCCAGGAGCACGAGGGCATCGAGCCGAGCCGCGACGTGCTGGCCCACGTCAAGGCACAATCCGGAGCGACAGACCAGCAGCTGCGAAGCCTGCTCGGGAGCTTCGGGTTGCCCGGGGAGTTCGCCTTCCAGGACGCCGGCACGCTCTCGGGCGGGGAGAAGACGAAGCTCGCCCTCGCCCAGCTCGTCGCCGGGCGCCACAACGTGCTGCTGCTCGACGAACCCACCAACAACCTCGACCCCCCCTCGCTCGAAGCGATCGCCGCGGCCCTCGGCGAGTGGCCGGGAACCATGATCGTGGTCAGCCACGACACCGCTTTCGTCTCGGCTCTCGAGCCTGACCGGGTGCTGATGATGCCCGAGGGGGACCTCGATTACTGGGACGAGGGGCTGCTGGGCCTGGTCGCGCTCGCCTGAGGGGGCGGGGCCTGTCTGGCGGTAGCTCGCAAGCTTTGCCGGCGCTCCTCTCACGTTCTGGACTCGGTGGTCATACGCGGACCGAGGACTTTTGACGGCCGGGCCGGGGCCGGGGGCCGGGACCGGCCAGGCTTACTCGAGCTCGCTGAGTACCGAGATCACCTCCGCCCCGTAGCGCTCAAGCTTGGTCGGCCCGATCCCCGAGATCGCGGCGAGCTGGCGCGGCGAGCGGGGGTTGGAACGGGCGATCTCCTCGAGCGTGCTGTCGTGGAAGACGACGTAGGCGGGCACGTTGTCGGCTCGGGCCCGCTGCGCACGCCACGACCGCAGCGCCTTGAACGCGTCGGTCGCCTCCCCCGAGCTGGGAGCAGCCGTCGCCTTGAGCCGCGGGGTGGCATCGAGCTCGCCCAGGAACCGGCTCGGAGTCCCGTTCGGCGGGTAGCTCAGGGTGAGATGGGTCTTCGCCCGGGTGATGCCCACGTAGAAGAGGCGCCGCTCTTCGGCAATCGCCTCGGCCGTCTTCGACCGCTTGAAGGGGAGCTCCCCCTCGAGCAGGCGGGGCAGGAACACGGCCTCGAACTCGAGGCCCTTGGCGCGGTGATAGGTGAGCAGGTTCACTCCCCTGCCCTCTCCCTCGGACCCGAAGCGGGCCCTGAGATCGGCCACGAAGTCGGCTACGGTCCCGCCGTCGTCGTCGAACTGCCGGGCAAGGCGGATGAGGCGGGCGAGATCCTTCTGGCGGGTCAGCTCTTGTCCACCCACGTCGTCGGGCACATCCTCGACGAAGCCGTCGCGCCGAGCGAGCTGCGACACGAGGTCTAAGACATCGCTCGAGCCCCGCCTGCCCAGCGAACCCACCATGCGGCGGGCGGCGGGCCGCGCCAGGAAGGAACCATCTTTGACCTGAAAGGGAATGTTGCGCTCGGCAAACGCCTCCTCGAAGTCCTCCGAGCGATAATTGACCCGGTAGAGGACCGCCATGTTCTCGTAGGCGACGCCTTGTCCGTGAAGCCGCTCGGCGTGCTGGGCGATCCAGGAAGCCTCGTCCTCAGTGCTCCCCAGCAGCTCAATCTCCGGCGCCGGCCCCGAGTCCCTGACGGCCTCGAGCACCTTCTCTGCACCGCCCAGCTTAGGCACGAGCCGGTTCGCGGTCACCAGCACCTCGGGTGTGGAGCGGTAGTTCTTCTCGAGCCGCACCACTTTGGTGCGCGCAAAGCGAGCCGGCATCTCTAGGAGGTAGCGAGCGCTCGCCCCTGTGAAGCCGTAGATCGACTGGTAATCGTCGCCCACCACGCAGAGGTCGTCGCGTTCCCCCAGCCACAGGCCCAACAGAGTCTGCTGCAACAGGTTGACGTCCTGGTACTCGTCGACTGTGAAGGCGAGGTAGCGGCCCTGAAAGCGCTCGTTGGCATAGGAGTCGTTCTCGAACATGCCCACCGCCAGCTCCAAAAGGTCCTCGAAGTCGATCAGGCCGCGAGCATTCTTGCCTTCCTCGTACTTGTGGAACAGGGAGCCCATGAGCTCGGCGGGAATCGGGGGCTCGTGATCGCCGAGGCGATCGAGATAGTCGTGAGCCCGGATGCGGCGGTTCTTGGCCCACTCGATCTCCGTAGCGAGGTCGATCGCCGGCCGGAAGCGATAGGGCTTTGGCAGGCGGTTGGCGAGCTGGCGGAGGGCGAGGCCTTTGGAGGGCAGGATGTTCCCGGGCGGCTCGGCCGCGAGGTGGCGCAGCTGAGCCAGGGCGGCGGCGTGGAAGGTCCGGGCCCGCACTCCGGTGACGCCGAGTGCGGCGAGCCGGGCGCGCATCTCGCCGGCGGCCTTGTCGGTAAAGGTTACCGCCAGTATCGACCCCGGCTCCAGTGCGCCGGAGCTCACCTGGTGGGCGATCCGGCGGGTGATCGTGGTGGTCTTGCCCGAGCCGGCTCCGGCGAGGATGCACACGGGGCCTCGGACGGCCTTCACCGCTTCGATCTGCTCGGGATTCAGCCCCTCGAAAACGTCCACTCGGCCAAGATAAAGGCCACCCCGCCCGACCCACGGCGCCGAGCGGTGGATAAGCGTTGCTATGCAACCACTCACCAGCACTCGGCACGGAAACGGCCCCGCCTGACCGGCCGTGCCGCCGAGCCGGCCCGGCCGCAATCCGGGCGCGGCGAAGGCCTCAGACGACGGTGGGGGCCCTGCGGCGTCTGAGGCCTTCAGCCTCTCGGGGTGAGCTAGTTGTGTGCGGACCGGCCGGTGCCGTGGGGACCCCCTCTTTCGGAGGGGATCCCTGTGGCCGACCCAACAGGGACAGTTGTACCTCGCTCGCCCGGCGCCCGCCATCCCCCATTTGGGGGAAAAGAGACCCCCATTCAGGGTAGGCACAACCCGCCGGTGGGGGACATCTAAACGCCGAGTCGGGGTAGTCATGACTACCGTGAAGACCCTGCTCTACGCCCTGCTCGTGGCGCTGGCTCTGGGCGCCTGCTCATCGTCGAGCTCGCCCGCATCCGTGCCCGAGCCCGGCGGGGCGCCTCCTCCAAACGAAGACCCGGCCTCGGGCAAGGCTCGCCCAGGCCCCGCCCTCGATAAGATCGGCATCGAGCTGGAGGAGGTGGCCGCGGGCTTCGAACAACCCCTCTACGCCACGCACTCAGGAGACGGCTCCGGACGTCTTTTCGTCGTCGAGCAGACCGGGGCCGTGAGGATCGTCGCGGGAGGCCGGGTGCAGGCCGAGGCGTTCCTGAACCTCTCCGACCGAGTGGTGGTCGGATCGGAGCAGGGCCTCTTGGGGCTCGCCTTCCATCGCTCCTACGAGGACAACGGGCGCCTGTTCGTGAATTACACCGACCTCGACGGTGACACCGTGGTGGCCGAGTACGCGGCCCAAGGGGGCCGCGCCGACTCCTCCTCCGAGAGAGTCCTGCTCACGATCGAGCAGCCGTTCTCGAACCACAACGGCGGCGCGCTGGCCTTCGGTCCCGACGGTTATCTCTACATCGCCACCGGCGACGGGGGCAGCGCAGGCGACCCGCTGGACAACGGACAGAGCCTCGGCACGCTGCTCGGCAAGCTGCTGCGCATAGACGTCGACGCAGCAACCGGCGACCTCCCCTACGGGATTCCGAACGACAACCCCTTTGCGGGCCGGGACGGAGCTCGCCCGGAGATCTGGGCCTATGGGCTCAGGAATCCGTGGCGTTTCAGCTTCGACGCCGCCACGGATGAGCTGTGGATCGGGGACGTGGGACAGTCGGAGCTCGAAGAGATAGACCACGCGGGCGGGGGGCGCGGGGTCAACTTCGGATGGAACGTCATGGAGGGCAACGCCTGCTTCGAGCCGGCATCAGGCTGCGACCGCTCCGAGCTCGAGCTCCCCGTCGCCCAGTACTCCCACGACCTCGGGTGCTCCGTCACCGGTGGCTACGTCTACCGGGGCCGCGCCCAGCGGGCACTGAGGGGCGTCTACCTGTTCTCCGACTACTGCTCGGGGACGATATGGGGGCTCGACGCAGCGCAACCGGGGGCCGGTGTCGTGCGCCTGATCGAGAGCGGGCGCGCGGTGAGCTCGTTCGGAGTCGACGAGGCCGGCGAGCTCTACCTCACCGACCTCGGCTCTGGAACCCTGTTTCGGATCGTCTCGAAGTAACCACTGGTCATGCTCGCCCCCGCGCCCCGCCCCTGCGCTGACTCTGTGCCAGATCAGGGGCGGAATCCGCACCCTTCCTGACACAAAGCCGGATCAGGGGCGGAATCCGCACCCTTCCTGACACAAAGCCGGATTAGGGGCGGAATCCGCACCCTTCCTGACACAAAGCCGGATTAGGGGCGCGCGCAACGGGCGTGGCCCCTACGCAACCTGCGTAAGAGGCTCAAGCTCCGGACACGGGGCGACGAAGGCAAATGCAGGGACGAACCAGAAAACCCGGAAACAAGAACCGAAATTCATCGAACCAGATTCGAATGGGAGAAGTGGTCGAGATGCTCTTTGCCTTGTGCTTCTTAGCGCTAGTCGCAACCGTACCCCTGAGTGGAGGGGAGATCGGCAGACTTGCCGATCATCGCTTCAAGGCCCCCTGGCTCCTCGCCGCCGCGCTCGGCATCCAGACCGCGCTGCTGACCGGCATCCTCGGCATGCAGGGCGACGACGCCGCCGCCGCGCACATCTCCTCCTACGCACTCTGCTTCGGCTTCCTGCTGGCGAACCGCACGCTGCCGGGGCTGTGGGTTGTCGCCCTGGGTGGCGCCGTCAACCTGGTGGCCATTGCCGCCAACCACGGCGTGATGCCTGCGACCCATTCCGCCATGTCCGCAGCCGGCAAGCTGGCCAAGACTTCAGAGTTCGTCAACTCGGCAGTCGTGGCACACCCCAAGCTGCTGTTTCTCGGCGATGTCTTCGCCGTCCCTCAGCCCTTGTTGTTTGCCAATGTTTTTTCAGCCGGAGACGTGTTGATCGTCATTGGTGCCGGAATGCTGTTGCACCAGATCTGCGGACGAGCGCTGCGCTCCTTCGAGGGAGTTGCGAACGCTCAGCCGGTGAGCTCGGCGACGGCCGACTCGAACACCTCGGAGTGGGCGTCGACGTCTGCTGCTGTGGTCTGAGGCGACATCAGCGCCATCATGTGGAACGGCGTCAGCAGAATCCCGCGATTCAGCGAGTAGAGATGCATGAGCTCGTCGAGCGGCTCGTCACGTGAGGCCGCGGCATCGGAGCCCGTGCGGGGACGATCTTTGGTGAACAGGTACTCGGTCCTGCACCCGAGCCGGGTGATGTGCCAGTCGAGTCCGTGTGAGTCGATGATCTTGGTGACGCCGCCGGCGAAGCGCTCGGCAAGTGAGATCATGTGCTCGAACGCCTCCTCGGTCAGAACACTCTCGAGAGTGGCTCTCATCGCCGCCAGAGACAGTGCGTTGCCCGCAAGCGTGCCCCCGATCCCCCCGGCATCCGCATCGATCAGCTCGGCGCGCTCCAGGATGCGCTGCGCGACCTCTTCCGAGAAGCCGTAGGCGGCGGCGGGAAGCCCCGCCGCCAGTGGCTTTCCGATCGTCACGACGTCCGGCTCGAGATCGTTCGCCTTCGTGAAGCCGCCCGGCCCTGAGCAGATCGTGTGCGTTTCGTCTATTACCAGTAGCGTCCCGTGGCGCCGGGTCAGGTCCCGCAGGTGGTCGTGAAAGCCTGGGTCGGGATGGATGATCCCGATGTTCGTCAAGGCGGGCTCCGCCAGGACGCAGGCCACGTCCTCATGGGCAAGCTCAGCCTCGAGCGCCTCCACGTCGTTGAACTCACACACCCTGGTCGTGTGGGAGACGTCGACCGGCGGCCCGACGTTGCCGGCGCGCGCTACGACCTGGCCCCCGGAAAGCGTGGCAAAAGACTCATCCACGGTCCCGTGGTAGCACCAGTTGAAGACCAGTACCTTGGGTCTCTGAGTGATGTCGCGCGCCAGCCTCAAGACGAAGCGGTTGGCGTCGGTGGCGGTCAGCGCGAACTGCCAGTAGGGAAGGCCGAAGCGGCGCGCCATCTCCTCCCCCACCCAAATCGCGTCTTCGGAGGGAAGCATGAGGGTGATCCCGCGGCTCATCCGGTCGGCGATGCCCGCGACGGAGGGGGCCGGCGAATGACCCGCCATGGCCCCGGTATCACCCAAGCAGAAGTCGATGTAGGTGTGCCCGTCGACATCTCTGAAACGACTGCCCTGGGCTTCGTCGACGAAGACCGGGAAGCCGCCGACCCAGCGCGTCATCCAGTTCATCGGAACGCCGGCCAACAACGACGAGCGGGCGCGCTCGAAGAGCTCTTTGGACCTCCGGTGGTCGCGTTGGAACCGAGCCCGCTCCTGCGACAGCAGGCCGTCTACTCTGTCTCGATCGATCTTGGTCATGGCGCTCCTCTGCTCAGAGCTCGCTTAGAGCTCCAGGGTGGCGGTGTGCTCGATCGTCTCCTCGCCTTCTCGGCCCAGAAGCCGGTGCTCGATCTCTGTGCCCGAAATCGACACAAGGCCGATGTTGTTCTCGCCGATCAGGACCGAGGAGCTGCGACCGGAAGGCCTGATGTAGTTGCGCTTCTCGGTGAAGTCGGGGTCCTGGTCGATGCCCATCGCCTCGGCACGACGCGGCGACAGGAACACGGGAGCATCGGTCGACCACTCGTCGGTGTTGGCCGCGCGGGTCAGCGAGCGCCGCTTAACCTCGCCCCCGGTCATCTTGGGCGGGTGACGCCAGCCGACCCTCTCGTGCTGCTCCCTGACAAGGTGCCCCAGCGCGTAGAGAGCGGTCCGACTCGCAATCCCCGAATGCTTGAGCCCACTCGAAACGAGCTGTGTGATTCGCATCTCGCGGCCATCGATGGAGAACTCGAGACGCAGGTTCAACCCGTAGTGGACGTCTCCCGAGAGGAACACACAGCGGGAGAGACCCATCTCTGAAACCAAGCAATCCATCATCTCGATGAAGCCCTTGAGGTTCGACTGCCACGCCTCGAAGTCGATCTGATAGGGGCCGACCTTCTTGACGAGGAACTTCTGCCTGCGCTCCTGCAGCTCGAGCCCGCACACCGGGACCGGCGACACGAGGATCACCGGCTCTCCGTCGCTGAGGTTCAAGGATGTGAGCAGCCGCTTGATCCGTTCGAGCCCATGGGTGCCGACCAAGTGCGCGGCCCCCTCGGGGCCGTCGAAGGAACGCTGAGTTCGCGTGTCCATGACCAAGGCGGGAGGTGTGGTCGGCGCGAGGAAGCTCCACGAGTCGAACGCCAGCACCTCACCCTCGAAGGCGTCAGCCGACACCTCCTCCTCGCCCGAAAGAAACCCCGCCACCGTCGTCTTGAAGGACTCTGGGAACAGCGAGGGATCGTTGCCCCACCCTTGGAAGGCCCAGAACGCCGCCAGCGCATTGCTCACGACGCGGCGGCCGGTGGGCGACGCATGCACCGCCGAGCGCCATACCGAGGTGATGTTCCAGTCGTCGGTGGTGTCGTGGTCATCGAAACACATGTACGTGGCGAGGTTTGCGAGCACCCGGCGCACCGCCGGCAGGGCGCCGCGCGCACGCTCCAAATCCTTGACCTCGCCCTGGTACTTGCGCCTCGTCTTCGCCACTGCGAGGCGCGAGCCGGCCGACGAGGGCACTGTCTCGGACGCCTCCGGAAACGGCCGGGGCCAGTTGAGACCGTTCCACGCCATCACATACATGGCGGCGAACTCGCCGAAGCTCATGAGGTGATTCGTGGGCTTCTCCGACGTGAACTGAGCCTTCTCGCAGGCCAGAGACTTCCGGCCGTAGAGGGCGATGTCGTCGAGTGAGGAGACGCCTGGGACCGAGGACTCCTCGCCTGCTCCGATCAGCTCACGGGCGAGGCCCCGGAGGTGCGCAGCCAGGGGGCCGGCGACGTCGTCGGCATAGATCTGGTCTCCGGTCAGAAACAGCGAGCCGGGTCGCTCTGTGACGTCCAGCGCCCGCCGGCTGAGGATCTCGTCGGCGCCCTGCAGGGCATCCTCGCCCGAGCCGTGCAGCAGCCTGCAAGAGCCGTGGAATAACCGCAGCGTCGGCAGAGAGCTCCGTATGAAGAAGGTCGGAAGCGACAGCGTGCCATAGGCGATTCGGCCCGGACCCTCGAGGAGGCCGAGCTCTCGGAGGCCGGCCCCGTCGAGCTCGAGGTCGTAGCCCAGTAGCTGATCGAGCGGAAGCTCGCCCTCGGGCGCAGAGGCCTCGACCAAATGGACGAACAGTTTGGCTCCCAGCCGGCGGCGCTCGGCGGTCGCCGACGCGACCTCCTCGGTAGCAGACCCTGAGTCGGGATCGATCCGGTAGATGCGCCCGACCACCTCAACCGGGCGCGAAGTCGCCGCCCAGATGCACACCCTGTCCGCCTGGACCCTGCGCAGGACCGGACCCGCCAACAGCGTTTGCAGATCTATGGTTTTGCCCCCTCATTTCGCAACGTACCCGTCTGTGGATGCCCAGGATACGAGTGGATGCCCAGGATACGAAATGAGCGCAATCCCCGGTTCGCATCTGGACAAGCGTCCCTCACTAATCCAAAATCTGGGTATAGGGCGGGGCTGCCGCCGGCACGATCAGTGGATCGACCAAGGGGGTAGTTGAAATGGACGGGGCCGTTAAATCCGACAAGGACAACCGTAAAGCGGCTCAAGCCGACCACATCGCAGTCCAGATCGGCGACCTCAGGGTCGAGCACGACCTGCTCGCCGAGGAAGCGCTCGCCACACCGATCGGCCGGCTGGCGTTCGACCTCGAAATAGATAGCGACACCGGAGCACAGTCCCGAGCCGAGGCGATCGTCGAGCTCATCGTCAAGTCCGACCGGGTCTTTCTCGACGGCGCTTGCTGGCGCTGCACCGAGCGTGCGCCCGTGGTCGCCTCCGACCTCGGCCTCTGCCAGGTCTGCCTCTCCGACCTCAAGACTGTCGGCTAGATCCCTGTAGGCTTCCCCCGGGAGCGCAGAGGCGCTCGGGAGGGAGGCGCCATGCGCACCAAGCAGCTCGCCATTAGGCAGGCCTTCGACGTGCCCTTGCTCGAGATCTCGGGGCTCGGTCAGAGACCGGGCTCGCCCGGGCAAGGGATGCAGGTGCTTGCGGTCGGGGACGAAGACTTCACTGTCGTCTCGGCGAGCGTCGAGTCGTCCACCTCTCTCTCCGACTTTCGCATCCACCGGCTCCACGACTTGCTCGACGGGGGTGACGAGTACGGCAGCCAATGGGAGGCCGCCGATGGCGACTCCACCGGAAGGGTGTTCATCCTCCAAGAGAGCCCCGGCAAGGTGTTCATCCTGAGCCCCGAGCTCGACCGCCTCCTCCACACGATCGACCTCTCCGTCGAGGGCAGCGACCGGCTCGACTGGGAGAAGTCGCCCAACGCACGGGGCGAGGGCTTGGTGCTGCTGGCAAACGGCCACGTCGTGGTCGCCAAAGAGAAGGAGCCGCCCCTGCTAATGGAGTTCGGCCCCGAGGGCGACGAGGCCTCGGGCATCGTCTCCGACCTTCTGCTGCTCGAGCGCCGCCGCTTCCCCGAGCCGGCCGAGGCTTCCTCGAAGCAGGCCGTGCTCACCGTGTGGGATCTCGACGGCGAAGCCGACGCACGCATCGATGACATCTCCGACATTGCCGTGGGGCCGGACGAGCGTCTCTATCTGCTGAGCGACGAGTCTCGGTGCATCGCCCGAGTCGAGCACCAGCTCCCTGCGGCTCAAAGGAAGCTGAGCATCACCGCGGTGTGGAGGTTGCCCGAGGAGATCGTGCAGCCGGAGGGCCTGGTGCTCATGGACGACATGACGCCGCTGGTCGCCATCGACCGAAAGGAGCCGAACCAGAACCTGTTCTTGCTGGACCCGCTCGAGGGTTGAGGGGGCCCCCCGGGGCCCTCGTAGTCGCTCGCTAGCGCTCTGCGCGCTCTCAGGTACGGACTCGGGACTCAGGAGCGCTCTGAGCGGCCGACCCCGTGGCGGGAGAACGCGTCGAGCACAACGCAGCAGTTAGGCCTGCCTTCCCGGGTCGGATGCTTGAGCAACTGGGAGTCCGTGGCGACAGCTACGACTCGCCGAGTCTGTGATCGGCTTCTACAAGATCGAGCTGGTACGTAACAAGGCTCCGTGGCCGATCTCGCAAACCTCGAGATCGCCACCTGGGAATGGGCGAGCCCAACCACTGACGCTTCAGAAACATCGCAAGAAAAACCATTGAACATTCTTTGGCAAGCCCGTTTGGACCCGAGAGTGTCACAGCCCCCTGTCATAGTGACATGCATGGAGTTCACGGCGATGGACGAGGCGATCAAACAGATCGAAAAGTCCAACATCGATCTCGAGCCCGAGGTGATGGACGCCCACTCGGTGCGGGAACTTCTGTCTCGCTATGCAAAGGCCAAGAAGCTGGTGTCCTACGGCGAGACCATGCTGGCGGCAAAGCTCGGCGACACCGCGGCAGTGGCGCGCACAACCGGAGTGTCTGTGGGCAAGGCCAAGGCCGCGGTGGACACCGGAAACTCCTTGAAGTCGGCCGACGAGGGCCGAGACGCGTTCAGATCGGGCGAGCTTTCCTTGGACCAAGCCTCAGAGATCGCCACGGCGGAGAACGCCTCGCCCGGCTCCTCGACAGAACTCTTGAAGCTGGCCCAGGATGAGTCCTTCCAGACTCTCAGAGAGAAGTCGAGAAAGGTCGTGCTGGAAGCCGAGCAGCACCGGGGGCTGGCTGAGCGCCAGCACGAGGCCCGAAGGGCTCGCAGCTACCGGGACGATCTCGGCATGATCGCCATCAACCTGCTCCTGGAGCCTCATGTCGGGGTGCCTCTCGTCAATAGGGCCGAGACCGAGGCCGGGCGCCTGTTCCGTGCGGCCAAGAGGGACGGCAACCAAGAGCCCTTCGAGCGCCACCTCGCAGACGCCTACGCCTGCTTGCTCTCCTCTACAGGGAGCACGGCCAAGGCTTGCAAGCCCGAGCTGGTGGTGCTGGTCTCGCACGAGATCGCAAAGCGGGGTTGGAAGGAGGTTCAAGAGGGCGAGATGTGCAAGATCCCAGGGGTCGGTCCCATCTCTGTCGAGAGCGCCAGAGAGATCGCCTCAGACGCCTTTCTGACCGGGCTGTTCTATGACGGCACCGACCTGCGTCACTTTCGCCGCTGGACCCGCAACACTCCGGTGGAGGTTCTGACGGCGCTGCAGCTGGGAGAGCCGCCGGGCTTCGACG
>Ga0136633_1001187_pt1 | contig 19414 bp, 22 predicted proteins | sample AntDrymeUQ832206_2_FD_105494 | JGI IMG/M metagenome (GOLD analysis project Ga0136633, IMG submission 105494) | Polar desert sand microbial communities from Dry Valleys, Antarctica - metaG UQ83 (22.06) | ecosystem: Environmental > Terrestrial > Soil > Desert | place: Antarctica: Dry Valley...
ACCGCGGTGTGCGCTAGGCTCGCAACTCGCAGCCGGCGTGCCGGCGCGGTCCCCCATAGCTCAATTGGCAGAGCATGCGACTGTTAATCGCAGGGTTTCTGGTTCAAGTCCAGATGGGGGAGCTCCACCTCTTCGGCACCGCCCTCAGGTGAGATGGGTCTTCGGTGATCATCAGGTTGATCACGTTCGCCACGCGCGGCTGGTCGGGCGTGAACCTCCCGTTGACCTGCCGCAGAGGGCAGGCCGCGCGGACCGGTCAGTCCCGCTCCAGCGAGGCGCGGCAGGCCGCCTCGACCTGCGCGCGGTCCAGGCCCTCCTCGATCGAGTGGTCGATGCAGCGCTCCAGCTCCGAGACGCCGCCGCAGCCAGTGGTCAGCAGTGCCAGCGCCAAGGCGACCAGTCGTACGTGCATGCCGTCGAGGCTAGGCGTCAGTAGGGTTCGCGTTCCGGGGCGGTAGCTCAGCCGGTCAGAGCAGGGGACTCATAATCCCTCGGTCGTGGGTTCGAGCCCCACCCGCCCCACTCGAAAACGCCTGTGCAGAAGCAAGATTCACGGGCTGACCGAGGGACACAGGCCCCCGGACCAAGATCATGCTCACAAAATGCTCACACTTGACAGCAAAGCCGCTGGCGCTACAAGTAATCCCTCGGTCCAGGGGGTGCGACACGCCGGGGAACCTGCCACAGTCGGTGGTCATCGTGGCCCCCATGGACGCGACCTGCCGAGGTGCCCGGTGAGCCCGCGCCGGGCGCTGCCGACAGGCATCCGCGGCCGCGGATCGGTGTTCACCTACACCTGGCGCGACGGCGCCGGGCGGCAGTACTCCCGCAAGGCCGGCGACACCTTGGCCCAGGCCGAGGCGTTCAAGCGGCGCATCGACGACCAGCTCGCGCTCGGCACCTACACGCCGACCTCGACGATGACCTTCGCCGCCTACGCCAGCGGGTGGATCGAGACCTGGCCGCTGAAGGACCAGACCCGCGAGCGCTACCGGGGCATCCTGCGCCGCGAGCTGCTTCCGCAGTTCGGCGGCTACCCGCTCGCCAAGATCCACCCGCACCAGGTCCGCGCCTGGGTGCACGAGCAGAACGCCGGGCCGCTGTCGGCCAGCAGCGTCCGCCAGCACATCGCCGTCCTACGCAGCTGCCTGAAGGCCGCGCAGATCGACGGGCACCTTGGTGAGCTACCGCTGCTCGGGGTCAAGATGCCGCGCAGCTACTCCCGCCAGCCAGCGGTCCTCACCCTGGCCGAGGCGTTCGCGATGATCGACGCCGCGCCGGCGGCCTGGCAGTGCGCGATCGCGACCGCCCTGTTCACAGGGCTACGCCTGGGCGAGCTGCTGGCGCTGACCGTGGAGGACGTCGACCTGCCCGGACGGCGCCTCAACGTGCGGGCCACCCTCACCGAGGTCAACGCCCGCACGCCCCGGCTCAAGCGCGAGGAGCCCAAGAGCCGCGCCGGCTACCGGCAGGTCCCGATCGTCGAGGCCCTGGCCGCCCGACTCGAGACCCACCTGGCTCAGCTCGGCCCGACCGACCAGGGCGCGGTGTTCGCCAGCCCCGTCGGGACCTGGATGAGCAAGAGCAACTTCTACCGCGACGCCTGGCGCCCGACCCGGACCGCAGCCGGCCGGGAGGACTTCACCTTCCACGACCTGCGTCACACCGCCGCCAGCCTGCTGCTCGCGCACTCCGGCGCCGAGCTCGCCGAGCTGAAGTTCGTCCTGGGTCATAGCCAGATCGCGCACACCGTCGATCTGTACGGCCACCTCGTCCCCGGCCGTCTGGAGGGCTTGCGCGCGACGTTCGACGCGGCGGTCAGCGCGGCGCAGCGGCAGTCGGCACCGACCCCGCCGGCCGAAGGGGCGCAGCGGCCCCCGCTGCGACTGGTGACCTGAGAGCTGTCAGGCCGGCGGGGTGGCGCCGTCGAGCAGCGCCTCGAGCTGCCGGCGGGGGATCAGGATCCGCCGGCCGATCCGCACGCAGGGCAGGCTCCCGTCCCGCACCGCCGCGAACGCCAGCCCCCGGCTGATCCGCAGGTAGGCCGCCGCCTCCTCCACCGTCAGCACCGGCCCGCCCTCGGCCGCCGGCGCCGTCACCGCGACACCCGCCCGTCGGCGAACCACTCCGGCCACAGCTCACTCGGGTGCCGGCCCAACGTCACCGCGATCCGGTCCGCTGCGTCCGAGCGCAGCCGGTCCCGGCTCAGCAGGCGGTGCAGCGTGCTCCGGTCGACCCGCAGCGCCACCGAGGCCGCCGTCAGGTTCCCGTCGCAGTCCGCGACGACCCGGGCCAGCAGCCGCCGTGCCGGCGCCGCCGGGAAGAACGGCGCCCCCTTCGTGCTCACGTGTGTCATGTCGTTCCCGTCTCGGCACGCCCTGTGCCTCCAGCCTTGGTAAGTGCGGCTGCGTGGGGTGTTGTGACAGCGTGTGCCGGCCCTCCTCGGCCCTGAAGCCTTGCCGGACGCCACCGGCAAGGCGTGTCGCAGCCACCGACAAGGGCGGGAGCCAGCCCGGCAAGGGTGACCGGCAAGGGTCGGGGACCTCGTGCACATGGTTCTGTTTATCGACGATCCGCTATGTTTATCGCGTGAGGGCTTCGGAGGTGACCGCGGGTGCCGTCTTGCGGCAGGCCCGGCACGCGGCTGGATTGACCCAGCGTGAGGTAGCCAGCCGGGCCGGCGTCCAGCAGAGCGTGGTGTCGGCCTACGAGAGCGGCGGCCGTGAGCCGTCCCTGGCCACCCTGTCGAGCCTGGTCGAGGCGTGCGGTGTGAGCCTGGAGGTGCACCTCGGCGAAGCGCTGCCGACCGGAACCGGCCCGAACGCCGCCGGACCGATCGGCCGCCGGCTGCGCCGACGCCGGGCAGCGGTGCTGGCTGTGGCCGCTCGGCACGGCATGACCGAGCTACGGGTCTTCGGCAGCGTCGCCCGCGGCCAGGACACCGACAACTCCGACCTGGACCTGCTCGTGCACGTCCCCGAGGGCACCGGCCTGCTCGCCCTGGGCCGCTTCACCCAGGAGCTGCAGGACCTGCTGCACGTGCCGGTCGACGTCGTCCCCGATGACAGCGTCAAGCCCCGCGCCCGCGACAGCATCGACCGGGACCTGGTGCCGCTGTGAGCCGCAGCGACCGAGACCGGCTGCTCGACGTCCTCGAAGCCGGCGCGGCCATCGCCGAGCACCTGCAGCGCGGACCGCTCAGCGACGGCCTCGTCTTCGACGCCGTCAGGGTCCGGCTGATCGAGATCGGAGAGGCCGTCAAGGACATCTCGGCCGAGCTGCTCAGCCAGCAGCCCACGATCCCCTGGCGGCAGGTCGCCGCGATGCGCAACCAGTTGGCGCACCGCTACTTCGACACCTCGCACGCCATCGTCGCCCACACCGTGGGCCCCGACCTCGCCGAGCTGCTGGCCGCCACCCGGTCACTGCTGGCAGCACTGGACGCCCAGCGCTGACCCCCGTCTACGGGGGCGGTTCGTAGGCCGACTGGTGCCGGCCGAAGCCCTTGTCGGGATGCAGAAGAAGCGCGGAGCAAGATATGCATTCGGTGACCGAACCGTCCGCTGGCGCGGCCGGCCCGATCCCTGAACGCATGGCGCGACCGGCGGGTCGCGGGAGGTCGCCCCGTGCGCGGGCTCGCAGATCAACGGCCCGGTGCGGGCGCAGGGGGTCCGCACCGGGAAGTCACAGGAGTGCCTGTTTCCGCACTTACCAAGGGTGAGGGCCACAACGGCCCCGCTGGAGGAGACGTGGACGAGGTCGAGATCCTGGGACAGGGCGCTGCGCCTGCCGCCGCAGGGCGGCACCGTTTGCACCGCTCACCAGCGCGAAGTCACGCCATGAAGGTCCTGTACGGCGATGACGAGTGGGCGCTGATCGTGCAAGCTGCGCAGATGCTCGGCCTGCGCCCCAGCAGCTACGTCGCGTCTGCGGCACTGTCCGCGGCGCAGCTCGCCGTCGACCCGCCACAGGCGGGCGGGACCAGTCGACTTCATGGGGCGCTTGCCCCGGCGGCGGATCGCGAGCTACTGGTGGAGCTCATGCAAGCGCGCACCGCCGTCAACCGGTACGGCGTGAACGTCAACCAGGCCGTGGCCGCATTGCACAGCGTGGGGCAGGCGCCTGTCTGGCTCGAGCAGGCCGTCGTCGGCGCGCACTGGGCCGTCGAACGGATCGACCAGGCGACGACCTTGGTAGCACGACGGCTGAGCCGGGGGCGGGGCTGAAACTCAGGAGCATCGGAGCATCGCCGAAATCACTGCTCGGGGCAAGGCAAGGGTCGGGCCTACGTCGGTTCATGTCGAGTAACTGACGTCCGCAACTGCCGATGAGCGGTCGATCCGTGCGGTCACCGGCCGCCAGACCGCTGGCGGGATTGCGCGTCGAACCCACGGGCAGTCTCGTCACGGGTGGCCCAGTGCGTGCGGGCGAGCTTGAAGCAGATGACGGCGAGCGCGAGCACCAGCGGCGCCCAGCCGAACCGCTCCCAGCTGCTGCTTGACGCGAGGTTGGCAATCGTGCCGACCGTCAGCACTCCGACCAGCGCCCATGTGCCCCACCGGCTGACCGAGAAGGGGATCGGTGACAGAGCGATGCGGCCCCTGGCGAGGACCGTCAGGGCGGCCAGCGACCAGAACGTGGCAGAGAAGGCGCTGGCCACTCTCAGGTTCGAGGGCAGCTGCCCGTAATGTTCGCCGCCCCAGGCTGCGGCTCCCAGTGGCGCACCGAGGGCGAGGGCAAGCTGGAACAGCACGACGACGGCAAAGCCACCGGCGGCCACGACTGCGAGCTTCGCGGCGTCCCATTTGCCTGCCGAGAGGCCGATCGCCCGAGCGGAGGTGTCGGTCATGCTGCGGCCAACGGGGACGTCGCCGGGTGCTCGTCGGCGCCGGTATCCGGTGCGCATCAGTTCGTGTCGCGGCGGTGCAGCAGGACCGTCCCGGCGACGAGCGCGGCGGCCGCGAAGCCGCCGAAGACCAGCGCGTCCTGAGTGGGCGTGAGCGCGACGGCGATCGTCTCGGGCGTGTTGGTGTCGACGTCGACGCCGAGCAGAGCGCCGCCGGCGTAGAACGGCAGGAAGCGGGAGACCGTCTCGGGCATGAAGGCCCACAGCAGGTTCTCTGCCACGAGCCACCAGACGAGCAGCCCGCTGATCGCGGCGGCGCTGTGTCGGACGACCATGCCGACGCCCAGTCCGAGCACTGAGGCGAGTGCGGTGAAGAGCAGCGCCCAGCCGGCGGTGGCGGCGATCTGGGAGGTGTCGCCGATCTCGAGGCCGCCGAGCAGGCCGCCGGCGAACCCGGTGCCCATGCCGATGATGCCGAGTCGCACGCCGACGCCGATCGCGGTGACGGTCTTGGCGGCGACCAGGACCCATCGTGCGGGCTGAGCGGTCAGCGCGGTGGCGAGAGTCCCGTGCTGCACCTCGGAGGTCACGAGCAGGATGGAGGCGATCGCGGCGAGAACGGCTGTCAGGAAGGTCGAGTAGACGAAGACGCCGGAGACGACCAGCACCTCGTCCTTGACGAGCGCGGCCGTCGCCCACGTGGCGAAGATGCCGATCCCGGCGGTCAGCAGTGTGATCGCGCCCGTCGACCGGATTGTGGAGATCTTGATCCACTCGGCGTTCAGGGCGGCGGGGAGGGAGGCGGCATCGCTGCGTCCCGAGCGGTGGTTCACAAGGGTCGTGGTGCTGGTCATGTCAGGTCCTTGTCTGATGTGAGAGTGGAGGGGAGTGCCCGGTGCGGCTGCTACAGCGCCGGAGCCGATGGTCAGGCCGAGGCGAACTCGGCGGTGGCGGCCGTCAGGCCGAGCAGGCTGTCCTCGAGCGACCGGGAGGTCTCGGACAGCTCGAGCACGGCGATCCCGTGCGCGAAGGCGATCGCGGAGACCGCTGAGCGGCTGCTGTGCCGGACCTTCAGCCGTGGCCCGTCGGTCGCCACTGCGAGACCGGCCTTTGTCAGGTGGCTTTCGAGCTCGAGCTGCTGCCGGGGCTGGGCGGTCTGGACGACGACGGTCACCTCGTTGCCGGCGGTGATCGAAGCCACCGATTCGGCGGCCAGGAGCCGCCCGGCGCCCACGACGACGAGGTCGTCGGCGAACATCGCGAGCTCGCCGATGAGGTGGCTGGAGACGAAGACGCTGCCGCCCTTGTCGGCGAAGTCGCTGAGGTAGGTGCGCAGCCAGCGGATGCCGTCCGGGTCCAGGCCGTTGGACGGCTCGTCGAGCAGTAGGACCTGCGGGTCGCCGAGCAGCGCGCCGGCCAGGGCAAGTCGTTGGCGCATGCCGAGTGAGAACCCACCGGCGCGCTGATCGGCCGCGGTCTCGAGGCCCACCTCGGTGAGGACCGCCTCGACGCGTCTGCGCGCAATGCCGCTGAGCGCCGCAGTGGCACGCAGGTGGTTGCGGGCGGTGCGGCCCGGGTGCATGCACCGGGCGTCCAGCACCGAGCCGACGACGCGCGCCGGGTGTCGGAGCGCGGTGTAGGGGATGCCGTCGTACCGGACGCTGCCGCTGTCGGGCCGGGTCAGGCCGACCATCATCCGCATCGTCGTGGATTTGCCGGCGCCGTTCGGGCCGACGAAGCCGGTGACGCGGCCGGCAGCCACGTCGAAGGTGAGGTCGTCCACGGCCGTGCGGGTGCCGTAGGTCTTGCGCAGGGTGGTGACAGTGATCATGCGGATGCTCCAAGGTTCGGGTCGGGCTGGCTGCCGGAAAGGGCGGGCGCTGCGTGCGGGGCAGCGAGCGGGCCGAGCGAGATGAGCTCGACGCCGACTGACGTCAGGTGCGCGAGCACCCCGTGCAGGTGGCACGGGTCGATCACCGGGCCGACGAGGCGGGTCACGCCCGGCGTCGTGTGGTCGACGGTGAAGTCGTCGAGCAATGGCCGCAGGAGCCGGGCGCTGGCCCGTCCCCGGAGCACGAGCTCGTAGATGGTCGCTGTGGTCATGGGCGCACTGTCGAGGCCGGGCGGGTGAGTCCACCTCACCCGAGAGGGCTTCTCACCCGGGTGAGAGTTGGCGTCATGGCCGTACGGTCGAGCGGTGACGGCAGTGGCGGACGGGCTGGCAGCGACCAAGCTGCGTCCCCCTGCGCTGCCCGAGCGCCTGGTGACGCGTCCAAGGCTGGACGCGCTGCTCGACGGCGGTGTCGGCGGTCAGGTCAGGCTCGTACTGGTGAGCGCGCCGGCGGGATCGGGCAAGTCGACTGCGCTCACGGCCTGGCTGGCAGCGCGTTCGGAGTCGGTCGCCTGGCTGCAGGTCGAGGCCAGCGACTCCGACCCGGCTCGGTTCTGGGCCTATGTGGTGGGCGCTGTCACGGCCGCCACCCCCGCTGTCTCGCGCCGACTGGCTTCGGTGGTCGCGACCTCTGCCGGGGACGAGCTGGTGGTGGTCAGTGCGCTGGTGAACGCGTTGGCCGACCTCGACGAGCCGCTCGTGCTGGTCCTCGACGACTACCACCTGATCGAGGTCGACGCCGTGCACCGCGGGGTGGAGCGCCTGGTCGAGCTCAGCCCACCTGGCCTCACGCTGGTGCTCGCGACACGTAGCGATCCGCCGCTGCGACTGGGTCGGCTGCGCGTCCGCCGGCAGCTGCTCGAGCTGCGCGCTGACGACCTGCGCTTCTCGGTCGACGAGGCGCCGGAGCTGCTCGGTCCGGCCGCCGCTCAGCAGGGCGACGCCGGCCGGCAGGCGCTGCACCAGCGGACCGAGGGCTGGGCGGCAGGGCTCGTGCTGGCCGGCATGTCCTTGGCTCGTACGACCGACGCCGACGCGTTCGTCCGCGCCTTCGCCGGCGACGACTCGCTCGTCGTGGAGTACCTGCGCGACGAGTACCTCGCAGCGCTGCCGCTGCAGGACCTGCAGCGGCTGCTCGAGACGAGCGTGCTCGAGCAGCTCGACGGCGAGCTGGTTGACGCCGTCACCGGCGGCTCAGACGGCGCCGACTGGCTCCGTCGGACCGCGGCCACCAACCAGCTCGTCGTCGGCCTGGACGCCACGGGAACGTGGTTCCGCTACCACCACCTGCTGCGAGACCTGCTGCGACTGGAAGCCAGGCAGGCGATCGCCGGTCGGCTGCCGGAACTGCACGCACGCGCCGCGCGGTGCTTCGCGGCGCGCGGGGAGCACGGACGAGCCGTAGAGCACTACCTGGCCGCAGGACAGGCATCGGCAGCGGCGCAGCTGATGCTGCTGCACGGCCCGAAGCTGCTGCGCGACGGCCAGATCGAGACGCTGCGCGCCGTGCTCGACCGGCTCGGGCCGCTCACCGGGCAGCTGGCCTGGTGCGCGCTGCTCTACGGCTGGTGCGAGTACCTCGCCGGTCGCTACGACAGCGCCCTCGACTGGATCGACACGACTTGCGGGTGGCGCCGGACGGCTTCGACCAAGTCATCGCCACGTCGCTGCGCATCAACGTGAGCCTCGGACGCGGCGACGTCGCGACAGCCCTGACACACGCCGTCTCGGTCGATGTGCCCGGCGTCCTGGAAACGCACAACTGCGTCAGCCACCGGTGTCGCGTACGTGTGGGCGGGCCGGAGCGAGGACGCCCGCCGCACCCTCCGCTTCACGGCGCACAAGGCCACCGTTGAAGACTTCCCGACCGCGCTGGTGGCCGCAACCACCTTCCTCGCCGTCCTCGACCTCGAGGACGGGACCCGTGACAGCGTGCGAGCTGCCGCCCAGCACGCCATCGACACGGCGACGGCACTCGGCCTGGCGGACTACCCCGGGGGCGCCGCCGCGTTCGCCGTGCGTGCTCGGACGAGCGACGATGCCGCCCAGGCCGTCGCCGACGCACACCGTGCGGTCACGCTGGTGCGCCGCACCTCGACCAGACTCGCGCGGGCGTACGTCCTGGCGGCCGCGGCGGACACACTGCTCGAGAACGGCCACGCCGACGGGCCAGTGCTGCTCACCGAGGCGCAGACGGTGCTCGCACACTGTCCTGATCCCGGCATCGTCGGCCGCTACGTGACGCGGGTGCAGGCGCGGCACGGCCTGTCCGGCGCGCCGAAGCGCACGGCTGAGCTCATCGAGCAGCTGACCGAACGGGAGCTCGCCGTGCTGCGCTACCTGCCGACGCAGCTGACACAGCGGGACATCGCCACCGAGCTGTACGTCTCGCTCAACACCGTCAAGACCCACGGCCAGGCGACGTACCGCAAGCTCGGCGTCGTCGTCCGCAAGGCCGCAGTGCAGGCCGCTCGCGACCTGCACCTGCTGTAGTAGGTGCAGGTCGCGTGAAGACAGGGGGCCGGTGAACATCCAGGGGATCGTGTTCGCGGGAACCGGCACGCAGGCCCGACCGCAGATGGCCGCGTTCGCGAGAGACGTCCTCGGCCTGACGCCGGCGCACGTGACGGGGGTGGAGGCGGACCTGTTCAACCTCCCCGACGGCTCGTCATTCGCGGTGGCGTCCCCGCAGGGAATGGGTGCGACGGAACGGAGCATCGGGTTCCTCGTGGACGACATCGAGGCCGCCGTGCAGGAGCTGCGCAGCGCGGGAGCCGAGGTGGACGACGAGATCTCCGGCAACGCCCGGGAGCGCTACGTCCACTTCCGGGCGCCGGACGGGCAGCTGTACGAGTTGGTGGAGCGACGGCCGGTCGTCCCTCGGACCTAGCGGGCCGCGCTTCGATCTGGCACCTCACCTGTCTGAGAACATCTTTGTCTGACGCCCGCCTGTCGCAGGAGCAGGCGCATCCGGCGGCGCTCAGGCATCGGCGGTGAGCAGATAGCGGGTCCCGACGACGCTCGGCGCGAAGGCCGCAGGACCGAAAGCATCGGCGAGTGCCGCTGCGGCTCGCCAGCCGGTGCAGTGGCCCGGCGCGACGATCCGCGGCGCGATGATCTGCTGGAGGTCCCGCACGGTTGGTGCGATCCGTTCCTCGACCCCCGCTCCCGCCAGGTGGTAGCCGCCGAGGAGCAGGTCGACCGGCTGGTCCGGCACCAGGCTGCGCGCTTCGAGCCCGACGTTCACGATGCCAGCGTGGGAGCAGGCGGTGAGGACGGTCGTGCCGCGACCGCGGACGGTGGCGGTCAGGAACCGCTCGTCGTGGATGCCAGGATCAGGGGTCGCCTGCTGGCCCTGCCAGGTGTGGTGACCCGGCAGTCCGGTCTCATAGCTCGTGCGGCGGGGGATGTCGCCGCTGCTGAGGAACAGGCCGCTGTCGAGCGCGTGCCGATCGCGAGCCGTGACGATCCGCGCGCCGGCGTCCTGCAGCGTCTCGAGGGACGGTTCGGGCGGGAGCATCGCGAAGCTGCCGAGGGGTGTCAGCACGCCGCGCTGGTCCGGCCGGTCGGGATGGACGTCCAGGACCAGCGGAGGCCGACCCGCACTGCGACGAGCGGCGGCGATGGCCGCGACCACGAGTGGCAGCCCGCCGGAGTGGTCCCAGTGCCAGTGCGAGAGGAACAGCACGTCGATGCCGGCCAGGTCGACCTGAAGCCGTTGCGCGTTGGCCAACCAGACCTCGCCGTACGGGCCGACGTCGAACAGCACGGTCGAGCTGAGGTCACCTCGGCGGCCGGTGGCCAGCACCGAGAACCCGTGACATGCGACGCAGAGGTGATCGAAGGTCTGCACCAGGTCGTGTCCCTCATGCTGGCCGATCGCGGGGCGGCCGAGCAGGTAGGCCATCTCCGGCAGCTGTGGGACTCCGAGCGGGATGCTGGACAGCGTGTCGGTCGCGTTATCGACGACGACCGTCACGGTCAGCCCGTCGAGCTCCATGGGCAGGTTCATGACGTCGGGACCGGCTCAGAACGAGCGAAGACTGGTGGGGCTAGCGCTGCCGGCGCCTCGTGCAGGCCGAAGCGCTGCTGAAAGCGCTGCAGCGGTGCCGGCGCCCACCAGTTCCGGTCGCCGAGCAGGGTCATCGTCGCGGGCACGAGCAGCATGCGGACCACGGTGGCGTCGACGATCACGGCGATTGCGAGTCCTATGCCGAGCTGTTTGATCGCCAGAACTTCTCCGGCGGCGAAGCCGGCGAAGACGATGACGATGAGCAACGCTGCCGAGGAGATGATCCCTCCACTGCGCTGGAGCCCGACCGCGACGGCGCGCTGGCTGTCGCCGGTCTGGTCGTGCACTTCCTTGATGCGGGAGAGCAGGAAGACCTCGTAGTCCATGGAGAGCCCGAAGGCGAAGATCAGGATGAGCACCGGCATCCACAGGTCGAGGGCTCCGACGGACTCGAAGCCGAGCAGGCCGGCGAGGTGGCCGTCCACGAACACCCACGCCAGGGCGCCGAAGCTGGCGCCGAGGCTGAGCACGTTCATGAGCACGGCCTTGAGCGGCACCACGATGGAGCCGGTCATGAGGAACAGCAGCACGACCGTGCCGACCAGGACGAGCAGCGCGGCGTACGGCAACCGCTGAACGAGCCTGGCTTGGATGTCGGTCAGCTCAGCTGCCAGCCCACCCACCTGGATGTCGAACGAGGGTCGGTCCTGACGCAGCTGCTTCACGAGCGACACGGCGGTGTCGTCCTGGGACGTGCCGGTGGGGGTCACGTCGATGACGGTGGCGCCGGCCTGACCGGAGGGGCGTACGGCGGCGCCGGCGACCTGCGGAAGGTCCTGCACTCGCTCGTACCAGGCTCGGAACTCGGTCGAAGTCATGTCGGCGGCGGCGATGACGGTGACAGGGTCGGCTCCGCGGGCGGGAAAGCGGTCGGCGAGTACGAGCGCGGCCGTACGCACTTCTGCGGAGCGCGGGAGGGATCGTGCGTCGCCGATCTCGAAGCGGACCCCCAGGAAAGGCAGGACGAGCAGACCGAGCATGACGACGCTGACACCGGCGACGGCCGCGGCATGGGCTTGCACCCAGCGCGCGAGTCGGTAGAACCCGCCTTCGACGTCGGGCACCGGGGGCAGCGGGCGGATCCCCCCGCCGACGCTGGCCAGGACCGCCGGCAGCAGGGTGACGGCCGCCGCCATGCACAGCAGGACGACACCGAGTCCGGCGACCCCGAAGGAGGCCAGCAGCGGCACCCCGAAGACGAACAGACCACTCATTGCTATGGCGACGGTGAGGGAGCTGAAGACGACAGTCTTGCCGGCTGTCGCGACCGTGCGCTCGACGGCGTCATGGACGTCGCGGCCGTGCCCGCGCTCCTCCCGGAAGCGGTTCACCACGAGCAGGCCGTAGTCGATGCCCAGCCCGATGCCGAGCAGGTTCACAACGTTCAGCGCGAAGATCGACACCTCACCGACCGCCGCGGCAGCGGTCAGGACGGCCAGCGAGGTGATGACGCCGGCCAGCGCGACCAGAAGAGGCAGGCCAGCTGCTCGCAGTCCGCGGAACAGGAAGACCATCACGATCAGGGCCAAGGGAAGGGCGATGGCTTCACCGAGCAGGAGGTCCTTCTCAGACGCAGCCTGGAACTGCTCACCGACGAGCACGTCTCCGCCGACCAGGATCTCGGGGGCCGTCAGCGTGTTCGCGACGTCCGCGACCTCGCGTGCCAGGGCGAGCTCGGCCTCCTCCTCGAGGCCGCCGGTCAACGTGACGACGATGAGTGCGGCGCGGCCGTCGGTGGAGCGGAGCGCGTCTGATCCGGAGGTCCAGGGGTCGTTCACGGCGACGACCCCGTCCAGGGCGGCGATGCGGGCCAGCCCGGGTCCGAGGGTGGTTCGGGATGCGGGATCGGTCGCGTCGATGCCGTCCGCGATGATCGCGATCGACCCGCCGGTGTCGTCGAGCGCCGCGAGCTGGGCGCTGACGCGCCCCGATTCGGTGCTGCTGCCGGCGCCGAAGTCCGACGACAGCACGCTGAAGGCTCCGCTGCCGTAGGTACCGGCAGCGACCAGGACTGCCACCCAAAGGGCGAGGACGAGGCGACGACGGCGCACGACGATCCGCGCCAGCCGGGCCATCATGACGCCACCTCGATCTTGGTCGAGCCGGTCGTCGCGGGCCGGGGCACGAGCAGGTCGATGACAGTGCTCTGCAGCCATGCCACGACCAGGGCTCCGGTGATGCCGAAGACCACGAACTGGTCCTCGACGGAGATGCCGGCTGAGGTGGTGACCGTCCAGCCGAGCGCCCACAGCGCCGATGTCAGCAGCGCCCACCACAGGGCGGCGCGCCGCCCGAGCTGGAAGGCCTGAGCGGCTCCCAGGACCGCACCGGTGATGGCCCCGGCGGCGGCCAGCGACGCGAGATCGGTTCGGTAGGAGACGAAGGCCGCGCCGGCGGCTCCGCCGCCGGCCAGCCCGATCGCCGTGGCGACGATCCACCCCGGGCCGATGCCGCGACGGCGCAGCAGTGACCACTGCGCCGCGCCGATGCCGGCGCCGGTGATGACACCGCCGACGATGGCGGCGGCCGACGTGTCGACGGGGCCTGCGACGAGGTGGCCGACGTACCCGGCTGGGGGGAAGGCTGCCGCGGTCAGCAGCCAGTGCGGCCACGGCCGTCGACGAGCGATCCTCGGCTGCGGTGGGCGGTTCACGTTCTCGTGCACAGTGGTCATGTCAGGTCCTTTCGGTTCGGTCCAGGTGGTTGCTGCGGGCAGTGATCCAGGCGACGAGAACGCTGTCGGGGTGGTCGACGAGGTGGTCGCGGGCCAGGGCGTTGACCCGCTCGACGTCGCCGTCCAGGTAGGCCCGGGCGATCGCGACGATCTGCCGGTCGCGGGTGGTGCGTGCTGCTGCCTGCGCACGGGTGATGAGCGGGCGCGGGTCCGTCGTGCGCAGCGCGAGAGCGACCAAGGCGCTCACCTGCTCGCCGGGCGCGGCGTGCGGGCTCGCGGCGTTCTGGGTGTCGGTTGGGTTCAGGTCGTCGGGCATGGCCGGACGGTGGCCGCTTCTGCTGACACGGCCCTGACACGGCCCTGACGCGCCTACGCTCCAGCAGTGATCACCGTCGCGGTGCTCGGAGACGTCGAGCTCCGCCGCGACGGGGCACCGGTGCCGGTGCGGCCGGGCAAGACCTCCGAGCTGCTCGTGCGGCTGGCGCTGGACGCGGGCCGGCTGGTCCGCACCGACCAGCTGATCGCCGACCTGTGGAGCGACGAGGGCTCTGGCGCCGCCCGCAACACCCTGCAGGTCACGGCTTCGCGGCTACGCCGGTCGTTGGGTGAGGCGGCGGTGCTGAGCGGCAGTCCTGCCGGCTACACGCTGCACGTGGAGCCGCAGGACGTCGATGCTCTCCAAGCCCCCCGGCTGGCAGCTCAGGCAGGCGCCTGTTTGTCCAGTGGCGATCCGGGGACCGCGCAGCGCCTGGCCGAGTCGGGTCTGGCCTTGTTCCGTGGCGATGTCCTGCGTGCCGGTGGTGACGGCGGTTGGCTGGTGCCGCCCCGCGTGCAGCTGGAGGAGGTGCGGCTGCAGCTGCTGCGGTGCCGCATCGGCGCTCGCCTGGACCTGGGTGATGCGAGCGAGGTGGTCCCGGAGCTCGAGGGACTGGTGCGTCAGTACCCGCTCGCCGAGGACCTGTGGGCTCTGCTGATGCTGGGCCTCTACCGCTGTGGCCGGCAGGCAGACGCGCTCGCAGCCTTCCGGCGGGTCCGCGGTGTGCTGGCTGACGAGCTGGGGATGGATCCGGGACCGGCCTTGAAGGCGTTGGAGCGCAGGGTGCTCGTCCAGGACCCCGCGCTGGACACGCGGCTCCGTGTCCCCACGCAGCGGGCCTCCGCTCCCTCCCAGGGCAACCTCCCCGCCCTGCCCGCATGGACGTTGGGTCGCGAGAAGGACAAGGCAGCGCTCAGCGTCCTGCTGGGCTCGCAGCGGCTCGTCACCCTCGTCGGCACCGCGGGGGTGGGCAAGACCCGCCTCGCCACAGACTGTGCTCACGACGCCGGACGCGTCGACGGCGCATGGCTGGTCCGCCTGGAACATGCGGGCTCTGCGGACGACATCCGCAGCGGTGTGGCGGCTGCACTCGGCGTTCGAGGCACAGGCGTGTCAGGACTGCTCGACCACCTGCGGGGCTCGGACGCGCTGCTCGTTCTGGACAACTGCGAGCAGGTCGTCGACGGCGTCGCCACCTGCGTCACCGAGTTGCTGGACGGCGCACCCGGCATCACGATCCTGTGCACCAGCCAGCTGCCGCTGTCGGTCGACGGCGAGGCCGTCTATCAGCTCGAGCCGCTGCTGCTCGAGGACTCGGTGCGGCTGTTCACCCGCCTCGCCGTCGAGCAGCGGCGGTCGTTCGTCCTGGACGCCGAGGCCGAACTCGTGGTGCGTGAGGTGTGCCGCACGCTCGACGGCTTGCCGCTCGCCATCGAGCTGGCCGCTGCTCGTGCCCGGGTGCTCCCCGTCCAGGAGATCGCCCGCCGGTTGAGCGACCGCTTCGCCTTGCTCAACGATCCCGCTAGCTCCCGCCCGCACCGGCGCCGGGCGCTCGGCGCGGCCATCGGATGGAGCTACGACCTGCTGTTCCCCGACGACCAGCGCGGTCTGTGGGAGCTGGCCTGCTTCGCCGACAGTGCGTCGCTGGCAGCCGTCGAGCACGTGCTGCAGTCGCTCGACGTCCCGGCGGCGTCCGCGCTGGACGTCGTCGACCGACTCGTCACCCGGTCGCTCGTCACGGTGCAGCAGCAGCCGGGCGGTGCGGTCCGCTACCGACTGCTCGACAGCGTCCGCGCGTACGCGCTCGAGCGGGCGCAGGAGGGCGGGCTCGCCGACGCGGCGCGACAGGCTCACGCGGCATGGTTCGCCGCCGCTGCCGCCGCAGCAGCCGAAGGCACCCGTGGCCCCTCGCAGGCCGAGCACCTCGCCGTCGCTGCCGGCGAACGGGTTGAGCTGGAGGCAGCGCTGGCCTGGACCGCTGTGCACGCCCCGGCCGTCGGTCTGAAGATCGCGAGTGGCTTCGCGTGGGCGTGGTTCCTGCTCGGCGAGCGGGCCCAGGGCGCTGCCCGCCTGCGCAGCGCCTTGTCCGCCGCCGAGACGGTGACCGCCGTGGAGGACCGGGTACGGGCGCTGTGCCTGCTCGCCTGGCTCGAGAACCACGACGTCCAGACCGCTCACGCCGACGCTCAGCGTGCCATTGACCTCGCCGAGCGGGCCGCCGACGAGCACTGGACTTCGCTCGCTCGCGCGGCGCTGGCGTTCGTCTTGTTGGAGCAAGCCCAGCCGCAGGAGGCGCTGAGGCTTCTGCAGGACTGCCCCGCTGTCCATCGACGTTCGGTGGACCGGTGGGAGGAGGCCGCGGCCTGGATCCTGACGGTGCACGCCGCACTCCTGACCGGCGACACCGCCCGCGCAGCAGTCGCCTGTCGCGCCGCCGAACTACTCCTGCGTGACCTCGGGGACGACTGGGCCCTGGGCCACCTGGACGGCGCACTTGGCTTCCTCGCCCAAGCCGAACAGCGCTACCCCGACGCCGCCGACCACCTGCGCAGTGCGGCCGACGCCTCGGGCCGGTCGGGTTTCCGTGCGACGCAGGCCCTGCACCTCGGCACCTTGGGACGCATCCAGCAGTTGAGCGGCAATCTCGAGGAGGCCACCGCGACGTTGCAGGAAGCGCTCGCCATCGGCCTTGCGCTGAAGGACATGCGGGTGCTTGCCCTGACACGTGCCCGCCTGGCGCGGGTGCTGCGTGCCCAGGGGCAACATCGAGAGGCCACCGTCGCCGCGCACGCCGCCGACCACTGGTTCAGCACCTCAGGAGGTGGCGAGGGCGCTGCACTTGCGGCCTGCCTCGCGGCCGCCCTCGAGGCCGACGACGGCAGCGACCACGCGGCCGAGCGGCTCGAGACCGTGCTCCAGCAGGCCAGGCAGCACGGCGACCGAGAAGTCGAGCTGCTCGCCCTGGACGCACTCGCCCGGACCAGCGCTACCCACGGTGACGGCAAGGCGGCACGCTCACTGCTCGATGCGGCCGATGCGCTACTGCCGTCGGTCCACCACCTGATGGTTGAGGCCGACCGCGTCGACGCGCGAGCGGCGCGGCTGCTCCTGTTATAACGACGCGAGGCCACGTCTCGCGCGGTTCGCCCGGGTGGGGTTGTCTGCCGCGTGCACGGTCACGTGGCGCCAACTGGGTCCAGTTGCGGGCTGTCCGGGCTGGGCACTGTCCGAGCGGTAAGGGTGCGCTGCTCGCTCCACAGCGAGTAGCCGAGCCCGACCAGGGCGACGCCGACGGGCAGCGCGAACAACCTTTCGTTGATCTGCGGCAGGACCTGGGTCCCGATGGTCGCGACGGTGCCAACGGCGAGGAGTGTTGAAGCCCAGCGGGCGAGGACGTTGGCGCGGAAGAGCGCGATGCCGAAGATCAGGCCGCCGGACAGAAAGGTGATGCCGGAGACCAGGAAGTACGTCTGGAGCAAGCCGATGTCACCGGTCGCGGTGCCGCCGGTGGCTGCAGCCAGGACGTCGCTGACGTAGGCGGGTGCACTGCCAGCGAGCGATGGAAGGACGTAGGCACCGATGGCCTCGGTGACCAAGATGGTGAGGTAGCCGACCCCGATCAGGACGTAGCCGAGCAGGCCGAGCACTCCGGTCTGCTTCACCTGGCGCAGGTACATGCCGGTGATGCCGATGAGCGAGAGGGCGGCGAAGAGCACCTTCAAGCTCTGGCGGACCGAGTACTCGGTCGTGGTGACGAAGGTGACGTCCAGAGAGGGGTGGTTGATCTGGACGCCGATGAACACAAGGCCCGCCGCGACGGCACACAAGCCGGCCGCGCGGGTGAGCGTGGTGCTAAGGGTCGGGTGCCTCATGGGGTCTACTTCGGGTGGTGGGTCAGGACTGAGCGAGCCCGAGCCCGAGCCCGAGCCAGCGCCAGCCGCGGTCGGCGAAGCCGGCCGCGGCTGCCACGTGAGCTGAGGCGGTGTTGTCGTCGTCGTGCAGGTACAGCGGGATGGCGCCGTCGTTCAGCACGCGTGCAGCGGCCTGCGCGACCAGGGAGCGGGCCAGGCCGCGACCGCGGGCATGCTCGGCGGTCCCGACGGCGAGCTCGTGCGCAAGTGTGTTGTGCCGCTTGACGCCGACACCGGCGAGGAACCGGCCCCGTCGGTCGAGGCTGACGAGCACGCTTGGGCCGAACGGGCGTAGCCAAGCGGGCAGGTCTGGGTGGTCCGAAGGCAACCACTGGCCGACAGAGGGCAGCAGCGCGGGTGCGGTCGTGTAACGCAGGACCGCTTCGGTGTAGCGCCGTTTGGGAAGACCCAGGGCCGCGGGGAGCCGCCGACCCAGCTCGCTGCGGTCCGCCAGCTGGCCACGGGCGGCGAGCTCGTGGACGAGCGCACCGACTGCCGGGAAGGCCAGTGGCGGCACGCTGAGCGCAACGCCGCCGGCCAGGTCATGGCCGGTGGCCACGCCGACGAGCGGCTGCGGGCGCCCGTCCCAGCCGGGGACCACTCGGCGGGCTGACGGGGCTACCCGGAACGTGCCGGCCGACGGCCACACGCCCAGCCAAGCCGTGAGCATCCGCAGCACGTCGAAACCGACTGGTTGAGCGCTGATCGCTTCAGCGGTGAGGTGCATGGTCATCTCCGGTGCAGGTCAGGGTGGCGGTGGGAGCGTCAGCGCCGCGACCAGGCGCTGGTGTTACGCGCGTTGCGCGCAAGGACGACTCGAACGGGTCGGTCAGCTGCTGCGTGATGTCGCCGCTGACCTGGGCGATCACGTCTGCCGGTCGGGTCGTGGCGTGCAGGACTTCGGTCGTGCGGTCGCCGAAGCCGCTCGGTCAGGCGCGTCATGCCATGTCCTTGTCTGTGCGTTGGGCGTCTGCGCATCGCTGCACGGCGGGGAGGGTCAGGCGGCGCACCCGAAGACGCTGTCGGTCGAGGTGGGGAGGGCGGTGCTGCGCAGCAGGGCGGCACTCGCGACGGCCAACGCGCGCTGCCGGACGACGGCCGGGGCGGCCGGGTCCTGCAGGGCGCTCGCGGCGCCCGGCGCGGTGTCGGCGACGAGAGCGGCGAGGTGCGCGAGCAGCAGGTGGTGGGCTGCGGGGCCGTCTGTGGCGACGCGGTCGCCGAGGTCGGCGAGGCTGTGGGCGGTGTTCATGGCGGGCTCCTTGCGGCGACGCCGCTGGGGTATGAGGACGGGCGGGGCAGGAGGTCCTGGCTGGCGCGCGCACGTCGCGACGCGCCAGCCAGGAAGCTCAGCGCGGTGCCGGAACGACGAGCGTCGGGCGGTTCGTGCGGTGCAGGACCGCAGTCGAGGTGCTGCCAAGCAGGAACGAGCCAACGCCGTGCCGGCCGCGCGAGCCCAGGACGATCAGGCTTGCGTCCAGGGCGTTGGCGGCCGCGACGATCGCCTCGGATGCGACTGCGGTCGCGATGGTGGCGACCTGCGCGGTGGCCTTGAGGCCGGCCGTTCGGGCCCGGGTGGCGCCGCGCTCGGCGAGCGCCTCGGACGCGTCGCTGGTCGCAGCGTCGATCTGACGAACCTGCTCGAGGGCGGGGTGCCCCTGCAGGTGGGCGGCGACCGTGTCGAGCGGCTCGCGGGCGTACAGCAGG
>Ga0136633_1001188_pt1 | contig 19397 bp, 17 predicted proteins | sample AntDrymeUQ832206_2_FD_105494 | JGI IMG/M metagenome (GOLD analysis project Ga0136633, IMG submission 105494) | Polar desert sand microbial communities from Dry Valleys, Antarctica - metaG UQ83 (22.06) | ecosystem: Environmental > Terrestrial > Soil > Desert | place: Antarctica: Dry Valley...
CTGGTGAAGCTCAAGTGCTCGTCGCGCTCGGTGAGCGTCCGGCTGCGACCCGGGATCAAGCAGGCCCGCGTGGCCATCGGATCCGGCAAGCCGAGGCTCCTGCGCCGCGGCACGCTGCGCCTGCGCGCCCGCAACGCCCGCAAGGCCGTGCTGCGCGTCGAGGCGACGGGCGCCGGCGGTCAGCGGCTGGTCGCCGTCGGCCGCTGCCGCTGACGGCAGCTCGGGAAGGGTCAACCGCGGCGGGCCCGCGTCCGTACTCCTGGTGCGCGAGGTTCGCCGGACACCCGCCCCTAGCATCTCCCCGACTCCCCGACAGGTAGGCACTTCCAATGATGATCGTGATGAAGGCAGCGGCCTCTCCGGCCGAGATCGAAGCGGTGATCGCCCGCATCGAGGCCGTGGGCGCCCGCGCGCACCGGTCCTCGGGCGACGAGGTCACCGTGATCGGCGCCATCGGCGACCGTGAGCACGTGGCCCGGCTCGAGCTCGAGGGCTCGCCTGGCGTCGAGCGCGTCGTGGCGATCCTCAAGCCCTACAAGCTCGCGACCAGCCAGCTGCGCGGCGGCGAGCGCACGATCGTCGAGGTCGACGGACGGCGCATCGGCGGCGAGCATTTCTCGCTGATCGCGGGGCCCTGCACCGTGGAATCGCGCGAGCAGACGCTCTCGACCGCGCGCGTGGTCCGCGACGCCGGCGGCTCGATGCTGCGCGGCGGCGCCTACAAGCCGCGCACCTCGCCCTACGCCTTCCAGGGTCTCGGCGAGGCCGGCCTGCGCATCCTCGCGGAAGCCAAGGAGGAAACGGGGCTGCCGATCGTCACCGAGCTGATGGACGCGCGCGACCTCGAAGCCGTGCTCGAGGTCGCCGACGTCATCCAGGTCGGCGCCCGCAACATGCAGAACTACCCGCTGCTGGCCGAGATCGGGCGCTCCGGGCGCCCGGCACTGCTCAAGCGCGGGCTTTCCAGCACGCTCGAAGAGCTCCTGATGGCCGCCGAGTACATCCTCAAGGAGGGCAACCCGAACGTGCTGCTGTGCGAGCGCGGCATCCGGACCTTCGAGACGGCCTACCGGTACACCCTGGATCTGACTGCGGTGCCGGTGCTCAAAGAGCTCACGCACCTGCCCGTGATCGTGGACCCCAGCCACGCCGCCGGCCGGCGCGACCTCGTGATGCCGCTGTCGCTGGCCGCCGCGGCCGTCGGCGCCGACGGCATCATCGTGGAGATCCACCCCGAGCCCGAGAACGCCCTCTGCGACGGCCCCCAGGCGCTGCCGAACGACACGTTCGCCGATTACGTCGAGCAGGTCGAGCGCGCCGCGGCGATCGCGGGCAAGATCCTGTCGGCCGTTTGAGGCTCGCGGTCCTCGGTGTCGGTCTGATCGGCGGCTCCGCCGGGCTCGCCGCGCGCGAGCGCCTCGGGGCCGACGTGACGGGCTGGGATCCCGACGCCGAGGCGCTGGGCGGCGCGCTCGGGTGCGGAGCGCTCGCCCGGGCGGCCGGGTCGGTCGAGGAAGCCGTCGACGGCGCGGACGTCGTGCTCGTCGCCGCGCCGGTGGGCGTGTTGCGGGAGACGATCGAGGCGGCCCTGGCGGCCGCGGGGCCCGACACCGTCGTCACGGACACGGGATCGGTCAAGCGCGGCCTTCCGGGAGACCCGCGCTTTGTCGGCGGCCATCCACTCGCCGGCTCCGAGCACGCGGGCGTGGCGCACGCCCGCGAGGACCTCTTCGACGGCGCGCCCTGGTTCCTCACCCGCTCCGAGGAGCGCGTCGAGGCGCTCGTGACCGGCCTGGGCGCGACTTCGCACGTCCTCGACGCCGACACCCACGACCGCTGGATGGCGCTCACCTCGCACCTGCCGCACCTGATCGCGGATGCGTTGGCCGAATTGGCGGCCGACCACGATCTCCCGACGGGTCCGTCCTTCCGCGACGTCACCCGCGTCGCGGGCGCCAACCCGCCGCTCTGGCGCGACATCCGCGCCGCCAACGCCGACCACATCGACGCCGCGCTCGACGCCTTCGTGGCCCGTCTCCAGCGAGGCCGCGCATGAAGTGGTCGCCCGCCGGCCCGCTGCGCGGGACGCTCGTCGCGCCGCCCGACAAGTCGCTCTCGCACCGCGCCGCCCTGCTCGCGGCGATGGGCTCGGAGCCCGTTCGCGTGACGGGGTACCTGCGCGCCGAGGACACGCTGTCGACGCTCGCGGCCGTCAACGCTCTGGGCGCTCTGGTCGAGGATCGCGGCGACGAGCTGATCATCCGCGGCGCCGGACTGCGCGGAGCGATGGAACCGGATGCCGCGATCGACGTCGGCAACGCCGGCACGCTGATGCGGCTGCTGCCGGGCTGGCTGGCCGGACAGAGCGGGGGAGGGTCGTGGACGCTCGACGGCGACGAGTCGATCCGCCGCCGCCCGATGGGGCGCGTCGCCGACCCCCTGAAGCTGATGGGGGCCTCGATCGAGACCCGCGACGGCGGCTTCGCGCCGCTGCGCATCGAAGGGCGCAACCTCGACGGGATCACCTACCAGATGCCCGTCGCCTCGGGTCAGGTGAAGTCGTGCGTGCTGCTGGCCGGCCTGATGGCCGACGGCAGGACGACGGTGATCGAGCCGATGCCCAGCCGCGACCACACCGAGCGCGCCCTGTTGCGCGCCGGCGTCCCGGTCTCCCGTGACGGGCTCGCGATCACCGTCGGCTGCCAGGACGAGCTCGAGCTCGAGGACGTCCACGTTCCCGGCGACCCGTCGAGTGCGGCGTTCGCCGTCACCGCGGCCGTCCTGATCGGCGGCTCGCGCCTCGTGGTCGACGGCATGAACGCCAACTGGACCCGCGTCGGCTTCTACCGGATCCTGCAGCGCATGGGCGCGGTCCTGATCGGCCCGCTCGAGGAGCCCGGCTCCCCGCTCGTCCCCGACGAGCCGCTGACCCAGCTCGACGTGGCCGCCGGCCCGCTGCTGGGGACGACCGTCGAAGCCGACGAGGTGCCGCTGGCGATCGACGAGCTCCCGCTGGTCGCCCTGCTCGGCTGTTTCGCCGAAGGGGAGACGGTCGTGCGCGGCGCGCAGGAGCTGCGTCTGAAGGAATCCGACCGGATCGCCACCGTGGTCGACGGCCTCGGCGCCCTCGGCGCCGACATCGAGGCGACCGCCGACGGGTTCGCCGTCCGCGGTACCGGCGGGCTGCGCGGCGGCGTCCTGCACGCGCACGGCGACCACCGGCTGGCGATGCTCGGCGCGGTGGCCGGCCTGGCGAGCCGCGATGGCGTCGAGGTCGTCGGGATGGAGGCGGCCGCCGTCTCCTATCCGGGCTTCGTGGACGACATCACCGCGCTGCTGGCCCCGTGATCGAGGGGCCACCGGTTGCCGGACGGCGCGAGGCCGTCCGGCTCCCGGCGTCGACGTCCGCTGCGCCGGGCGGCTCGGTGCCCGGCTCGCGCTGGTCGATCGGTCAACCGTATCCGCGCGGGTGCGCGCGACGCAAGCGACGATCCTCGTAGCCTCCCCACCATGGTCATCGCCATCGACGGGCCCGCGGGCGCCGGCAAGTCCACCGTGGCTCGGGCCGTCGCCGAGGTGCTGGGATTCACCTATCTCGACACGGGCGCGATGTACCGCTGCGTCGCGCTGGCGGGTGAGCGCGATCCCCAGACGCTCGACATCTCCTTCGAAGCCGGCCGGGCGCTGCTCGACGGCGAAGACGTCTCGGAGCTCATCCGCACGCCGGAGGTCGCACAGGAGGCGAGCCGCCGTGCCGCCGACTCGGCCGTGCGCTCGGTCCTGGTGGCCAAGCAGCGCGAGCTGATGGCCAGCGGCGACTGGGTTGCCGAGGGCCGCGACATCGGCACCGTCGTCGCTCCGCACGCCGAGGTGAAGGTCCACCTGACCGCCGACCCGGCCGAGCGCGCGCGCCGTCGTGGCCTGGGCGCCGACGAGTTGCGCGAGCGCGACGAGCGCGACGAGGGTCACGGGCGCTCGACGCTCGAACCCGCGCCGGGGGCGGTCGTGGTCGACAGCACCGGTCTGACGCTCGACGAGGTCGTCGGACGCATCGTCAATCTCGTGGGAGCCGCGCACTGATGCCGAAGATCGCCATCCTCGGTTACCCGAACGTCGGCAAGTCCTCGCTCGTGAACCGCCTGACGGAGTCGCGCGAGGCCGTCGTCCACGAGACCGCCGGCATCACCCGCGACCGCCGCGAGCTGCACACGGAGTGGAACGGCCGCGCGCTGACGCTGATCGATACGGGCGGCATGGACTTCGAGGACGAGGACCCGCTGGCCGTCTCGATCCAGGATCAGGCGCGCGCGGCGATGACCGACGCGGTCGCCGCGGTGCTCGTGGTCGACGTCAAGGGCGGCGTGCGCCCGGGCGATCTCGAGCTGGCCGACCTGCTGCGCCGCTGGGACAAGCCGGTGATCGTCGCGGTCAACAAGGTTGACTCCCCGCGCGACATCCCGCTCGCCTCGGAGTTCCATGCGCTCGGGCTCGGCGAGCCGCACGCGGTTTCCGCCGCCCAGGGCCTGGGGACGGGCGACCTGCTCGACGCGATGGTCGGCGTGCTGCCCGAGGACACCGGCGACGACGACGAGGGCGAGGGCGTCATCCGCCTGGCGCTGATCGGTCGTCCGAACGTCGGCAAGTCATCGCTGCTGAACACCTTCCTGGGCTTCGAGCGCACGATCGTCTCCCCGGTGGCCGGGACCACGCGCGATCCGATCGACATCGAGCTCGAGTTCGAGGGCCGCCGCATCATGCTCGTCGACACGGCGGGCATCCGTCGCGCGGCGAAGGTCAAGGAATCCGTCGAGTACTACACCGCGCTGCGCTCCCAGCGGGCGGCTGAGCGGGCCGACGTCGCGCTCGTCGTCTGCGACGCGCAGGACGGGGTGACCACGCAGGATCTGCGGATCGCCGATCTGGCCATGCGCGCGGGCTGCGCGACGGCGCTGGTGCTCAACAAGTGGGACCTCACGAGCGGCGACGAGTTCGATCTGGAGACCCAGCGCGCGATCGTGCTGCGCAAGCTGCGCCTGCGGCCGAAGGTGATGACCGCGAGCGCGCTGACCGGCCGCCACGTCCAGCGCCTGCTGATCGAGGCGCTGTCGCTCGCCGACCGCCGCGAGCACCGCATCCCGACGCCGGAGCTCAACAAGTTCCTCGCCGACGTCCAGCAGGTCCGCCAGCCGCCGGCCAAGCAGGGCGTGCGGCTGAAGATGCTCTACGCGGCCCAGATCGGGACCAGCCCGCCGCGCTTCAACATCTCGGTCTCCTCGCGCAACCGCGTCACGCGCGACTACGCGTATTTCGTCGAGAACCAGCTGCGCAAGCGCTACGGCCTCGACGGGATTCCGCTGATCATCGACTTCGCCGAGCGCAAGCGGCGCACGCGCGAGGAGTCCGATGCGGCCCGAAGGGCCAAGCGCGACCGATGACGAAGGGGCGGGCCGTGGCGGCGGCCGCGGTGCTGGTCGTCGTGGCGGCGCTGGCGGTCGTGTTTTCTGCGCCCCGGCGCGGCAAGCCCCCCGGTCGAGCAGGCCGCGGGTCTGGTTCCGGCCGATGCGCTGGTCTACGTGCACCTCTCCACTGATGCCGGCCGCGAGAACGACGACGAGCTGATCGACCGGCTGGAGCGCTTCCCGGCCTACGGAAAGGTGCGTGATCTGGTCAAGCAGGCCGTGTCGCGCCAGGGCGGCCTCGACCTGCGCCGGGACGTGCGCCCGTGGTTGGGCGACGAGGCGGCCTTCGCGCTGCTCCCGTCGTCCGGGACGGTCGCGCCGTCGCTGCTGCTGCTGTCGGTCGCCGACGAGGCCAAGGCCGAGACGGTTGTCTCGCGAGCGGCCGGCTCTGAATCCGGTGCCGACCACCGCGGCGTGTCGGTCCGCCGCGTGGGCGGGGTGGCGGCGGCGTTCACCGGCGGCTTCCTGGCGATCGGCCAAGAGCCCGCGGTGCGCGCGGCGATCGACCGCTCGGAGGGTGCGGGCGCGAACCTGGCCGAAAGCGCGAGCTACCTCGCGGCGTCAGCCAGCCGCCCTCCGCAGCGCGTGATCGAGGCCTACCTGTCGCCGGAGGGCGTGCGCCGCGTGCTGCGACCGCAGTCCGGGCTCCTCGGGGCGCTGGGCGGGGCGATCGACCACCCGGGGCTGCGCGGGGCGTCGCTCAGCGCGTCGCCCGCGGACGGCGGCGTGGACGTCCTCGTCCGAGCGGCGCGGACGGGCAGCGATTCGAAGCCGTTCCGAGCCGAACTGCTCGACACGGTTCCCGAGAGCGCGTTCGGCTACCTGGGGCTCGGTGGGCTGGCCGCGGCGGGGGACCTGCTCCCGCGCGCCGGCGCCGACCTCCTGCTCGAGCGCGCGCGTGAGGCGCTGCCCGCCGACGCCGGTGTCGACCTCGATCGCGACGTGCTGGCGCCCCTGCGCGGTGAGGTCGCGGTCTCCGTCGCTCCTTCCCTGCCGTTTCCCGAAGTCACGCTCGTCGCCCGCACCGCCGACGAGCAACGCACCCGAGAGGCGCTCGGGCGCCTGCAGGGCGTGCTCGCCGACGCGCTCGCGCCGGCGGGGGAAGCCGGCGGTTCGGTCCCGACGTTCGAGGAGCGCGAGCTCGACGGCGTGACGGCGTCCGCGCTGTCGCTCGGCCCCGCGTTCGAGCTGATCTACGCGGTCTTCGACGGCCTGCTCGTCGTCTCCACGTCGGGTTCGGGGATCGAGCGGGTGCGCGAGCGGGGGGATTCGCTGCGGGACACGAAGGCCTTCAAGCGCGCCGTCGGTGACGTCCCCGAGCGGTCTGAGGCCCTAGTCTTTCTCGATCTACGCCAGCTCCTCACGCTCGGCGATCTGGCAGGCCTCACCAACACCGGGGCCCTGCAGACGGCGCGGGATGATCTCCGCAGGATCCGCACCGTCGGCGCCGCCGCCCGCCGTGAGGGGAACGACACGATCGCGGAGTTCTTCCTCGAGGTCCCATGAGCAATTACGCAGACAACGAATTCCTCTTCACCTCCGAATCCGTCACGGAGGGCCATCCCGACAAGGTCGCCGACCAGATCTCCGACGGCGTCCTCGATGCCGTGCTGGCCGAGGACCCCTACGGCCGCGTGGCCTGTGAGACCCTCGTAAACACGGGTCTCGTCGTGGTCTCCGGTGAGATCTCCACGTCGACCTACGTCGACATCCAGCAGGTCGTCCGCGACACGGTCCGGCGGATCGGCTACACCGATGCCGACCTCGGCTTCTCCGCCGACTCGTGCGCGGTCCTGAACGCGATCGACAAGCAGTCGACCGACATCGCCCAAGGCGTCGACGCCGCGCTGGAGTCGCGCACGACGGGTGCCTCCGACGGCGAGCTCGACGTCGCCGGCGCCGGCGACCAGGGCATGATGTTCGGCTACGCGACCGACGAGACCGACTCGCTGATGCCGCTGCCGATCGCGCTGGCCCATCGCCTCGCCGAGCGTCTTGCCGCCGTCCGCAAGGCGGGAACGCTGGATTACCTGCGCCCCGACGGCAAGACCCAGGTTTCCGTCCGCTACCAGGACGGCAAGCCGGTGGAGATCGAGAAGCTGCTGATCTCGACCCAGCACAAGGAAGGCGCAGAGTCGCTGATCCCGGACGACCTCTGGGAGCACGTCGTGCTGCCGATCCTCCCGGCGGACCTCTTCGATGCCAATGCCCTGCGCAAGGAGTTCCTGGTCAACCCGACCGGGCGCTTCGTCATCGGCGGTCCCGTCGGTGACTGCGGCTTGACCGGGCGCAAGATCATCGTCGACACCTACGGCGGCATGGCCCGCCACGGCGGTGGCGCGTTCTCGGGCAAGGATCCGTCCAAGGTCGACCGCTCGGCCGCGTACGCCGCGCGGCACGTCGCGAAGAACATCGTCGCGGCCGGCCTGGCCGCCCGCTGCGAGGTCCAGGTCGCCTACGCCATCGGCGTCGCCCATCCGGTCTCGGTCATGATCGAGACCTTCGGAACCGAGAAGGTCGCTCGCTCGCTCATCGCCGAGCTCGTCGACAAGCACTTCGACCTTCGTCCCGGCGCGTTCCGCGAGTCGCTGAAGCTGCACCGGCCGATCTACCAGAAGACCGCCGCCTACGGCCACTTCGGCCGCGACGACGCGGACTTCACCTGGGAGCAGACCGACAAGGCCGACCTGCTGCGCGAAGAGGCCGGCGTGGAGGCGGCGGCGGCTTCGTAGTCGTCTGTTTCGTCGTTTCTGTCTTCGGAGGGGCCACCGTTTGCGGTGGCCCTTCGTCGTTCAAGGCAACGGCAGCATTGAGGGGGGAGGGTTCGATCGGTGGCGGCGTTCTCTCCGGCGCGCCCCGCCAAAACTGGTCAACCGTTCCGGCCTCCGGCGCCATTGTCCGGTTTTGTACCTATGTGGCACAAAACGGGACAACCACAGGATCCGCCGGCGCCATTGACCCGTTTTGGCGGGCCGAGACCCGGCGGAAAACCCCGTTCCCACCCGGCCGACGTTGTTCGAACCGTTGCTACGGCCGCCGTTGGTCGGCCCGCCGCTACGGCGACGACCGTTTGAACCGCCGCTACGGCGACGACCGAGCGAGCCGCGCCTGCATCACGCGCACCGCCTCGGCGCTCTCGTCGATCAGTAGGTAGCGGCGGCCGAGTTTGGCCGCCACCGCCCCGAGCGTGCCCGAGCCGGCAAAGGGGTCCAAACAGAGGTCGCCGGGCGCCGAGGAGGCCTGGACGAAGCGCCGGACCAGCGCCTCGGGCTTCTGCGTCGGGTAGCCGGTCTTCTCGCGGCCGGTCGGAGAGACGATCGTGTGCCACATCACCGACGTGGGCATCTTGCCCCGCTCGCGCTGCTCGGGCGTGACCAGGCCGGGGGCCATGTACGGCTCACGGTCGACCGCGGCGGCATCGAAGAAGTACCGCGAGCGGTCCTTGACGTAGACCAGGATCGTGTCGTGCTTCTGGGGCCAGCGGGTCTTTGGCTTGGCGCCGTAGTCGTAGGCCCAGATCAGCTCGTTGAGGAAACACTCGCGGCCGAAGAGCTCGTCGAGCGCGAGCTTCACGTAGTGGGCCTCGCGGTAGTCGATGTGGAAATAGAGCGTGCCCGACGCGGTCAGCAGGCGGCGGGCCTCGGCCAGGCGCGGCCCCAAGAACGCCAGGTAGTCGTCGAAGGCGTCGCGGTAGGACGAGGTCTCCAGTAGCTCCGAGCGGTAGCGGCGGCCGCCGAAGCCGGTGCGGTCACCGTCCGGGTCGGCCACCGTGGTGAGCGTCTTGCGCGCCTGCGTGGTCCCCGTGTTGAACGGCGGGTCCATGTAGACCATCTGCGCGATGCCGTCCTCGAGATCGCCCATGAGGGCGAGGTTGTCGCCGTGGAGGATCACTGCTCCTCGATCCCGATGATCGCCGCGCGGCCGGCGCCGTCGACCTTGATGCGGGCGATCGCGCCGCCGCCCAGCACGCGCTCGAGCCGCTTGGCCTCGTCCTGGGAGGCGAAGAAGGACTCGATCCCGCACTCGGTCCCGCGGTCGCCGTAGCGGCAGCGCAGCGCCGGGCCCTCCGGGCGCGGGCGGGTCGGCCCACCGAGTCGCCCGTCGCGGATCGGGACCCACACCTCGCGGCCGCGTTCGGGGGAAAAGCCGCTCAGGATGCCGTAGTCGAGCTCCACGTACGCCCCCCGGAACGGGTCGATCGGGTCGATCGGCGCCACCGCGATCCGGTACTCGTCGCCGGTCAGCCGGGGGGAGAGTCGCGGCGCGCTGACGACGGCGATCAGGACGAACTGGACCGCGAGCGCGCCGAGCAGGAGGAGCGTGCGTCGGCTCACGGCGCCGCCTCGCGCAGCAGCGTCCGGCGCCCGCGGTCGAGCACGAGGCCGATCACCATCAGGATCGCCCCGACGCACAGCGCCAGCGCGGCGCCCGAGAGGATGTCGGCGATCAGACCGAACGACTGGACGGCGACGAAGACCAGGACGCCCAGGAACGCCAGGTTCGTCAGGCCCGGCATTGACCGCCGCACACCGAGGGCGGCCACGCCGACCGCACCGGCCAGGAAGGCCGCGGAGGCGCCCAGGATGTAGGCGGTCTCGGCGCCGCTGACCTGGCCGGGACCGAAAAACGCTTCGTCGGGCGTTCCGGGGGCCACGACCGTGAGGCCCACGGCGGCGACGGCCACGAGGAGGCTCCCGGCGATCTCCGGGATGCGCTGTCGCGCACGCCAGATCGCCATGGCGCAGAGCGTCAGGGCACCGAGCGCCCCGGAGACGATCGTGATCGCCGGCAGGCCGTCGCTTCCGGCGAAGTCAGGGAACGTCGCGCTTAACAGCGCGACCAGCGTGAAGCAGGCCGCCGCGACCCACCACGGCTCGGCCAGGCGCTCGTGCTCCTCGCCGTGCAGGGCGGCGATCGCGGTGGCCGCGGGCACCGCGAGCCCGAGGCCGATCACGAACGCCGCGCCCGTGTCGGTCCGCTCGCCGAGGCCCCAGACGAACCAGCCGCCGAGCACGGCGACGGACAGGGTGAGCGCCGCCGCGGCGCCCGTGGCGTAGGAGAAGACGATCCCTCCGGCCGCCCAGGCCAGCAGCAGCTCCGGTGCGAAGGCCGGGACCTGCAGTGACTGGGCGACCTGGAAGATCGTCGCTCCATAGGCGAGCACGGCGAGCAGGCGCAGCGGCCCCGCGAGGACGTCGAAGCGGCTTCGCCCGGCCGCTTCTGCCGCGGCGACGAGCGCGAGCCAGATCAGCGCCACTCCGGCGAACCGCATCAGCGGCCCGATCTCCTCGATCTCGAGGTTCGAGGCGATCAGCCAGATCAGCCCGACCCCGGCGAGCAGCGCGCCGAGCACGAGGAACAGCCGCGTCGCCTGCGCCTTCGTCCCGGGCGCGTAGTCCTCGCGGATCCGCGCCGCGGCCTCCGTATCCACGATTCCGGCCGCCCGCCAGCGCTCCAGCTCCCCTTCGAGCCAGCGGAACCGGCCCGGTCCGATCGGCGTGCGCCCGCTCACCCCCCGAGCCTTGCAGATCGGGGTCACACACCTGCCTGCACTGCAGGCAGGTGTGTGACCCCAACCTGCGGGCGCTACGTTCGGCGGTCTTGATCGCGCGCATCGAGCCCCTGACGACCACCCGCCGGCTGTCGGGCCCGTTCGACTACGCGATGCCGGCGGCGGGACCCGTCGGAATCGGCTCGGTCGTGCGAATCCCGTTCGGTCACCAGCAGCTCGACGGCGTCGTCGTCGGCCTCGCCGAGACGACTGAAGTGCCGCCGGAGAAGCTCGTGGCCCCGCTCTCGATCGCGCCGGACTCGATTCCAGCCGAGCTCGTCGACCTCGCCCTGTGGATGGCCGACGAGTACTGCTCGACGCCGGCGCGCGCGCTCTCGCTGGTCCTGGCGCCCAAGGGCAAGGCCCGGACGATCCTGTGGGCGCAGCCGACGGCGGCCGCGGCCGACCCCGGCCAGCGTCTGACGCCGGGCCAGCGGGCCGCGTTGGACCGCCTCCCCGGTCCCTCGGGGAAGGACCTGGCCACGCTGCGTCGCCTCGAGGCCCGCGGGCTCGTGACGATCGGGCCGCGCGATGAGCGGCGCGTCCCGCGCTCCGACGCCGCACCCGACCGGGAGGTCGCGCTGACCGCCGAGCAGACGGCGGCGCTCGAGGTGATCGCGCGTGGCGGCGCGCACCTGCTGCACGGCGTCACCGGATCGGGCAAGACCGAGGTCTACCTGCGCGCCACCGCCGCGGCGCTCGCCCGAGGCCATGGCGTGATCGTCCTCGTCCCCGAGATCGCGCTCACGCCGCAGACCGTCGCGCGCTTCCAGGCGCGCTTCGGCGACACCGTCGATCTGCTGCACTCGTCGCTCGGTGAAGGCGAGCGCTACGACGAGTGGCGCCGGTTGCGCTCGGGTGAGGCGCGGATCGCCGTCGGGCCGCGCTCGGCCGTCTTCGCGCCCGTCCACGATCTTGGCCTGGTCATCTGCGACGAGGAGCACGACCCGTCCTACAAGCACGAGGGCGACCCGCGCTACGACGCGCGCCTGGTGGCCCGCTGGCGCGCGGCCTACCGCGGTGCCGACCTGCTGGTGGGGACCGCGACGCCGCGCCCGGAGACCTGGCGCGAGCTGCCGCGACTGACGCTGTCCGAGCGCGTGGACGGCCAGAAGCTGCCGCCGGTCCGGATGGTGGACATGCGCGGGACCCACCACCCCCTGCACCCCGACACGCGCGAGGCGCTGGTCGAGGTCGCCCGCGCCGGGCGCAAGGCGATCGTCCTGCTCAACCGCCGCGGCTGGTCGAACTTCCTCACCTGCCGCACCTGCGGCCACGTCTGGGAATGCCCGAACTGCGACGTCACGCTCGTCCTGCACAAGGCCCGCGCGACCGTCGAGTGCCACCACTGCGGGCACGTCGAGGCCGTCCCGGAGCGCTGCCCGGAGTGCGCCTCGGTCTCCGTCGCCCGTCACGGCGCCGGTACCGAGCGCCTGGAGAGCGAGCTCGCCGAGGGCCTCGACGTGCCCGTCTTCCGCCTCGACGCGGACACCACGCAGACCAAGGACGCCGTGCCGGAACTGCTCGCGCGCTTCCGCGCCGCGCCGAGCGGGCTGCTGGTCGGCACCCAACTGGTGGCCAAGGGTCACGACTTCCCGGACGTCACGCTGGGCGTGGTCGTGGACGCCGACGCGACGCTGCGCTTCCCGGACTTCCGCGCGGAGGAGCGCACGTTCGCGCTCGTCGCCCAGCTTGCGGGCCGCGCGGGCCGTGGTCCCGGGGGCGGCGAAGTGATCGTCCAGACGCTCACACCGGACGCGCCGAGCCTGATCCACGCCGCCCGCCACGATGCTGTCGCCTTCGTCGAGGAGGAGCTCGGCCGGCGCGAGGCGCTGCGCTATCCACCCTTCGCGGACCTGCTGCGCGTAATGACGCTGGCAGAGCGCGGCGAGACGGCCCGCGAGGCCGTCGAGCACGTGACGGCCGCGGTCACCGCGGCAATGGGCCTGGAGGTGCGGCCGGTCACCGACCGCTTCGCGCAGGCCCGCGGGGAGGTCGAGCGCCCGGCGACGGAGCTGCTCGGTCCGGCGCCGCTGTTTCGGCTGCGCAACCGCGAGCGCTTTCAGCTGGTGGTCAAGACGAGCGAGCGCCGTGCCGCCGTGGCCGCCGTGGGCGCCGCGGTCGAGGCGGCGGCGATCGACAAGCGCTTCCGCGCCGTCGCCTTCTCGGTCGACGTGGACCCGCAATAGGATTCTCACGGCATGTCCGAGGACGTCGAGACCATCGAAGCCGAGCAGCTCGGCGACCTCGAGGAACACGAGGAGACCCCGCCGGAGCTCGATCCCGAGACCCGTCTGCGTCGTGAGCGGGCGCTCGCGGTCGTGCGCAAGTACGGCGACCCCGTCCTGCGCAGTCGCGCCCTCACCGTCGATCGCTTCGACGACCGGCTGGTCGAGGAGGTCCGCCGCATGGGCCAGCTCATGCACGACTCCCTCGGCATCGGCCTCGCGGCCACCCAGGTCGGCGTGATGCACCGGGTGCTCGTCTACCGGGTGGAGACCGACGCCCCGGTCGCTGCGCTCGTGAACCCGGAGATCGAGTGGGCGGGCAAAGCAACCGAGCTGCTCGACGAGGGCTGTCTGTCGCTGCCAGGTGTGCTCGTGGAGGTCGAGCGCCCGATCTACATCCGCGTGCGCGCGCTCGACGAGCACGGCGAGCCGATCGCGATCGAGGCATCGGGCCTCGAGGCGCGCGTGATCCAGCACGAGATCGACCACCTCGACGGCGTGCTGATCGTGGACCGCACCGCGCGCGACCAGCGCAAGGAGGCCATGCGCACCCTGCGAGAGCGACTGGCCGCAGACGCCTCCGCAGCCGCCTGACGCGAGACTCGGACGCCGCCGGTAGCGCGCTGCCGCGCGCACGCATAGGATCGCGGCAGTGCAGACGGTCTACCTCGGGACGTCCGATTTCGCCGCCGCGGTCCTCGACCGCCTGGCCGCATCGGCGCACCGCCCATCGCTCGTGGTCACCCGGCCCGACCGCCCGAAGGGCCGCGGCCGCAGGACGGGATCGACGCCGGTCGCCGAGCGCGCGCGCGAGCTCGGGATCGAGCTGACCCAGCCCGAGGACCTGCACGCCCCGGACGTCCTCGCCCGGATCCGGGCGGCCGCACCCGCGGCGCTCGTGGTCTGTGCCTATGGCGCGCTGGTCAAGGAGCCACTGCTCTCGGAGTACGAGATCCTCAACGTGCACCCGTCGCTGCTGCCGCGCTGGCGTGGGGCGGCGCCGATCGAGCGGGCGATGATGGCCGGTGACCAGGAAACGGGCGTCTCCATCATGCGCCTGACCGCCGGGCTGGATTCCGGGCCCGTCTGCCTGCAGGAGCGGACACCGATCGAAGCCGGCGACGACTACGGGACGGTGTCCAAGCGGCTCGAGGCGCTCGGCTCGGACCTGCTGATCCGGGCGCTCGACGAGCGCCCGCCGTTCACCGAGCAGCCCGAGGAGGGCGTCCGCTACGCCCACAAGATCGTCGCGCGCGACCGCCAGCTGGACCCGACACGTAGGCCCGAGCGCGTCGAGCGCGTCGTGCGCGCCCTGCGCCCGCACATAGGCGCCCGGCTCGCGCTCCCCGACGGCACGTTCCTCGGCGTGTGGGCGGCCGCGCTCGGTGGCGAGACGCTCGCGCCCGCCGGAGGCCGCGTGCGCAGCGAGAGCGAGCGGCTGTATCTCGACTGCGCCGGCGGCGCGCTCGAACTGCTCGAGATCCAGCCTCCCGGTGGGCGGCGGATGGCGGCATCGGAGTGGCTGCGCGGCCGTCCCGATCCGGGCGTGACGGACTTCTGGATGGACCCGCAACTGCCGCACCTGGCCGTCGCCGAGCTCGTGCGACTCGCCGGCCAGGACTGGGGCGAGGACACCGAGTGGGCGCCCTTCCTCTCGGCGCTGTGCTGGCGCGGCGACCAGGAGGTCCTCGACGCCATGCGCGATCTCACCCGGTCCGGCGATGCCCGCGAACGCTCGGTCGCCGCCTACGTCCTCGGCCAGTGCGGTCTGCCGACCCGGACCTTCCCCGGCGAATGCGCCGCGGTCCTCGAGGAGCTCGCGCTGACCGAGCGCGATCCCGAGGTGCTCGCGGTGCTCGCCCACGCGCTCGGCAATCTCGGCCCGGGCCACGGCACCGGGGCGCTCGTGGCGCTGCGCGACCACGAGGACCGCGAGGTTCGCGACGGCGTCGCCCACGCGCTCGCCGGGCGCGACGAAGATGAGGCCGTCGCCGCGCTCGTGGGGCTCTCGCGCGACGAGGACCACGAGATCCGCGACTGGGCGACCTTCGCCCTGGGGGCACTCTGCCCGCGCGACACGCCTGAGATCCGCGAGGCGCTGGCCGCCCGGCTGGGCGACCACCACGAGGACGTGCGCGTCGAAGCGGTACACGGCCTGTCGCTGCGGGGCGACGACCGTGCGCTCGAGGCGGCGATCGAGCTGCTGGCCCGCACGGAGCGCGACGGCGGCCTGTGGGCCGGGCATGCGCTCGAGGAGACGGCGATCCGGCTCGCCGGGCTGACCGGTGACGAACGCTTGGCGCCGTACCTGCCCGCGATGGACGAACGCTGGCGCGGCAACGTGCTCGAACACGAACTCGAGCGGGCGCTCGAGCGCACCGCGGCTCCCCGGCGCGCCTAATGGAGCCCCGCCCGCCCCGTGTCACGCCCGCCCGGGCGTGTGCGTTTGCGGTCCTGCGGCGCGTCTTCGAGGACGAGGCCTGGGCCGACCGCGCACTGCAGGGCGAGGCGGTCAAGCTGCGCCTGGACGCCCGCGATCGCGCTCTGGCCACCCAGCTCGCCTTCGGTGCGGTGCAGCGAGCCCGCACGCTCGACCACATCATCGAGCTGCTGGCCAAGCGGGAGATCGATCGCATCGAGCCCGGCGCGGTCGCGGCGCTGCGCCTCGGCGTCTATCAGCTGCTGTTCCTCGACCGCGTGCCGGCGCACGCCGTCGTGGGCGAATCGGTCGAGCTGGCCAAGATGCACACACGCGGCGCGAGCGGCTTCGTCAACGCCGTGCTGCGCAGAGCCGGCCGGGAAGGCCCGGCGCTGCTGGCCGCGCTCTCGGAGCGCTCGGTCAAGCAGGCTGCGCTGCGCCATTCGCACCCGGACTGGATCGCGGCGATGTGGTGGGAGACGCTCGGTCCCGAAGGCGCGCGGGCGCTCATGGCCGCCGACAACGCCGCCCCGGAAGCCGTCCTGCGCGTCAACACGCTGCAAACCACTCCCGACGAGCTCGCCGCGCGCCTGCCTGTCCCCAGCCGCCGGGTCGACGGCCTGCCCGAGGCGCTCGTGCTCGACGGCGCCTTCGACGCGCACGGCTCCGCGCTGCACTCCGAAGGCCTGTTCATGCCCCAATCGAGGGCCGCGCAGGCGATCGCGCGGGCGGTCGATCCTCAGCGGGGTGAGCGGATCCTCGACCTCTGCGCGGCACCGGGCGGCAAGACGACCCACCTCGCTGCGCTGATGGGCGCCGAAGGGGAAGTGATCGCCGTCGAGCGCCATGAGGGGCGGGCCACGGCGCTGGCGCAGACCGCGGAGCGGATGGGGGCGACGAACGTCACGGTGCGCATCGGTGACGCCGCGGCGCTCGACGAGCCCGAGGCCTTCGATCGTGTGCTGGTGGACCCCCCGTGCAGCGATCTCGGCACGCTCGCGCTGCGTCCCGACGCCCGCTGGCGCAAGCACCTCGACGATCCGCCGAGACTGGCCGTCCTGCAGGGCCAGATCCTGCGCGCGGGCGCCCGTGCGGTCCGCCCCGGCGGCGTGCTCGTGTACTCGACCTGCACGATCTCGCCGGCCGAGAACGAGCGCCTCGTCGAGGCCTTCGTGGCCGAGCATCCGGCGTTCACGCCGGAGGATCCGCCCTCCGACCTGCCCGTCTGGGACCATCCGTCCGTGCCGTCCTTCCGCCAGAGCCTCCCGCACCGCGACGGGACCGACGGCTTCTTCTTCGCGCGCCTGCGCAGGTCGGCGTGAGCACGGGCGGGGACATCGACCTCGGGGCGCAGTGCCCGAGCTGCAAGGAGCCCTGGCTGCGCCCGACCGCCAATCTGCCCGGCCGCTACCGCTGCGTGAACTGCATGACGCGCTTCGAGCTCCAGTCGGTCTGCCCGAACTGCGGCGAGCATTCGACGATCGTGCGCATGTCCAACACCGCGCTCTACCAGTGCGGGAGCTGCCAGAGCTCCATGCTCGCACCCATATGAGGGGCGTGGCTCCCTCGATCCTGTCGGCCGACTTCGCGCGCCTGGGCGCGGCGGTGGGGGAGGTCCTCGCCGCGGGCGCCTCGGTCCTCCACGTCGACGTCATGGACGGGCACTTCGTGCCGCCGATCTCCTTCGGCGCGGTCGTCGTGGACGCGCTGCGCCCGCTGGCCAGCGAGCACGGTGCCTTGATCGACGTGCATCTGATGGTCGAGCGACCCGAGCGCCACGTGGCGGACTTCGCGAAAGCCGGGGCGGACGGGATCACCGTCCATGCCGAGGCGACGCCGCACCTGCACTACGCGCTGCAGGCCGTGCGCGAGGCCGGCTGCACGGCCGGGGTCGCGCTGAATCCAGGTACGCCCGTGTCGGCGCTGGAAGACGTCCTGGATCTCGTGGACCTCGCACTGTGCATGACCGTCAACCCGGGGTGGGGCGGGCAGCCGTTCATCGCGACGAGCCCGGAAAAGCTGCGCCGGATGCGGTCGGTGGTCGGTCCCGAGTGTGCGCTCGAGGTCGACGGCGGGATCGACGCGCGGAGCGCCGGGGCGTGCGCCGGCGCCGGGGCCACGGTGTTCGTGGCGGGTTCGGCCATCTTCGGAACCGCCGATCCGGCGGCCGCGGTTCGTGAGATCGCCGCGGCGATCGCGACGTGACCGCCCGCCGCCCGCTGATCGCGCTGGCGCTCCTGCTCGTCCTCTCGGCCGGCTTGCACGTCCACCGCGCGGCGAACCCGACGTCTTCCTACCAGTCGGCCGACGAGCGCTCCTACGGCAAGCTGGCCGTGGACATCGCCGACCAGGGCCACTACGGCAGCCCCTCGACCGGCATGAAGGACCCGCTGCACTGGCCGCCCGGGGCGCCGATCCTGTTCGCCGTCGGCCATCAACTCGCGCCCGACGACGGGTCGCGGACGTCGTTCGACGTCCCGGCTGCCTACGTGCTGCAGGCGCTCGTCTCGCTCGGCACGATGCTCGCGGCCTTCGCGTTGGGAGCGGCCGTCGCCGGGCGCTGGGCGGGGGTCGTCTCGGCGGGGCTCGTCGGCCTCTACCCGCCGCTCGTGCTGGCGACGGGGGAGCAGATCTCCGAGCCACTCGGCGCGTTCTTCCTCACGAGCGCGTTCGCCGCGCTGGCCTGGTCGGCGCGCCTGTCGCGCCTGCCCGGCTACGCGGGAGCGGGGGTCCTGCTCGGCCTTGCCGTCCTGACGCGCGCGGATCTGCTCTTCGTCCCGTTCCTGATCGCGATCCTGGTCGCGCTCTGGTACTGGCGCACGGCCGATGACGTACGGCGCGGCCTGGCCAAGGGCGTGTTGCTCGCCGGAGGGGCCGCGGCCGTGATGGTTCCGTGGATCGCCTACGCGAGCGCCCGCACCGGCGAGCTCGTGCCGGTCACCCGCGGGAGCGCCCCGCCGCTGTTCGTCGGGACCTTCCTGCCGGGGAAGGGCCATACGGTCGGGATGAAGCGCGCGCTCGAGCGCGAAGTCAAGGAGTTCAACCCGCTGCTGGCCGACATCCCCGCGTTCGAGATCGAGGCCTCGGAGTACATGGCGCTGATCGCCTCGCGTCACGCCGACCTGCCGCGTGACGAGGCCATCCGGCTCGAGGCGCGCAAGAACATCCGCACCTACGCCGCCGGCGACCCCGTCGGCTTCGGCGTGATGATGCTCGGCAAGGTCCAGCGCATGTGGGGCCGCTACGCCCGCGGAGGCGCGCGATCGACCACATGGTGGATCCGCGTGCCGCACGTCCTGCTCGTGCTCGGCGGCTTCCTCGGGATCCTCCTCGGCCTGCGCCACCGCCGCGGCGACGAGCCCGATGGCGAGGACGGCCGTTCGCGCTGGGGACCCCGCGTCGCGCTGGGCGCCGTCCTGCTCGCGGCCCTGACGTCCACCGCGCTGCACATGCTGGTCGTGAGCCAGGCGCGTTACAACCTGCCGCTGATGCCGGGCGTGATCGCCGCCGGCGTGGCGGGCTGGTTCCTGTGGGCGCGCGCGAGGCGCTCGGAGAACGAAGAAGGGCGGTCATCCGTGACCGCCCTTATGTGAACCTTCGGCTGCTTTGGGTTAGTCCTGAGGGGTTGCGTGGTGTCTGGACGATCGTCTGAGGTCGCTTTGGACGAACAACTGCCGCATTAAGGGGTGGGTTCCAGTGGGGACGGCGGGGCGCCCAAACTGGTCAACCGCCGCGCGCCC
>Ga0136633_1001189_pt1 | contig 19396 bp, 15 predicted proteins | sample AntDrymeUQ832206_2_FD_105494 | JGI IMG/M metagenome (GOLD analysis project Ga0136633, IMG submission 105494) | Polar desert sand microbial communities from Dry Valleys, Antarctica - metaG UQ83 (22.06) | ecosystem: Environmental > Terrestrial > Soil > Desert | place: Antarctica: Dry Valley...
ATCCGGCTCATCAACCACCGCGGCTACGGTCACCACTCCGCGGCGGCATTGATCTCGATGATCTATCTCTGTTGCGGCGGGATTACCATCCAGCTACCCACGGAAAGGTGAGGAGAACCGGTAAACGCACACGTTGTGCATTTGCCCCGCGGGAGGGCGGGGGGGACGGGGGAGGGCGGGGGGAGATGGCCGGGCCGCAGCTTAGGATTTTGCCCACATGCTGACTGAATTGCTGGTGGAGGGCGTGGGCGTGATCAAGCGCGCCGAGCTGACCCTCGACGACGGCTCCTGCGCGCTGACCGGAGAGACCGGAGCGGGGAAGACGCTGCTGGTGGCGGCCGTCGCCCTGCTCCTGGGAGCGCGCGCCGACCGCTCGCTCGTGCGGACGGGAGCCTCTCGCGCGGTGGTGGAGGGTCGCTTCTCGCTATCTCCTGAGCACCCGGTCGTGGGCCGGCTCGTCGCAGAGGAGCTGCTCGAGAGCGCTCCGCAGGACGAGGTCGAGGTCGTCGTGTCGCGGGTAGTGACCCCCGACGGCCGGGGCCGGGCGCGCATCAACGGAAAGCTCGTCACCGTCGGCCTGCTGGCGCAGGTGACGGGCGCTCTGGTCGAGATCGCAGGCCAGTCTGAGCACGGTCGGACCAACAACGCCGTCGAGCAGAGGCGGCTGTTGGACGCCTACGCGGGCGCGATCGAGCCGGCCGCCAATGTGGCGGCCGCAGTTCGCCGTGCCTCAGAGATCGAGCGGAGTCTCGACGGCGCCCGCGCCGGCGCCCGCGCCCGTCGTCGCGAGCTCGACGTCACGGAGTTCGAGGTCGCAGAGATCGAGGGGGCTTCCCTTCAGGTGGGCGAGCTCGAGCAGCTCCAAGCCCACGCCGCCCGGCTGGAACGGGCGGAGAAAATCGCATCGGCCCTGCAGGACGCAGTCGAGGAGCTGCGCGGCGAGGGAGGCGCGGTCGACAGGACGAGCGCGGCGCGTGCCGCGGTGGAGGGCGCCGAAGGGCAGGACCCCGTGCTTCAGGCCGTGGGGGAGCGGCTCGCCTCCTGCGCCCTGGAGCTGGAGGACAGCGCGCAGGAGCTGCGTACGCTGATGCTCGACCCCGACCCAGGCGCGCTCGAGGAAGCCAACGCCCGGCGGGCGGTCATCGGCCGCCTGTTGCGCAAGTACGGCGAAGACGAAGCCGAAGTTCTCGCCTACCTCGAGCGGGCGCGAGCGCGCACAGAGGAGCTGCAGTCCACCGAGGCAGGGCTCTCGAACCTGGAGGCCCAGCACAATTCTGCCCGGCTTCAAGCACAGACTGAATCGGCCGACCTCGCCGCCGCCAGACTCGCGGCCGCTCCGGAGCTGGCGCGGGCAGTAGAGAGCGAGCTGTCGTCACTGGCCCTCGAAGGTGCACGCTTCCACGTGCGACTAGAGCCTCAGGAGCTGGGTGAAGGAGGCACCGAACGAGTGTCCTTCGAGCTCGCCGCCAACTCCGGGGAGGCCCTCAAGCCCCTCTCCAAGGTCGCCTCAGGCGGCGAGCTTTCCCGCATCGCACTGGCGCTTCATCTGGTGGTGCGCCGGCGCGGGGCACCCACCATGATCTTCGATGAGGTCGATGCGGGCGTGGGAGGAAAAGCTGCGCTCGCGGTCGGCCGTGCCCTCGCCGAGCTCGCTCGGAGCAGCGGGGCTCAGGTACTGATGGTCACCCACCTGCCCCAGGTCGCAGCCTTTGCGGAGACTCACTACCGCGTCGCCTCCTCACCCGAGGGGGCCGTGGTAGCGCGCGTCGAGGCCTCCGAACGGGTCGCCGAGCTATCCCGCATGCTCGCCGGCTTGCCGGAGAGCGAGCGCGCCCAGGAGCACGCACAGGAGCTCTTGGCGATGGCTTCTGAGGCGCGGTGACGGCCTCGCTCTCGAACAGGACCCGGTGTGAGAGCCCGTAAGCGAACGGCACCCAGGACTCTGGCCGCGCCCGGAAGTGCGAGCGGCATCGCACGGGTGGACGCGCGCACCAAGAGGCTTCTGTCGCGCCTCCATCCCGGTGAGATTGCGATAATCGACCACGAGGACCTCGATCGCGTGTCCGCAGAAGGCCTCATCTCCCGCCAGGTGGGGGCCGTGGTCAACGCCTCCCGCTCGAGCACCGGACGCTATCCGAACCTCGGCCCCCTGCTTCTTCGTACAGCGGGCATCCCGCTGCTGGACGAAGCGGGGCCCGCAGTCATGCAGCTGATCGAGGGCACGAGGGTGCACCTCGAAGGTTCCACGCTGTTGAGCGAGCTGGACGGAAAGGTGGCCGAGGTTTCGAGCGGCCGGCTGCTCGAGCTCGAGGACGTCGAAGAACTGCTCGACGCGGCCAAGCGAGGCATCGCCGCCGAGATCGAGCGCTTCGCCGAGAACACCATCGAATACGTCCGCAACGAGCGCGAGGTGCTGGTCGAGGCGGCCCGGCTGCCCGACGTGAAGGCCGACTTCCACGGCCGCCATGCCCTGATCGTGGTGCGCGGCCAGGATTACAAGAACGACCTCGCCGCGCTGCGCTCCTACGTGCGCGAGGTCAAGCCCGTGTTGATCGGCGTCGACGGGGGCGCCGATGCCCTGCTCGAGTTCGGTTTGAGCCCAGACATCATCATCGGCGACATGGACTCGGTCACCACTAAAGGGCTGCTGTCGGGGGCCGAGCTCGTGGTGCATGCGTATGCCGGCGGCAAGGCACCAGGACTCGAGAGGGTCGAGGCCCTGAAGCTCAACAGCGTCGTGTTCGAGGCCCCCGGGACCTCGGAGGACATCGCCATGCTGCTCGCCTTCGAACGGGGGGCCGAGCTCATCGTGGCGGTGGGCACCCACGCAAGCCTCGTCGATTTCATGGACAAGGGCCGCAAGGGAATGGCCTCGACGTTCTTGACGCGGCTGCGGGTCGGCACGATCCTGGTCGACGCCAAGGGAGTGAGCCGCCTCTACCGGGCCTCGGTCAAGCGCAGCGACCTTGCACTGCTGCTGCTGGTGGCCCTCGTCACCCTTGCCGTCTCGGTAGCGCTGTCGGAGCCGCTGCGGCTCTACGTTGGGCTCATCTGGATCGAGGTAACGCAGGTGTGGTTCTCGCTGCTGCGAAACCTGCCCGGATGATCGACTTCCGCTACCACCTGATCTCGATCATCGCGGTGCTGCTCGCACTCAGCGTCGGCATCGTGACCGGGTCGGGATTTCTCGGGGGCCGTCTGCTGCAGGAAGTGAGGAGCGCGGCCCGGCGTGTGGCCGATCGCAACCAGACCCTCCGCCTGGAGAGCTCCGAGGTGAGAGAGAGAGCCGAGGCCGCGGAGGCCGCCCTCGAGGCACTCGAGCCGGGGCTCTTGGACGGGGCTCTGTTGGCCCGCACAATCGTGATGCTGGAGTTCGAGGGCGCCGACGAGGATGCTGCAGGCCAGGTGAGGGCCGCGGTGGAGAGGGCTGGGGGCCAGATCGCCGGGGTCATTCGCTTTCAGGAGGGGCTTTCCCTCGAAGACGAGGCCTCGCGAGCAGAGCTCGCTGCGTTGGTTGACGGTGACGGAGCGGCGCCGCCCGACCTCAGGCTGGCCCTCGCCGATGCCCTCGGCCGGGCACTCAATGAAGCCGGCGCGCCGCGCGACTCAGGCGACCAGGTGGGCCTCGAGAACCTGCTCACAGGCCTCGAGAACACCGGGTTGGTGGTCACAGAGAACCTCCCGGCCGTGTTCCCCTCAGGCACCGATTTCGTGGTCGCCGGCGGCGCCGCAGTCCCCGAGCCCGCATGGCCGGCCGCCGACTTTGCCGTCACGATGACCGAGAGGCTCGCCGAGCGAGAGGGTGGGGTGGTGGTGGTGGAGCCGACCCAGAGCACATGGGATATGACGGGGGCCGTGCGCCGCAACGGCGCCACGCAGGCGGTCGTGTGGACCGTCGACAATTCCGACACGGTCCTGGGCCGCGTGGCGTCGGTCCTCGTCCTCGAGCGGGCCGGGAACCGCCCCGCAAATCACTACGGCACGCAGCCCGGCGCCTCGGCGGTGGTTCCCGGCCCCGAGCCGTGATGCCGAGCCGCCCGATCGGGCACAGCCCCAATGTCGCCCCCGTCGCCCCCGACGCCCCCGACCGCCATGCCCCCGCCCCCAAACTGGCTTTGTGCCAGGAAGCGTGCGGAATCCGCCCCTTATCTGGCAAAGAGCCAGCTGAGGGGCGGGCAGAGAGGCGGGTCCCGCCGGCTCATGACTCTCCGAGGTGACGCTCACGAACAGGCCCTCGCTGGCGCGCGGCGCGGCCGCCATAACGATCGCGTCCACCCTGTCGCGTCTCACCGGCTTTGTGCGCGTGGTCGTGGTGGCCGCGGCGATGGGCACGACCTATCTCGCCAATACCTACCAGACGGCGAACAGCGCCCCGAATCTGCTGTTCGAACTGCTCGCGGCCGGGGTGCTCTCGTCGGTGTTCGTCCCCACGTTCATCGACTACCTCACCAAAGGGCAGGCCGGCGCCGCGTGGCGGGCCGCCGATGCATTGACCTCGATTGCAGTCGCGGCCCTGGCCGTCGTGGCCCTGCTGCTGGCACTGGGGGCGCCGCTGCTCATGCGCCTGCTCACCGTGGGCGTCGAGCAGGAGGAGGTGCGCGCCGCGGAGATCGCCCTGGGCACGGACCTGCTGCGCCTGTTCGCTCCCCAGGTGGTCTTCTACGGGCTTGGAATGATCATGACCGCGGCCCTGCATGCCCACCGGCGCTTCGCCCTGGCGGCCGCGGCCCCCATTCTCAACAACATCGTGGTGTCGTGCGTGTACCTCGCCTACGCAGCGATGCGCGCCGGCCGGCCGCCCTCGCTTCAGGGGATCAGCGGAGCACAGACCCTCGTGCTGGGGGCGGGAACCACTCTCGGCGTGGTCGTGATGACCGCGGTCCTTGGCCCGCAGCTCTATTCGCTCGGGTGGCGCCCACGGTGGCGTTGGGAGCCCCGCCATCCCGCAGTAAGAAAGGCCGCTCGCCTCGGCTTCTGGGCGCTCGGCTACGCGGGGGGTTATCAGGCCGGGCTCATCGTCGTGCTGCTGCTGGCCAACCGGGTGGAGGGCGGGGTTGCCGCCTACCAGTGGGCCTACACCTTCTTCTACGTGCCCCATGCGATCCTCGGCGTAGCCATCTTCAACGTGCTGTTCCCGGCGCTCTCGGAGCTTGCTGCGCAGGGGGACGAGGCCGGCTTCACCAAGCGCCTGACCGACGCCTCCGAGATGCTTGCGTTCGTGTTGCTGCCTGTGGCCGTGCTGTTGGTCGTGTCGGGAGATGCGATCGCTCAGAGCGTCCTGCGCTTCGGCGCCATGACCACCGCGGGTGCCGAGCTCGTGGGCCGAACGCTGGCTGCCTTCGGCCTCGGGCTGCCGGCCTACTCGGGCTTTGTGGCACTCAGCAGGGCGTTCTACGCGCGCGGCGACGCGCGCACGCCTGCGCTTGTGAACGCGCTTGCCAGCGCGGTATCCGCTGCCTCGGGGGTCGTCATGTTCGTTACGCTCCCGGGCTCCTGGGCAGTGCCGGGGCTGGCGGCCGGCCACTCCCTGGGCTTTGTTGTTGCCGTCGGGCTCGGGGCCGCCCTCCTGCGCCGGCGGCTACCCCTGGGCACATGGCTAACAGCGTCGGTGAAGAGGTCTGCTCTCGTGGCGCTGGCTGCGGCCCCCGTGATGTTGGCGGCGCGCACCCTGTTTCCCGTGAGGCCCGGGTCCGATGCTCTCCTGAGCCTCGGTGCGACCGCGCTGGCCGGTGCTCTCGTCTACGCGGGGGCCATGCGGGCGCTCAAGGCGCGCGAGCTGACCCTCCTTGCCTCGGTTCTCAAGCGAAGCCCGTCGTGACCACAAAAGTCCTGCAGGTCCTCGGCTACTCAACCGGGGGCATCGCGCGGCACGTCGCAGACATCGTGCGGGCTCTGGATCAGAGCCACGGGCTCGTGATCGATATCGCCGGGCCCGACGACTTGCCCGTGGAGCTGCCCAAGCCGCTCTACCCGGTGAGCATTCCCGACGGGCTCTCTGGTCACCGCCGCGCAGTGCGGTCCCTGGCCCGCCTGATCGGGGCCTCGGGCTACGACGTCGTCCACGCCCACGGGCTGAGGGCCGGCATCGACGCAGGCATCGCCGGGCGCAAAGCCTCGGTGGTGAGCGTCGCCAGCGTCCACAACATCCTCGTCCCCGAGATCATAGGGAGGATCCGCGCCCGGGCGCTGGGACCTACCGAAGGACTCGTGGTGCGTTTGAACCAGCGGGTACTGGCTCCTTCCGAAGACATCGCCAGACGTTTGCAGCAACGCGCCTCGTCTGCCGCGGGCCGCATCGAGGTGCTTCACCTCGGAGTCGGCGAACCGCCCGCACAGATCCGGGACCAGGCGGAGGTACGGCGCGAGCTCGGGGTGGGGGGCTCCACCCGGCTGATCGTGACAGTGGCGCGACTGGCGCCACAGAAGGCGCTGCACGTCCTGATCGAAGCGCTTTGCTCGCTGCCCGACACGGTGGTCGCGGTGGTCGGGGACGGGCCTCTGGAGAAAGAGCTGCGAGCACAGGCGGATGCGGCGGGCCTGGCCAACAGGATCCGGTGGCTCGGGGCGCTACCGGCGCCCTGGGACATCGTCCGAGCAGCGGATGTCTTCGTGCTGTCGTCTCACTGGGAGGCCTGCTCGCTCGCCGCGCAGGAGGCGATGGCGCTGGGGGTGCCGGTGGTCGCAACCGACGTCGGAGGGATGCCGGAGCTGATCACAGACGGCTCCTCGGGCCGCCTCGTGCCTCCTGCCGATCCCGCTGCTCTGGCCCAGGCACTGAAAGACACTCTGGATGATCCCTCCGCAGGCAGCGCCTACGCGGAGGCCGCACGCCTCGGCCTGCGCCGCAGCTTCTCCACTCAGCAGATGATGGGGCGCCTCAGAGACATCTACCTCGCTGCCGGCCGTGCCCGCTAGGACGATCGCCCGGCGGCTGGCCTGCTCGAGCATCGCCGCCCTCCTGATCGCAAGCGCGGCGCCTACAGCCGCCCGCGTCGCTCCCGAGTGCTCGCGCGTCGTCCTGTTCGCTCTCCCCGGCATCACCTGGGCGGACGTCAAGAGAGTCGAGCCGCCCGCTCTGCTGGAGGCCGCCCACGCCGGCGGTGTGGGCTCGATCTCGGTGCGGGTTGCGGGGCCTAGGACCTCCTACGCCTCGGGCTTCGCCACGATCGGGGCCGGAAGCCGGCTTCAGGGCGACGACGAGCTCGGCCTCGAGATCACAAAGCTTGCCCGGCCGCCGTTCGTGCGAGCACGCGTCGGGGGCCTTCAGACGATGCGGGAACGGGCGGCGCGCGCCGGCTATGGAGCCGCGCCGGGGGCGCTCGGGCAAGCGCTCAGCTCGGCGGTCGTGGTCGTGGGCGACTCCCGCCCCGCCCTCGTCGGAGGCGAGGTTCCCTTCGCGCAGTGGGCCCTACTTGGCGCCATGGACGAGTCGGGAACGGTGGAGGCGGCGGCGTTCGGGCCCGGTTTTCTCGAGGTAGATCCGGCCTCGGCGTCGTTCGGCGCCCGTACCAATGCCCAGAGGGCCGAACGAGCTCTCGAGGTCGCGCTGGCGCGGCCCTGCGGGCTCACGATCGTGGCGGAGGGTGATCTGATCCGAGCCGACCAGTGGTCGCTTGCCGTGCCGGAAAACCGCGCGGAGTACGTGCGTTCCGCGCTGCTCGCCTCAGACCGGCTGCTGGCCGTGGCGAGGCAGACCCTCGATCAGTCCTCCGATCTGCTGCTGATCGCCTCGCCGACCTCGCCGGCGGCGGCCTCCGAGGCACGCCTCGGTGTGGCGGTTGCGGAGGGACCCGGCTATCCCACGGGCTCCACGCTAAGGTCCGCTTCCACCCGGAGGAACGGCGTGGTGGCGTTGCCGGACGTGGCTCCGACGATCCTCGACCACCTCGGCATAGCCGCTCCCGCAGGAATGATCGGCCGGCCCTGGTTCGGCGTCGCCGCCGGCGAGCAGCGGATCGCGTCCGCCATCGAGAGCGACCGCGAGGCCGCCTTCGTGGACGCCGTCACCGGAATCGCCGCGCGCGGCTTCATCGCCCTCCAGACCCTCGTCTACCTCGCCGCGGTCGTAACCGTCCTGCGCGGCCGTCGGTGGGGAGGGGCTCCGATCAGATTGTTGGTCCCGGGAGCGCTGGCGGTGGTCGCGTTTCCACTGGCGACCTACGCGATGGGGATGCTCTCAGGCGAGGCCCTCGGCAGTGTGCGCTTTGTGGCGTTGTTGGCGGCGCTCGATGTGGCCTTGGTCGCAGCGGTAACGGTCGCCCTCCGTCGCCCCCTGGACCGGCTGCTGGCGCTCACCGCCGCCACCACACTGCTGTTGACAATCGACCTCCTCACCGGTGCCCGCCTCCAAATCAACACGATCCTCGGCTACTCCCCGATAGTGGGGGGGCGTTTTGCAGGCGTAGGCAACATGGCTTTCGCGGTTCTCGGCGCATCCGCCTTGGCCGCGGCGGCGCTGCTCGTCCACCGCGGGGCGGAGGGCGGGGAAGGCCGCCGAGCCCGCCTCGCCCTTATTGTGGCCGCCGCGCTCCTGGTCGTGGTCATCGTGGTCGACGGCGCTCCGCCGTGGGGGAGTGACGTGGGTGGAGTGATCGCCCTGGTCCCGGCCTACGGGGTGGGCTTGCTCCTGCTGGCGGGAGTGCGGCCGAGCCTGCGGACGGTGGGCGGTCTCGCGCTCGCTGCAGTGGCAGTGCTGGCGATCTTTCTGGTCTTCGACCTCGCCCGGCCGGAGGAGTCGCGCACCCACCTGGCTCGGTTGTTCGAGAGAGTCGCCGAGCAGGGGCCCGGTGTTCTCGCACAGACCATCGAGCGCAAGGCCGCCGCCAACCTGAGGCTCCTGACGTCGTCGATCTGGGCCCTGTCGGTGCCGCCGGCGGCAGGCTGCCTCGCCGTCCTGTTGCTGTCGCCGCGCGCGACCTGGGCCACTCTGCGTGATCGGGTGCCTGCGTTGAGCGCGGGACTCTCGGCGGCGTTGCTGCTGGGCGCGCTGGGGTTTGCCGTCAACGACTCCGGCATCGCCATCCCTTCTATGGTGCTTGCGTTCTTCGTGCCCTACGCGCTCATCATTCGCCTCTACTCCCTGGACGACCCCGCCCCGTGAGGTCTGCCGCCATGTCTCTGGGCCTCGCCTTTCTTCTCCTAGGACCCGCCTCGCCGGCTGGGGCTCGGCCGCGCTGTGCCCGGACCGTGGTACTCACCCTGCCGGGAGTCACCTGGGGCCTGGTGGCTCGAGAACGGCCGCCGGAGCTGCTCGAGGCCATGTCACGAGGAGCGGCAGGGTCCATGTCGGTGCGCACCAACGACGACCGGACGACACTGAGCTCGGCCTTCACCACGATGGGGGCGGGCGCGCGCGCGGACGGCGACGGGGAGGTGAAAGCGCCTCTGCGGGCGGGCCCGCCGGTCCGGCGCGACCTCCGGATTCCGCAGATCGAGGAGTTGAAGCGGCTCGCCCGAGCCGCCGGCTACGGCGCCCACCCGGGCGCGCTCGGGGAGGCTCTCTCCGGCCACGGCCCGGTTGCGGCGGTCGGCAACGGGGACCTCTTTTTCTCCTCGCCGACGAGCCCGCCGAAGCGTTATCAGCGCTGGGTGGCGCTGGCGGCGCTGGACGAGGCTGGGGTCATCGACCGGGCGGCCCTAGGGATCGCTGTGCTGGCGGATCCCGCGGCGCCGGGTGGCGTGCGCACCAACCCGCTAGACGTGGCGCAGGCTGTGGAAGAAGTCCTAATCCACCCCTGCGCAACCGCAATCATCGACCACGGCGATCTCATGCGAGCGGAGGTGGGCGGGGGTGGGCGGGCGGATGTAGCCGGGGGTGGGCGCGGCCAAGCGCTGAGGGCCGCCGACGACCTCCTCGGCGTCGTGCGGAACCTCCTCGACGAGGAGCGGGACCTCCTGTTGATAGTGACCCCGACCTCGCCTTCGGCCGCTCCCAGCCCCCATCTCGGAGTGGCGGTTGCGGTCGGCCCGGGCTTTCCCCCCGGGGGGTGGTTGAGCTCCGCATCGACACAGATGCCGGGGATGGTAACGCTGGTCGACGTCGCTCCCACGGTCCTCGCGACCCGGGGGATCGAGCGCCCCATCTCGATGCTCGGCCGCACCTTCCAGCCCGAAGAGGGGATCTCCGATCGCCTCGACGCGGCGGCGGCGCTGGACCGCGAGTCGGTGTTCGCCTACGAGAGCCAGCCGGCTCTGGTGTCCTGGTTCATAGTCGCCCAGGTCCTCGTCTACGCAGCGGCGGCATGGTCGCTGAGGCACAGGCGCAAACCGGGCCGGCGAGCGGCGCGGGCGCTCGAGGCTGGAGTGCTGGCCGCGGCCCTGTTTCCCCTCGCCACCTACCTCGCGACGCCCCTCGATGCCCACGCCCTGGGGATGGCCGGGATGGTGGGAGCGCTCGCGGCCATCGACATCACCGTGGTGGGGATCTTGCTCGTGCTGCCGCTCACACCTCTTGATCGCTTGTTGGTGGGAGGACTAACGTTCCTCGCGCTGATTGCGGGCGATTTGGCCCTGGGCGGCTCGCTGCAACTCAACGCGCTGTTTGGCAACTATCCCCTGGTGGGAGGGCGTTTCGCCGGACTCGGCAATACTGGCTTCGCCCTTTTCGCCGCGGCAGCCCTGGTCTGCGGCGGTCTCATCGTGCAGCGGGAAAAATCGTCGACCGAGCCGGCGAAGTGGGGCGGGCTGGGGGCCGCGGCTGCGCTGTTCGCAGCGGCCGTGGTGGTCGACGGGGCTCCTCAGCTGGGTGCCGACGTCGGGGGAGTGGTGGCCCTGGCCCCGGCCGCCGGCCTCACTTATGTTCTGCTCACGGGCCGGCGCCCCGGCCCCCGCGTGATCGCGGCCATCGTGGCGGGCTCCGTAGCTGTGCTGGCGCTGTTCGCGTGGACCGACCTGGCCCGGCCCGAGGGCGAGCGCACCCACCTCGGCCGCCTCCTGGAGGCGGTGGGAGAGCGCGGCGCCGAGCCCGTCATCGACGCCGTGGCCAGAAAGCTCGCCAGCAACCTCGAGATCTTCCGGCTGTCGCCGTGGAGCTGGGTGGCTCCGATCGTCATCGCCGCGGTCGCGCTGATCGTGCTGCGCTGGCAGGAGCTTTCGGAGCTCATGCCCAGCCTGCGTGCGGCGCTGCTCGGTGCGCTGGTGCTGGGGGCGCTGGGCGCAGCCGTCAACGACTCGGGAATTGTCGTCCCGGCACTGGTCCTCGTCTGGGTGCTGCCGCCCGTGGTGCTCGCGGCCCTCGAGCTCAACAGCCGAGTGGTGGTAAATGGTCACACCGCAGCCCTAAATGACCACTCGGCGGATTAGCGCGGCGTGAGCCCGGCGGCGTTGGTAATGGCCGGCATCACGGCGGGCGCGTTGCTGGGGACGGCGGTGGCCCTCGCCCTGATCCGCCGCCCGCCGACAAGAGCCGAGCGCACAAACATCCGCGGCCTCACCGTCCCTGCGGTGCTGGGGGGGCCGCTGGTCCTGGCCGGGGCCGGCTTCGCGCTGACACCGGGCTCACTCACTCTCTCTCCCCGCATCGGCGGCTCGGTCGCGGGCCTGTGTGTGGCCCTGGGAACGGCGGGCTTCCTCGACGACCTGCGCGGGGACCGAGGGGCGAGGGGCTTCAGGGGGCATTTGAGGGCCGCCATTTCGGGGCGCGTGACGACGGGCCTGCTGAAGCTGCTGATCGGTGGCGCGGGTGGATTGGCGGTGGGCGTGGCGGTGGCCGACTCGTGGCAAGTGCTCATCGCCGCACTGCTGGTGGCCCTGTCCGCGAACCTGTTCAACCTCTTGGACGTGGCTCCGGGGCGGGCGGGCAAGGCTGGCGTGGCGATGTGGATCCCGCTCCTCGTGTGGGGCTCCGAGGGGTGGGCGGTCGCGTCCGCGGGTGTGCTCGGAGCCCTCCTTGTGTGCCTGCCCTTGGACCTCAGGGAACGCGCCATGCTCGGCGACGCCGGCGCCAACCCGATCGGGGGGGTCGTCGGCCTAGGGCTTGCGCTCGCGCTGCCGCCGTGGGCCGCGGCACTAGCGGCCGTCTTGCTGCTGGCCTTGAACCTCAGCTCCGAGCTGTGGTCGTTCTCCGCGGTCATTGAGCGCATGGGCCCTTTGAGAGCTCTCGACCGCCTCGGCCGCGTCGATCCTCCACCTCGTTCTCCACACGATGACGCCTCCGCCTAGTAGCCCCGTGCTACCGTGAGATGACTTTCCCCGGTCCGTGGTCGATCGTCTGGGCGGGCGTCCGGGGGGCGTCACCCGTCGGGATTTCTGGCATGCGATCGGAGGGCTGGTGACGAAGCACATTTTCGTGACGGGCGGGGTCGTTTCGAGCCTCGGCAAGGGAATCACCGCGGCGTCCTTGGGACGTCTGCTGAAGGCACGAGGTCTCAGGGTCATGATGCAGAAGCTCGACCCCTACATCAACGTCGACCCCGGCACCATGAACCCTTTCCAGCACGGAGAGGTGTTCGTAACCGAAGACGGCGGGGAGACCGACCTCGATCTCGGCCACTACGAGCGCTTCATCGACGAAAACATGTTCAAGGCATCGAACGTGACGACCGGAGCGATCTACCAATCGGTGATCGCAAAGGAGCGGCGAGGCGACTACCTCGGCGACACGGTTCAGGTGATCCCCCACATCACGAACGCGATCAACGAGCGCGTGCGGCGGCTGGCCGAGGATTCCGGCGCCGATGTTCTCATCACCGAGATCGGGGGCACTGTGGGAGACATCGAGTCACTGCCCTTCTTGGAAGCCATCAGACAGCTCCGCATGGAGCTGGGGCGCGACGAAACTTGTTACGTGCACGTGACCCTCGTTCCCTACATGGGACCGGCGGAAGAGCTGAAGACCAAGCCCACTCAGCACTCGGTGCGTGAGCTTCGCAGCATCGGTATCCAGCCGGATGCAATCGTGTGCCGGTCCGACCGGCCCATCAGCGATGCTCTCAAGCACAAGATCTCCATGCTGTGCGATGTAAAGCCTTCAGGAATAACGTCCGCGGTCGACTCCGACAACATCTACGAGATCCCCTTAGTTCTGCAGCGCGAGGGCCTCGATGACTTCGTCATCAATCACATGCACATGAATGTGCCGCATCCTCCCGATCTTTCGCAGTGGAAGGAGCTCGTCGCACGCATTCGCTCGCCCAAGGGAGGCGTACGCATCGGCATCATCGGCAAGTACGTGCAGCTCCCCGACGCCTACCTCTCGGTGGTCGAAAGCCTCAGGCATGCGGGCTTCTGGCACGACGTCGAGGTCGATGTTGTATGGATCGCATCGGACGACCTCGCCGCCGCCGATTCCTCAGACGCTCTCGGCGAGCTCGACGGAATCCTCGTTCCCGGAGGTTTCGGCGTGCGCGGGGTGGAGGGCAAGGTCGAGGCCATTCGCTTCGCGCGCGAGCACGAGATTCCGTTCTTCGGAATTTGTCTCGGACTTCAGTGCGCCATCATCGAGTTCGCCCGCAACGTGGCCGGGCTCGAGCACGCCAACTCATCCGAGTTCGAGCCGGACACGCCCTTCCCGGTGGTCGACGTACTCGCCGGGCAGGACCTCTCCTCCCTCGGCGGGACCATGAGGCTAGGTGCCTACCCGTGCAGGCTTGAGCCCGGATCCAAGGCCGCGGACGCCTACGGCTCCGAGCTCGTCTTCGAGCGCCATCGCCATCGCTATGAGGTGAACCCGCGCTTTCGCAGAAAGCTCGAGGACGCGGGGCTTATTTGCTCCGGGGAGTCGCCGAACAGAACATTGGTCGAGATCATCGAGCTCCCAGACCACCCCTGGTTCGTCGCCGGCCAGTTCCATCCCGAGTTTCGCAGCCGGCCGGATGTTCCTCATCCGTTGTTCCGGGACTTCGTGGGGGCCGCGACGAGGCGCGCTGCAGAGCGGATGAGCATCGAGCAAGGGGCCGCCGCGGTAGCGAGCCCCTGAGGACGGGAGGGTTCTGTGATGAAAAGAGTTCCCACATGAGAGTCGGAATCCCGAGCGAGCTGAAGGACAACGAGTACCGCGTCGCCATCACACCGGCAGGCGTGCGGGAGCTGGTGGTGCTCGGCCACGACGTTCTGATCGAGCACGATGCCGGGCGCGGCTCGAGCATTCCCGATGCGGACTTCGAGCGGGCCGGCGCCCGGATCGTTCCCGACGCCGATGCCGTCTTCGCCGAAGCGGAGATGGTGCTGAAGGTCAAGGAGCCGGTGCCCGAGGAGTTCCACCGTCTCCGAGAGGGCCTCATTCTGTTCACGTATCTTCATCTCGCCGCCGACGCGAAGGTGACTCATGCGCTGCTCGAATCGGGTACCACTGCGGTCGCCTACGAAACGGTCGAGCTTTCAGACGGCTCCCTCCCGCTGCTTGCGCCGATGAGCGAAGTCGCAGGCCGCATGGCCCCGCAGGTCGGAGCCACCCTGCTCGAACGCGAGCATGGAGGGCGCGGCGTACTGCTCGGTGGAGTGTCGGGTGTAAGGCCTGCGCGCGTCGTCGTCATCGGTGCCGGCATGGCGGGCATGAACGCCGCCTGGATTGCGCAGGGCATGGAGGCCGAGGTCATCGTCTTAGACACCAACATCAACAAGCTGCGCGACATCGACCGCATCCATCAGGGAAAGATCCTCACCCTGGCCTCCAACCGCCTCGCGGTCGAAGAGGTGTGTGTAGCCGCCGACCTCGTCATCGGTGCGGTACTCGTCCCCGGCGCGCGCGCCCCGAAGATCGTCACCAAAGAGATCATCTCAGGCATGAAGGCGGGCTCGGTCGTGGTCGACATCGCCGTCGATCAAGGCGGCTGCTTCGAAACATCGAAGATGACTACACATTCGGATCCGACCTACCTCGTCGACGAAGTCGTCCACTACTGCGTTGGCAACATGCCGGGGGCAGTGCCGCACACCTCGACCTATGCGCTCACGAACGCAACTCTGCCCTATGTCGTCGCGCTCGCCGAGCAGGGCCTTGAACAAGCGGTGCGAAACGATCCGAGTCTTGCCAAAGGCGTGAACGTACACAACAAGACATTGACGAGCGCTCCTGTGGCGGAGGCGCACGGGCTCGAGCATGCCTCCCTCTCTGAGCTCCTCTAGAGAACGAACCGCATTCGACTCAGAGGTCGAGGAGTTCTTCACCCACCTGCGTGCGGAGAAGGGCCTGGCCGCAAACACCGTTGCGGCCTACCGGCGAGATCTGAATACGTGGCGGCGTCACTGCGCGCACCACGGAGTTGAACCCCTGACGGCCTCTGCGACCGATGTCACTCGCTATCTCGAGAGCCTTCGCTCCGGAGCTCTCCCCGCTGCGCGGCCCTACTCGCCCGCATCGGTCGCTCGAATGATCGTTTCCCTGCGCCGCCTCTATCGCTTCCTGGCTCGCGAGGCGCGCATCCCTGTCGATCCCACCGCGAAGCTCGTACCGCCGCGCCGTCCCCGGTACCTGCCGAAGGCGATTGGCGTGGAAGAAGTCGCTCGCCTTCTGGAAATCCCGCCGAACGATCTCCTGGGCAGGCGCGACCGCGCCGTTCTCGAAACCCTCTACGGAGCAGGGCTGCGCATTTCGGAGCTCACTGCTCTGGATGTGGACGACATGGACCTCGACGAGGGCATGGTTCTCGTTCGCTCCGCCAAGGGTGGCAAGGGAAGAAGGCTGCCCCTTGGGAGCAAGGCGCGCGCGGCGCTCGAGAGCTACATGGTGCTGTCCCGGCCGGAGCTGGCCGGCCGCTCCAAGTCCCTCCTGCCGGCGTTGTTCCTCAACGGCCGAGGCGGCCGTTTGGGCCGCCAGGGATGCTGGAAGATGATAGGGGCGCACGCGGAGCGCGCCGGCCTTGCAAACACCCTCTCGCCTCACACGCTGCGACACTCTTTCGCCACGCATCTACTGGACGCGGGCGCGGACGTGCGCGTGGTGCAGGAGCTGCTGGGGCATTCGAGCCTGACCAGTACGCAGATCTACACCATGGTCTCGGATGTGCGGCTGCGGGAGGTGTACCTAACCTCGCATCCCCGGGCCCACGCCTGAGTGCCCCGTAGTCGAGTGGTCGTTGAATGACCGCATAGCGCATCTGACCACCACCACCACTCGGCATGGTTATCGGATCGCGGTCTTCGCAAACGACTCGCCGGTAGGCAGAGCCGGCACTCCGAGCATCTCGGCAACAGTGGCCCCGCAGTCGGCGAACGTGGATCGCACGCCAAGGTCGGCCCCCTTCTCGACACGGGGGCCGGCGACCAGCACCGGCACCTGCTCGCGCGAATGATCGGTCGACGGAGTCGTGGGGTCGTTGCCGTGGTCGGCAGTCACGATCAGCACGTCGTCCTCGCCCAGGGCCGAGATGATGTCCGGGAGCCGGGCGTCGAAGCTCTCTAGTGCCCGTGCGTAGCCTGAGGGGTCGTTGCGATGGCCGAAGGACTGATCGAAGTCGACGAGGTTCGTGAACACGAGGCCGCGCGAGATGGCGTGAAGCTCTGAGATTGTGGCCTCGATGCCCTCGTCGTTGGAGGTCGTGGGCACAGACGAGGTCACCCCTCGGCTGGCGAAGATGTCGGCGATCTTGCCGACCGCACGCACTTCGAGGCCCTCACCAGAGACGTGATCGAGCACGGTGGGGGAGGGAGGTTCAACCGCGTAGTCGTGACGGTCGGTCGTGCGCGTGAAGCTTCCGGGCGCTCCCGTGAAGGGCCGGGCGATCACCCTGCCCACCTCATGGGGGCCCGTGAGGATGGCGCGCGCCATCTTGCACATCTCGTAGAGCTCCTCGAGTGGGACGACATCTAGGTGAGCCGCTATCTGAAAGACACTGTCCCCTGAGGTGTAGACGATCGGTTTACCCGTGGCCAAGTGCTCGGCTCCGAGCTCGTCGATGATCACGGTGCCCGACGCCGGGTAGTTGCCTAGCGTCGACGACGCTATGGCGGCGTGAAAGGCGTCCATGACTTCGTCCGGAAACCCTCTGGGGTAGAGAGGAAAGGCGCGCTCGAGAATGACTCCCATCAGCTCCCAGTGCCCGGTCGTTGTGTCCTTGCCCGGGGAGAGCTCGGTCATGATCCCGAAAGCGCCCTCGGCCGCCTCCACCGCGTCGACTCCGGCCGCATTCACGACGTTGCCGAGCCCGAGCTCCGCCAGGTTCGGGAGACGAAGCCCTCCGACCGAGGCAGCGATGTTCTGCAGCGTCGCGCTGCCGACGTCCCCGAACTCGGCTGCATCGGGCGCCCCGCCGATTCCGACCGAGTCGAGCACTACCAGCGCGACGGCCCTGACAGAGCTAGACGTTAGGTTCACGGTTTGTCCAATGGCGGATAGGATCGGCCGCGCGGGAGGTTCAGCCGCGTTTCTGCTTGCACGCCAGGCACAGACGAGCGGTCGGCAGCGCCTCGAGGCGCTCGGATGCGATCCGGTTCCCACACGACTCGCAAATGCCGTAGCCGCCCTCGTCCAGACGTGTCAGCGCAGCAACGACCTCGGAGTGGGTCGCATGCAGCTGCTCGACGTGGGCGATCAACTCGGAGAGCTCGCTCGTCGCCTGAGCCGAGTCGGCGAAACCCTCGTCGAAGGAGACCTCCACCTGGTCACCGTCGATCGATGCCCCCGAGTCAAGGAGCTGACGTTCAAGGGAAGCTCGCTCACTTTCGAGCGAATTGCGAATCGAGTCGATCGTCGCCTGGTCCATACGGCAACGATAGTCGCTGTGGAAGCTCCGAGAGGGAGGCCCCGGGATAACGCCGTTAGCGACTTGTCGACAAGGCAATTAGGCGACGGCCATGTCCCCAGGGCCTCCGGTTGCGCCGAGCAGGCGGTTTGGGATAGGTTTCCCGAAGCACAGGAGAGACTTGTCGACCTGTCGACCTGTCGACCAAGCGCCAAAGACGCCTAGGCGACAAGGCGACTCGACCGCACGAACTCGACGGCAGCACGTCGAACTATTACCAGGAGGGGCAGTGCATCCGGGGGCCGGTATGCGCTCGCCGGCTTCCGACGGCGTCGACACGATCGCCGCAGAAAACCGAGCCGGGCGCGTGATTGCTTTCGCCAACCAAAAGGGGGGCGTGGGCAAGACCACATCCACCATCACGCTGGGCGCCTGCCTGGCCGAGCTCGGGCACCGGGTCCTCGTTTGTGACATGGACCCCCAGGGGGGCTGCGGCATCGGGCTTGGGATCGAGCCCTCGACCCTCGAGCTGTCCATCTACAACCTGCTCCTCGATCGCAACTGCGCGGCGGCCGATGTGCTCCAGAAGACGTCCATCCCCAATCTCGACCTGCTGCCCTCGAATATCGATCTCGCCGCCGCCGAGCTGATGCTGGTGCAAGAGGTGGCTCGAGAGCACAGCCTGCGCCGGGTGCTCGAACCTCTAAGCCTCGACTATGACTTTATCCTTATAGATTGTCCTCCTTCATTAGGGCTCCTCACCATCAACGGCCTGAGCGCAGCCGACGGGGTCATCATCCCGCTCGAGTGCGAGTACTACGCGCTGCGTGGAATGGCGCTGCTGCTCGACTCGATCGACAGGGTTACCGAGCTGCTCAACCCCAAGCTGGCGATCGACGGCATCCTGCCGACCATGTACGACGGCCGGACGCTGCACGGTCGCGAGGTCCTGGGGCGCGTAAGAGAGGCCTTCGGTGACAAGGTCTTCGAGGTAATCATTCGCAAGACGATCCGTTTTGCCGAAGCGCCGGTGGTGGGGGAGCCGATCGTTCACTATGCGCCCGCCTCGCCGGGCGCCGCCGCCTACCGGGAGCTCGCCCAGGAGGTGATAGCTCGTGTCGCGTCGCGCCAAACTGCCGGGAGCTGAGGAGCTCTTCCGGCGCACGGGACCGGGCACGGAGCAAGAAGCCCCACGTTCGTCCGAAAAAATACAAGATGACTTGTCGACTAAGAGACAAGACGATCTATCAACCAAGGACGAGACGGCCGACAGTGCCCCTCGACCGGCGTCGGCGAAGGCTCCCAAGCACGACGAGAAGATCACCTTCTACTGCACGGGCGACGACCTCATGGCCCTGGAGCGAGCCCGGCTCAGCTTGCGCTCGGAGCACGGAGTCGGCAGCGACAGGGGCCGCATCGTCAGAGCGGCGCTGGCCCACGTGCTGGAGGACTACGAGGCGCGGGGAGGAGATTCGATACTCCTTCGTACCCTTCGCCGCTGACCCCTTACCTGGATCTTGCCAATTAGCTGAAGGCGGTCGAGGAAGGGGGTGCTGATGCTCCTCCTGCGACTCGCTTGGCGGCTCTAGGCGCCCGCCAACCTCAGCACGAAGTCCCTGACGGCCACGATCACGGGCGAGAGCAGGCTGAAGCCTCCGAAGAACACCAGCAGCAACAGGATGATGAACCCGTAGCGGTCGAGGAAATAGATGATGTGTTGCTTGCTGGGAGGGAGAAAGATCGTGAGCAGGCGGGAGCCGTCGAGCGGAGGCAGGGGG
>Ga0136633_1001190_pt1 | contig 19375 bp, 14 predicted proteins | sample AntDrymeUQ832206_2_FD_105494 | JGI IMG/M metagenome (GOLD analysis project Ga0136633, IMG submission 105494) | Polar desert sand microbial communities from Dry Valleys, Antarctica - metaG UQ83 (22.06) | ecosystem: Environmental > Terrestrial > Soil > Desert | place: Antarctica: Dry Valley...
AACAGCGCCCTGGAGTACGAGCGCAACCGCGAGCGCTACGAGTTCCTGAAGTGGGGCCAGACGGCGTTCGAGGACTTCAAGGTCGTCCCGCCGGAGACCGGCATCGTCCACCAGGTCAACCTCGAGCGGCTCGCGACCGTCGTGTTCACCCGCAACGGGCAGGCCTACCCCGACACCCTCGTCGGGACCGACTCGCACACCACGATGATCAACGGCCTGGGCGTGCTCGGCTGGGGCGTCGGCGGCATCGAGGCCGAAGCCGCGATGCTCGGCCAGCCGGTGTCGATGCTCATCCCGAAGGTCGTCGGCTTCAAGCTCACCGGCGAGCTCCCGGCCGGTGCCACCGCGACCGACCTGGTCCTCACCGTCACCGAGCTGCTGCGCAAGCAGGGCGTCGTCGGCAAGTTCGTCGAGTTCTACGGCCCCGGCGTCTCGAACGTCCCGCTCGCCGACCGGGCCACGATCGGCAACATGAGCCCGGAGTACGGCTCGACCTGCGCGATCTTCCCCGTCGACGACGAGACCCTGGCCTACCTCCGACTGACCGGCCGCTCGGACGAGCAGGTCGGCCTCGTCGAGGCCTACGCGAAGGCGCAGGGGCTGTGGCACGACCCGGCCGCCGAGCCGCGCTACAGCGAGCGGGTCGAGCTGGACCTGTCCACGATCGTGCCGTCGCTGGCCGGGCCCAAGCGCCCGCAGGACCGGGTGCCGCTCACCGACGCCAAGGGCATGTTCCGGACCGCGCTGGCCGACTACGCCACGACCGAGGTGCAGGCGCCGCAGCCCAAGCCCGGCGTGCCGGCGCAGGACAACCCGCCGGACGCGCGCACCGGCATCGACGAGGCGAGCGCTGAGTCGTTCCCCTCGTCCGACCCGATCGCGCCCGGCACGCATGACGACTCGCCCGCCCCCGCCGAGCACAACGGCAAGGGCGACGCCGTGCACGACCGGCCGTCCAACCCGGTGCCCGCCACCCTCGCGAACGGCGAGCAGGTGACCATCGACCACGGCCACGTCGCCATCGCCGCCATCACGTCGTGCACCAACACCAGCAACCCGTACGTCATGGTCGGCGCCGGGCTGCTGGCCAAGAACGCCGTGGAGAAGGGGCTGTCGACCAAGCCGTGGGTCAAGACGACCCTCGCGCCCGGCTCGAAGGTCGTCACCGACTACTACGAGCGCGCCGGCCTGACGCCCTACCTCGACAAGCTGGGCTTCCAGACCGTCGGCTACGGCTGCACGACCTGCATCGGCAACAGCGGCCCGCTGCCTGAGGAGGTCAGCGCCGCCGTCACCGAGGGCGACCTGGCCGTCGTCTCGGTGCTGTCGGGCAACCGCAACTTCGAGGGCCGGATCAACCCCGACATCAAGATGAACTACCTCGCGTCGCCGCCGCTCGTGGTGGCCTACGCGCTGGCCGGCTCGATGGACGTCGACATCACGACCGAGCCGCTCGGCAACGACCAGGACGGCAACCCGGTGTTCCTCAAGGACATCTGGCCGTCGCCGCAGGACGTCGCCACCGTCGTCGGCGAGGCGATCACCAGCGAGATGTACGCCGCGTCCTACGCCGACGTCTTCGCCGGCACCGAGCGCTGGCAGGCGATCGAGGTGCCGGGCGGCGACAGCTTCACCTGGGACCCCGAGTCGACCTACGTGCGCAAGCCCCCGTACTTCGACGGCATGAACCGCGAGCCGGAGCCGCTCACCGACATCACCGGCGCGAAGGTGCTCGCGGTGCTCGGCGACTCGGTGACGACCGACCACATCTCCCCCGCCGGCAACATCCGCAAGGACAGCCCGGCCGGCCAGTACCTCACCGAGCACGGCGTCGAGCCCAAGGACTTCAACAGCTACGGCTCCCGCCGCGGCAACCACGAGGTCATGATCCGCGGGACGTTCGCCAACATCCGGCTGCGCAACCAGCTCGCGCCCGGCACCGAGGGCGGCTTCACCGTGAAGGACGGCGAGCAGACGACGATCTACGAGGCGTCGCAGGCCTACCAGGCCGGGGGCACCCCGCTGGTCATCCTGGCCGGCAAGGAGTACGGCAGCGGCTCCTCGCGCGACTGGGCGGCGAAGGGCACCGCCCTGCTGGGCGTGCGGGCCGTCATCGCCGAGTCCTACGAGCGCATCCACCGCTCCAACCTCATCGGGATGGGCGTGCTTCCGCTGCAGTTCAGCGAGGGCGAGAGCGCAACGTCGCTCGGCCTCACCGGCCAGGAGACGTTCACGATCGAGGGCATCGCCGGTGCCAGCTCGATCCCGCGCCAGCTGACGGTCAAGGCCGACGACACGACCTTCACCGCGACCGTGCGCATCGACACCCCCGGCGAGCAGGCGTACTACCAGCACGGCGGGATCATGCAGTTCGTGCTGCGCTCGCTGCTCTAGGTCCGGCTCCGCCGAGCGGCCCGGTCCCCCTGTGGGATCGGGCCTCTCGCGCGCTCAGCGGGTGCGCGGGGCGCAGCCGCCCATCTGCAGCCACTCGGTGAAGGCCTCGCAGCTGCCGTCCAGGCGGTACTCCGCCGACTCCACCGTCGGGAACTGGAGGACGGTCGCGTCGAGCTCGCTGAGCAGCAGCGCCGCGCCGGCGCTGCTGCTCGCGCCGGGGATGACCGAGGGCAGGTCGCCGAGGTCGACGACGGCGTGACCGGCGTCGATCCGCACGCCGTGCAGCATCCCGGCCGTGGCGCCGGAGAACCACGAGGTCAGCCCGGCCGCCCGCTCGTCCGCGCTCGGGCCGGCGAGCAGCGCGCCGAGCGAGGCGGCGAGCACCCCGGGCTGCCGCTGCACGACGCGCTCGACCGCGATCGGCGCCGGGAGGGCCTGCGACGCGGGGTCGCAGGTGAAGTACGCGCGCACGACCATGGACCCGGGCGGGGGCGCGGGCGCCTTCGGCAGCGCGCAGGCCACCGGTGCCATGCCGCCGCCGCCGCTCAGCCGCACGCGCAGCACAGCCGCCTCCCAGACCGACCCGTCCTTCGCCGAGTGCGTCAGCAGGACGAGCGCGCCGTACGCCGACGTCGGTGCGCGGAAGGGGATGCTCCCGGCGAACGGCCGCAGCACGTCGCCGCCGCCGGTCACCGGCGCCTCGCCCAGCGGCGCAGCGGTGCCGTCCTGCCGGACCTGGACGACGACGTTGCCCTCGAAGGCGAGCGCGCTGCCCTGCACCTCGACCGGCGAGCTGATGGTCGCGCCGGCCTCGGGACGCGTCACCTCGATGTTCGCCGTGCCGGCGCCGAGCACCGACCAGGTGCTCTCGCCGGACAGCTGACGCAGCAGCACGGTCGTCGCCGGACCGCTGGCCAGAGCCCGGACCTCCACCTCGCCGGAGCGGCTGTCGCCCTGGGCGAACGCGCCGACGACGGGGTCGGCGAAGCCCAGGTAGTCGACCGCGAAGGCCCGCGCCGCCTTGACCGGGTCGGTCAGGCCTGCGGTGCCCGCGACGGGCCAGACCGCCGTGGAGCGGTCGATGGCCAAGGGGGGCGCCACGGGCGCGGTGGGCGCGACCGACGGGGCCGGGCTGGTCGCAGGACTGCTGCTCGGCGCGACGGACGCCGCGGGCGGCGCGATCCGGTCCGGGCCGTCCCCGTCGCCGACGAGCACCGCCGCGAGAGTCACGACCCCCGCCGCGGCGAGGACCCCGGCGGCCCACCACCACCGCTTGGGCGCACCGCGCGGGGCGTGGACCGGCTCGGGCTCGACACGGAAGGTCTGTGTGCTCATGGCAGCCTCCTCGGCCACTCCAGTCTGGTCCTGCCCCAGTGCGCACGCCAGGGACGTTGGTCCCCGGTCGGGGCTTCCCAAGCCACCGCACGAGGCGGCACCATCGGGGGCATGACGGCCGTCACCGCCTTCGACCTGGTCACCGACGTCCCGGCCGTCGCCGGTCCGGGCGACCGGCTCAGCCTGGTGCACGGCTCGACGTTCCTGGTCTGCGAGCCCTCGGGCGACGTCGACCCGACGCTGCCTCAGGGGCTGTTCTTCGAGGACCGCCGCTACCTGTCGTCGCTGCGCCTGATGCTCGACGGGCTGCCCCTGGAGCCGCTGGTGTCGCACGCCCGCGAGCCGTACGCCGGGGTCTTCCTCGGCCGCGGGCGCTCGGTGCCGGGGCACGCCGACAGCGGGCTGGTCGTCCGGCGCGACCGGTGGCTCGGCGACGGCCTGCGGGAGGACCTGACGGTCACCAACTACCGGGGGACGCCGGCGACGGCGCGGCTGACGGTCCGCCTGGACGCCGACTTCGCGCCGCTGTTCGACGTCAAGGGCGGCGCGGCGCCCGGCACCAGCGTCGCCGTCCCCGAGCGCGGCGGGGTGCTGCTGCGCTCGCAGGACGGGCTGCACGCCACGCAGGTCGGGGTGACCGGCTTCCTCAGGCCGGCCGGCGCGGAGGTCGAGGTGCTGCTCGACCTGCCGCCGGGCGGCACCTGGTACGGCTGCCTGGAGGTGGCCCCGGTGCGCGGTGGCGAGCGGGTGCCACCGCTGTTCCCCTGCGGCGCCCCGGTCGCGCAGGGCCGGCCGGCCGCGCAGCTCACCGAGTGGCGGCGGCGCGCGCCCGTGGTCACCAGCGAGCCGCCGCAGGTCGAGCGCATCGTCTGGCGCAGCGTGGAGGACCTCGGGGCGCTCCGGCTGCACGACGCGGCGGCCCCCGACGAGGTCACCGTCGCGGCCGGGGTGCCCTGGTACATGACGCTCTTCGGGCGGGACTCGCTGCTGACGTCGTGGTCCGCCCTGCTGCTGGACCCGCGGCTGGCCCTCGGCACGCTGCGGGCGCTGGCCCGGCGGCAGGGCACGCAGGTGGACCCGTCCAGCGAGGAGCAGCCGGGGCGGATCCTGCACGAGGTACGGCACGGCCCGCACGGCCCGGAGGCGTACTACGGCACGGCCGACGCGACCCCGCTGTTCGTCGCGCTGCTCGGCGAGGTGGCCCGCTGGGGGCACGGCGCGGCCGTCGACGAGCTGCTGCCGTGCGCCGACCGAGCGCTGGAGTGGATGGCGTCGTACGGCGACCCGGACGGCGACGGCTTCGTCGAGTACCAGCGGGCCACCCCGAAGGGGCTGCGCAACCAGGGCTGGAAGGACAGCTGGGACGGCGTGCGCGCCGCCGACGGCCGGCTGGCCGAGGGCCCAGTGGCCCTGGCCGAGGTGCAGGGCTACGCCTACGCCGCGCTGCACGCACGGGCCGACCTGGCCGAGGCGCGCGCCGACGGCGCGACGGCGGACCGCTGCCGGGCCCGGGCGGCGGACCTGCGCGCAGCCTTCGACGAGGCTTTCTGGCTGCCCGAGCGCGGCTGGTACGCGATGGCGCTGGACGGCGACAAGCGCCCGATGGACGCCCTCTCCAGCTCGATCGGGCACTGCCTGTGGAGCGGCATCGCCCGGCCGGAGCGGGCGGCGGCGCTGGCCGAGCGGCTGCTCGAGGACGACGTCTTCAGCGGCTGGGGGCTGCGCACCCTGGCCGGCTCGATGAGCGGCTACAACCCGATCAGCTACCACTGCGGATCGGTCTGGCCGCACGACACGGCGCTGGTCGCCGCCGGGCTCATGCGGTATGGCCACGTGGCCGCGGCGCTGCGGCTGGTGAGCGGGCTGCTCGACGCGGCCGGGGCCTTCGGCGAGCGGCTGCCGGAGCTGTTCGGTGGGCTCAGCCGCGACGAGCTGCCGGTGCCGCCCACCTACCCGGCGTCGTGCTCGCCGCAGGCCTGGTCGGCCGCCGCCCCGCTGCTGCTGCTGCGCACGGTGCTGCGGCTGGACCCGGACCTGCCGCGCGGGACGGTGCACCTGGCGCCGGAGCTGCCGCCCGGCACCCGCTCACTGCGGCTGCGCGGGATGCCGCTCGGCGGCGCGACGGTCCACGTCGAGGTCGATGACCACGGGCGGGTGGAGGTCGACGGGCTGCCGCGGGGGGTGCAGCTGGTGCGCGGGCCGCGGGAGGTTGCGCCGGGCGATCGCTGAGCGGTAGACGCGCACGTGCTCGGCGGCCATCCGCCGGGCACTGAAGCGCCGCTCCACCGCGTCCCGGCAGTCCTCGCGGGACAGCTCGCTGAGCCGGCCGACCGCCGCGGCCATGTCGGCCTCGTCGCGGCACAGGAAGCCGGTGCGCCGGTGCTCGACGACCTCCGGCGCGGCCCCCTCGGGGAAGGCCAGCACCGGCGTGCCGCAGGCCAGCGCCTCGATCATCACCATGCCGAACGGCTCCGGCCAGCGGATCGGGACGAGCAGTGCCCGGGCGCTGGCCAGCAGCGACGTCTTGGTCGCGAAGTCGACCTCGCCGAGGTAATGGGCTTCCTCGCCGAGCAGCGGCTCGACGTGCCGGGCGAAGTACTCCAGCTCCGCCGGCTCGCGCATCTTGGCGGCGAGCAGCAGCGGCACGCCGGCGGCCCGCGCCGCGCGGACGGCCCGGTCGGCGCCCTTGTCGGGCGACATGCGGCCGAGGAACAGCAGGTGGCCGCCCTCGCCCCGGCCGAACGGGAAGTCCTCGGGCACGAGGCCGTGGTGGACGACCGCGTGCGCCACGCCCGGCGCGGCCGACACCTGCGCGTGCGAGATGCCGATGACGGCGACGTGTCGCGAGAGCTGGCGGTAGTAGTCGCCCAGCTCGCCGGACAGCTCGCCGTGGCAGGTGGTCACCACCGGTGGTCCGGTCCGGCGGCCCACGGCGAGCAGCGGGCCGGACAGCGTGTGGTCGTGGATGACGTCGCAGTCCGCGAGCTGCTCGTGCGCGTGCAGGACGTGCCGGAGCTCAGGCAGCTGCGCGCCGATCGGCGCGGCCGGGGAGCGCAGCAGCGACACCCGCGGGACGGGGCAGGTGGAGTCGGCGGTGGTCGCCAGGACGACGTCGTGGCCCAGCTCGCGCAGCCCTCGGGCCAGGGCGTCGAGCACCTGCTCGGTGCCGCCGTAGCCCGCCGGCGGGACCGAGCACCAGACCGGTGCGACGAGGCCGATGCGCACGCCCTGCTCCTCCCGCTGCCCGCAGTCTGTTCCCGGTCCGGACGCGCCACAAGGGTCCGGTCCCCCTGGCGGGGTCCGGACCCTGAAGTGGCGCCGCGGTCAGGCACGGGCGGCTCCCGCGGCGCCGGTCCCGCGCGGCACCGGGCACGCCGAGCCGAACAGGAGCGATACTGGTCACTGCGTTTCGCGCACCACGTGCCACCGGCCGACCCGAAGGACGAAGGACGCTTCTGTGACCCCGCCCCGCACCGCCCGCGCTGCTGCCGTGGACGAGACCGCGCCGGTCGAGCCCACGGGCCAGGCCGCCGCCCGCCCCGCTGCCAAGAAGGCCGCGAAGAAGGCCCCGGCCAAGAAGGCCGACGCTGCGCCGGGCGCCACGGACGACGAGCCCGCGCTCGCGGACCTCGCCGCCGAGGTCGAGCCCGCCGCCGACGAGCTGGCCGCCGAGCCGGTCGAAGGCGTCATGGACCCGGCCGTCGTGGCCGCCGCCGACCCGGCGCTCGCCGCCGCTGCCGGAGCGGTCGCCGCCGAGGACGACGACGACGACGACGACGAGGACGACGCCCCCAAGGCCAAGTCCGACGACGACGAGGACGACGAGGACGAGAAGAAGCCGCTCGCCGCCGAGGGCGAGGTCGGCATCTCGACCGACCTGGTCCGGGCCTACCTCAAGGAGATCGGCAAGGTCCCGCTGCTCACGGCCGAGATGGAGGTCGACCTCGCGCAGCGGATCGAGGCCGGCCTGTTCGCCGCCGAGAAGATGCGCCAGGCCGACTCCGGCGAGGCCCCGAAGATCTCCGCGGCGCTGCGCCGCGACCTCGACTGGCTCGTCGTCGACGGCGGCAAGGCCAAGCGCCACCTGCTCGAGGCCAACCTGCGCCTGGTCGTCTCGATCGCCAAGCGCTACCTCGGGCGCGGGATGCTCTTCCTCGACCTGATCCAGGAGGGCAACCTCGGCCTGATCCGCGCGGTCGAGAAGTTCGACTACACCAAGGGCTACAAGTTCTCGACCTACGCCACCTGGTGGATCCGGCAGGCGATCACCCGCGCCATGGCTGACCAGGCGCGCACCATCCGCATCCCGGTCCACATGGTCGAGCAGATCAACAAGCTCACCCGCGTCCAGCGCGAGATGCTGCAGGAGCTGGGCCGCGAGCCCACCCCGGAGGAGCTCGCCAAGGAGCTCGACATGACGCCCGAGAAGGTCGTCGAGATCCAGGGCTACGCGCGCGAGCCCGTGTCGCTCGAGACGACGATCGGCGACGACCAGGACAGCTCGCTCGGCGACTTCATCGAGGACGCCGACGCGCCGGTCGCGGCCGAGGTCGTGTCGTACGGCCTGATGCAGGAGCAGCTCGGCGAGGTGCTGCGCACCCTCACCGACCGCGAGGCGGCGGTCGTGAAGATGCGCTTCGGCCTGGTCGACGGCCAGCCGCGCACCCTCGACGAGATCGGCCGCGAGTTCGGGCTGACCCGCGAGCGGATCCGCCAGATCGAGAGCAAGACGCTGTCGAAGCTGCGGCACCCGTCGCGGTCGCAGAAGCTCCGCGACTACCTGGACTAGCCCCCGCGGCGGAGCGGAGAGAAGAGTGCAGCCCGTCTCGTCGACGGAGTTCGAGGGCCTGGTCGCGGACGCCCTCGACTCGCTCCCGCCGGAGCTCGTGGCGCGGTTCAGCAACGTCGTGGTCGTCGTGGAGGACGAGAACGAGGACGAGCCGGACCTGCTGGGGCTCTACGAAGGGGTGGCGCTCACCGAGCGGGAGCACTACTCGGGAGCGCTGCCGGACCGGATCAGCCTCTACCGGATCCCGCTCTGCCTGCTGGCCGAGGACCTCGACCACCTCGTCGAGGAGATCGCGGTGACGGTGGTGCACGAGTTCGGCCACCACGTGGGCATCGATGACGACCGCCTGCACGAGCTCGGATGGGCGTGACGCCCCGGATCGTCCGGGTAGGCGGGGCCCCGACGGGGTAGATGTGAGGGAGTTCACCCAGGGGGGTCTTCCGGAATTCGCGTTCTCGGGAGATGGTTGGAACTTCGCGAGCCCACGACCGCCGGGCTCGAGCTCCCCGGGACGTCCCTCCGTGCCAGCCACGGTGCCCCGCGCCTGCGCGCGGCGACGCTCCGGACCGCGTCCCCGCCGCACACGCCCTAGCCCAGGAGATCCATGTCCGCCCCTGCTCGTCCTGCTGACGTCGTCGAGACGCTCGTCGCGCGCTCCCAGTCCGAGGGGCCGCTGTCCCTCGAGCAGCTGCGCGCGGCCTTCGACGACGCCGGCATCGGCCCCTCCGAGGCGCGCGCGGTCCTGCGCTCGCTGACCGAGCAGGGCGCTGTGACGGTCTCCTCCCCCGAGGCGGAACGTCCGGCGGGCCGTGCTCGTCGTACAGCCAAGACGACGGTGGCCCGCCCTGCCAAGCGGGCCGCCGGCCCGCAGGAGAAGCGCCCCGCCGGGCGCACCGTGACCACCTCCACCCCCGAGCCGGCCGAGCCGTCCGGAGAGGACCTGCCCGTGCTGACCGAGATCGCCCCGAGCGCGCCCGTCAAGACCACCGCCAAGAAGAAAGCGGCTGCGCCGGTCGAAGCTGCCGACAAGGCCGTCAAGCCGGTGAAGCAGACCAAGGAGGAGGCGGCCGCCGCCATCGCCGAGGCCGCGCTGCCCGACAGCGACACCGTCTTCGCCGAGCCCGCCGCCCCCGTCGTCGTCGCCGACGAGGACAAGCCGCTCGCGCTCGACGAGCCGCCGCCCGGCATCGACCTGGTCAAGGCCTACCTCCGCGAGATCGGCCGCGTCGCGCTGCTGACCGCCGAGATGGAGGTGGACCTCGCCAAGCGCATCGAGGCCGGCCTGTTCGCGACCTACAAGCTCAGCCAGCACAACGCCGGTGAGGCCAAGATCGCGGCCGCGATGCGTCGCGACCTGGTCGAGATCGAGCGCGACGGCGAGGTGGCCAAGCGGCACCTGCTCGAGGCCAACCTGCGGCTGGTCGTCTCGCTGGCCAAGCGCTACCAGGGCCGTGGCCTCGACCTGCTCGACCTGGTCCAGGAGGGCAACCTCGGTCTGGTCCGCGCGGTCGAGAAGTTCGACTACGCCAAGGGCTACAAGTTCTCCACCTACGCCACCTGGTGGATCCGCCAGGCGCTGCAGCGCGCGCTGGCCGACCAGGGCCGCACCATCCGGGTGCCGGTCCACATGGCCGAGCTGATCACCAAGGTGACTCGCACGCGCCGCGACCTGACCCAGTCCCTGGGCCGCGAGCCGTCCTCCGAGGAGATCGGCGAGCCGCTCGCGATGACGGCCGAGAAGGTCGAGGAGATCCTGCGCCACGGCCGCGACACGCTGTCGCTGCAGGCGCCGGTCGGCGACGACGAGGCGGTGCTGGGCGACTTCATCCACGACGTCGACTCCATCGACCCGCAGGCGGCGGTCGAGACGCAGATGCTGCACGGCCAGCTGTCCGAGGTGCTGGACTCGCTGCCGGAGCGCTCGGCCATCGTCATGCGCATGCGCTTCGGGCTCGAGGACGGGCGCCCGCGCACCCTCGACGAGGTCGGCCGCTTCCTGGGCCTGACCCGCGAGCGGATCCGCCAGATCGAGCGCGACACCCTCGCCGAGATCCGCGCCGGCGGCCGCGCCGACGCGCTGCGCGAGTACGTCGCCTAGCCCTCGTACGCCCTGAGCGGCCGTCGTCCCCTGCGGGACGGCGGCCGCTCTGCGTGGCGGGTGCCCCGCCCGGCGCGCTGACGTCGACGGGCCGGCCGACGTACCGTCGACCTGCTCCCCGCCCCGACTGCTCCCGAGGACCGCCCGCCGCATGCCCGCTCGCCCGCGCCCGCCGGCGCTCGACGAGCCCGACCCGCGGGACACCTTCCGGCCCGACGTCGAGGGCCTGCGCGCCGTCGCCGTGCTGCTCGTCCTCAGCAGCCACCTGCTGGGCGCCCCCGGCGGCGGCTTCGTCGGGGTGGACGTCTTCTTCGTCGTCTCCGGCTTCCTCATCACCGGGCTGCTGCTGCGCGAGCACGAGCGCACCGGGCGGATCAGCCTGCGCGACTTCTACGTCCGCCGGGTCCGGCGGCTGCTGCCGGCCGCGGTGCTCGTGCTCGCCGTGACGAACGTGGCCGCGTGGCTGCTGCTCAACGGCGAGCGGGCCGGCCAGGCGCTGCGGGACTCCCTCTGGGCGCTGGGCTTCGCCGCCAACGTGCGCTTCGCCGAGGTCGGCACCGACTACTTCGACGCCACCCGGCCGGCCTCGCCGGTGCAGCACTACTGGTCGCTCGCGGTCGAGGAGCAGTACTACCTCGTCTGGCCGTGCCTGCTGCTGGGCTCGCTGTGGCTGGGGCGCCGGCGCGGGGCGGCCGCGGCGCTCGTCGCGCTCACCGGCGCCTCCCTCGCCTGGTCGGTCTGGGCCACGGCCGCCGACCCCACCTCGGCATACTTCTCCAGCCTCACCCGCGCCTGGGAGCTCGGGGCGGGGCGCTGGTGGCGGTCGCCGTGTCGGCCGGCCTGGTCCGCCGGGTCCCTCGCGGCGCGGCCGTCGTGCTCGGCTGGGCCGGGCTGACCGGGGTCGTCGCGGCGGCCCTGCTGCTCGACAGGGAGACGCCCTTCCCGGGCACCGCGGCGCTGCTGCCGGTGCTGGCGACAGTGCTGGTGCTGCTGGCCGGCGAGGCGGGCGCGGCCGACGCCAACCCAGTGCTCACCCACCCCCTGAGCCGCTACGTCGGCCGGCTGTCGTACGCGCTCTACCTCTGGCACTGGCCCGTGCTCGTGCTCGCCGACGCCGTGCTCGAGGGCGCCGTGCGGCTGCCGGTGGTGGTGCTCCTGACCGTCGCGCTGTCGGTGCTCACCCACCACCTGGTGGAGGAGCCGGTCCGCCGCTCGGCCTGGCTGTCGCGCCGCCCGGCCCCGCTGGCCCGGCGGACCGGGTCGGTCCGGCGCACCGCCGTCGCGCTCGGCGCCACGGTGGGGCTGCTGGGTGCGGGCTTCGCCGCCCCCGCCCTCGGGCTGTGGCTGGCGGCGGAGCGGCCCGCCGGCCCGCCCGCCGTGGCCGCCCCGTCGCCGGCCGACATCCGCGGGTCGCTCGCGCCGGTGGCCTGGCCGGCGCTGACCCCGCCCCTGGCGGGCATCGGCACCGCCGGCTCACCGGAGTGGCTGGTCGACAAGTGCGACAACGTCAACGCCGGCAACGTCGAGCGCTGCCGCTACGGCGCCGCCGGTGCCCGCCGCACCGCCGCGCTCGTCGGCGACTCGATGGCCATCAGCTGGCTCCCCGCGCTGCGCGCCGTGCTCGAGCCACGCGGCTTCACCATCCACGTGCTGACCCGCAACCAGTGCCCGGCGCCGACGCTGGAGATCTACCGCGAGCGGCCCGAGGAGCCGTACGTCGAGTGCGCCGACCACAAGCGGTGGGTGCTCGAGCAGGTCGAGGCGCTGCGGCCCGAGCTGGTGCTCGTGTCGAGCGCGGTGACGATGGTCGACCAGCAGGTGGCCCGCCCGGTCGACGACGCGCGCTACGCCCGCTGGAGCGAGGGCACCGAGCGCACCCTCTCGGCGCTGTCCGAGGCGGCCGGCGACGTGGTCGTGCTCGGCGCGCCCCCGCGGGCCGGCAACGTGCAGGAGTGCGTCACCCGGCTGTCCGAGCCGGGTGACTGCACCGAGCAGGTCCCCGCGCAGTGGCAGGCCGTGCGCGACGCCGAGCGCGCGGCCGCCGGGCGTACGGGCGCGAGCTACGTCGACCCGGAGCCGTGGTTCTGCGTCGAGGGCCGCTGCCCGGCGGTCGTCGGCAGCACCCCGGTCTACACCGACGGCCGGCACCTCACCGAGGCGTACGCGCTGCGGCTGGCGCCGCACCTGGCCCGGGCGCTGCGGGCGTCCGTGCCGGTCTGACCCGGCGCGGCCCGCGCGGCGGGGGCTAGATTCCGAGGCCCGCTCCCCGTCCCGAGAGGCCCCGATGCCCGAGAACGCGTCCCGCCAGAACACCACCTTCCCGAGCGGCAGCGGGGAGGCGCACGGCTACCTGAGCGTGCCCTCCTCCGGCTCCGGCCCGGGCGTCATCGTCCTCCAGGAGTGGTGGGGGCTGACCGACCACATCGCCGACGTCGCGGACCGCCTCGCCGCCGAGGGCTTCGTCGCGCTCGCGCCGGACCTGTACGGCGGCCGCACCACCCACGACGCCGACGAGGCGGGCGAGCTGATGATGTCGCTGCCGGTCGACCAGGCGGCCCGCGACCTGGGCGGCGCGGTCGACTTCCTGCTCGGCCACGACGCCGTCACGAGCGGCACCGTCGGCGCCGTCGGCTTCTGCATGGGCGGCGGCTTCGTGCTGCTGCTCGCCGCGCAGCAGGGCGACCGGGTCAGCGCCGCCGTCCCGTACTACGGGGTCGGCCCGGCCGTCCCGTCGACCTTCACCGGCCTCACCGCGGCGGTGCAGGGCCACTACGGACTGAAGGACGACTTCTACCCGGCCGACGACGCCCGCGCGCAGGAGCAGCAGATCCGCGAGGAGTCCGGGGCAGAGGTGGAGTTCCACTTCTACGACGCAGGCCACGCGTTCCACAACGACACGAACAAACTCGGCACCTACTCCCCCGGCGACGCCGAGCTGGCCTGGTCCCGCACCGTCGACTTCCTGCGCGCCAAGGTCGTCTAGCCAGGGGCGCGGGCTACTCCGCGCGGACCCAGGCGGTGGTGGGCTTCTTCTTCGAGGCGGCGGGCGCGGCCGGCTCCTCGGCGGCGGGGGCCGACGGCGAGGAGGACGAGCCGCCCGCCTGCGACAGCCACTGGCGCTGGGTGGTCAGGGCGGCCTCGAGCTCGGCGGTGGGCCGGCCGGCCGCGCGGGCCTTCTCCAGCTTGGCCTCGAGCTCGACGACCTTCTCGCGAAGCTTGGCGGTGAAGGGCGACTCGTCGCTGGCCTTGAAGCGCTGCTCGCCGGCGCCGCGGACCTTCTCCTCGACCGCACCGATGCGGTCCTCGAGGGAGCGCATGACGTCGCGCGGGACCTTGCCGGCGGCCTCCCAGCGGTCCTGCAGGACGCGCAGGCGAGCCTTCGCCTTGTCGAGGCCCTGCGCCGGGTCGATGGTCTCGGCCTCGGCGAGGATCTCCTCCTTGACCTGCTGGTTGCCGCGCAGCTCCTCGTCCTGCACCGCGAAGTGGGCGTTGCGCGCGGAGAAGAACGCGTCCTGCGCGGCCTTGAACCGGCCCCACAGCTCGTCCTCGACCTCGCGCGGCGCGCGGCCGGCGGTCTTCCAGTCGCTCATCAGCTGCTTGTAGCGGGCGGCCGTGGGCCCCCACTCGGTCGAGGACGACAGCGCCTCGGCGTCCTTGATCAGCTTCTCCTTGCGCGACTGGCTCACGCCGCGCTGCTCCTCGAGGGCCGAGAAGTGCTGGGTGCGCCGCTCGGTGAAGCGCTTGCGGGCACCGGCGATGCGCTGCCAGAGCTCGTCCTCGACCTTGCGGTCCAGGTGCGGCATGCGCTTCCAGTCGTCGCCGAGGGTGCGCAGGCGCTCGCCCGCGGCCTTCCACTCGGAGCTGCCGGCCAGCTGCTCGGCCTCGTCGGCCAGCGCGGCCTTGGCCTCGGCGGCGCGGGCGCGGGCCTCGGCCTTCTTGGCCTTGCCCGCCTCGACAGCCTCGGCGGTCTTCTCGATGAGCGCGTCGACGCGGCGCTCGAGAGAGGCCAGGTCGCCGACGGCCGCGGCGGTCGGGATCGTGCTCTTCAGCCGGGTCGCGGTCGACGCGACCTGCTGGGGGTCGCCGGCGCCGCTGCGCAGCCGCTGCTCGAGCAGCGCCACCTCGGTGGACAGCACCTCGTAGCGCCGGGCGAAGTGCGCCAGGCCCTCCTCCGGCGTGCCCGCCTGCCACGACCCGACCTCGCGCTCGCCGTCGCTGGTCCTGACGAACACGGTGCCGTCCTCGGCCACCCGGCCCCACTCGCTCATGATGCTCGCTCTCGGTGTCGCGGAGCGCCCGCTGGCGCGCCTGTGCGCCCCGTACGGGCGCGGTACCCGTCCAGTCTCGCCGATGAGCGCGCGGGCGGGGCCGGGCTTCCGGCAGACTGGCCCCGTGGCGGAGCGGGACCGGACCGAGGTGGTGCTCGTCCTGGTCGTCTGGGTGCTGCCGCTGCTCGCGCTGGTGGGACTGCTCGTGGCCGCCGATCTGGCCGTCATCGCCGGGGCGCTGCTCGCCGTCGAGGTGCTCGTCGCGGGCGCCGTCGTGCTCGCCCGCCGACTCCCGGTGCGCGAGGCCGGCGCCGGCCGCGGCTGGCTCGCCCCCGTGGGCATGGTGCTCGTGCTGGTGGCGCTGGTCGGCGTCGCCGTCGTCGCCGCGGCAGCCGGCTGACCTGTCGGACCGGCGTGGCAGGGTCGTCCGGATGACGACACGCGACGCCGCCGAGGCCCACCTGCGCGCGCTGGCCGGCGAGACCGCCGTCCTGCGCGAGGACCAGTGGACGGCGATCGACGCGCTCGTCAGCGGCCGGCGGCGCGCGCTCGTCGTGCAGCGCACCGGCTGGGGCAAGTCGGCGGTCTACTTCGTCGCGACGGCGCTGCTGCGCGCCGACGGGGCCGGGCCGACCGTCATCGTGAGCCCGCTGCTGGCGCTGATGCGCAACCAGATCGCTGCGGCCCAGCGCGCCGGGATCCGGGCCGTGACCGTCAACTCCAGCAACGTCGACGACTGGCAGCAGGTCTACGGCGCCGTCGGCCGCGGCGAGGTCGACGTCCTGCTGGTCAGCCCCGAGCGGCTCAACAACCCGGGCTTCCGCGACGCCGTCCTGCCCGAGCTCGCCGCCACCGCAGGCCTTCTCGTGGTCGACGAGGCCCACTGCATCTCCGACTGGGGTCACGACTTCCGCCCCGACTACCGGCGGATCCGCACCCTGCTCACCGAGCTGCCGACCGGCACCCCGGTGCTGGCGACCACCGCGACCGCCAACGCCCGCGTCGTCGCCGACGTCGCCGAGCAGCTGGCGACCGGCGGCAGCGGCGAGGCTGCGGTCGTCCTGCGCGGCGCCCTCGAGCGCGAGTCGCTGCACCTGTCGGTCCTCGCTCTGCCCAGCGGGGCGCACCGCTGGGCCTGGCTCGCCGACCACCTCGCCGACCTGCCGGGCAGCGGCATCGTCTACACGCTGACGGTCGCCGCCACCGAGGAGCTGGCGTCGTTCCTGCGCAGCCGGGGGATCGCCGCCGCGGCGTACTCCGGGCGCACCGACGACGCCGAGCGGCGGGTCGCCGAGGACGACCTGCTGACCAACCGGATCAAGGTGCTCGTGGCCACGAGCGCGCTCGGCATGGGCTTCGACAAGCCCGACCTGGGCTTCGTCGTCCACCTGGGCGCGCCGCAGTCGCCCATCGCCTACTACCAGCAGGTCGGCCGTGCGGGCCGCGGCGTGGAGCGGGCCGAGGTGGTGCTGCTGCCCGGCGCCGAGGACGAGGCGATCTGGCGGTACTTCGCCTCGCTCGGCTTCCCCTCCGAGGAGCAGGTGCGCCAGGTCCTGTCGGTGCTCGGCGACGCCGGCCGGCCGCTGTCCACGGCCGCGCTCGAGGCCCACGTCGACCTGCGCCGCACCCGACTCGAGACGATGCTCAAGGTGCTCGACGTCGACGGCGCCGTGCACCGCGTCCAGGGCGGCTGGACAGCCACCGGGCAGCCGTGGGCCTACGACGCCGACCGCTACGCCCGGGTCGCCGCGGACCGCTCGGCCGAGCAGCAGGCGATGCGCGACTACGCCGCGACCGACGACTGCCGGATGCTGTTCCTGCGCCGCCAGCTCGACGACCCGCAGGTGCTCGACGGCACCGCCGAGCGGTGCGGCCGGTGCGACCGGTGCACCGGCCGGTCCTTGCCGGCGGAGGTCTCGCCCGAGGCGCTGGCCGCCGCGCAGGCCGCGCTCGGCCGTCCGGGCGTCGAGGTGGAGCCCCGCAAGATGTGGCCGACCGGGCTCGAGGAGGTCAAGGGCCGCATCCCCGCGGAGCAGCAGGCCGACAGCGGGCGGGCGCTCGGACGGCTGTCCGACATCGGCTGGGGCACCCGGCTGCGCGGTCTGCTCGGCGGACCCGACGGGCCGCTGCCCGACGACGTGCTCACGGCGCTCGTCGCCGTCCTCAAGGGCTGGGGCTGGGAGACGCGGCCGACCGGGGTCGTCGTCGTCCCGTCCCGCACCCGGCCGCAGCTGGTCGGCTCGCTCGGCGCGCGGCTGGCCGAGGTCGGCCGGCTGCCGCTGCTCGGCACGCTGGACCTCGTCCGCGACGCCCCGCCCGGGACCGGCCGCTCCAACAGCGCTCAGCGGCTCCGGGCGGTCCGGGGGGCGTTCGCCGTGCCGGCCGGCACCGCGCTGGACGGCGGCCCGGTGCTGCTCGTCGACGACCGCACCGACAGCGGTTGGACGCTGACCGAGGCGGCCCGGGTGCTGCGCGAGGCGGGCGCGGGGGCCGTGCTCCCGCTCGTGCTGGCCGTCGACGCCTGACGACCGACCGCCCGTTCCTGCCCGCCGCGGGCGTGATCTTCGCCTCGCTCCGTCGTCGTACGACCGTCACCGACCGCCCGTACTCTGCCTGGCATGACCTGGCACCCTCGGCAGCTCGCGCAGCAGACCGGCCGCACGTTCGTGATCACCGGTGCCAACAGCGGCATCGGCCGCGAGGCCGCCCGTGACCTCGTCGCCCGCGGCGCGACCGTGGTGCTGGCCGTCCGCAACCCTGAGCGCGGGGCGGCGGCCGCGGCGACCATGACCGGCCCGGGCCGGGCCGTCGTGCACGAGCTCGACCTGGCCGACCTCGACTCCGTCGACCTGTTCGCCAAGACCGTCACCGACACCTTTGAGGGGCTGTCCGCGCTGGTGTGCAACGCCGGGGTCATGGGTGGTCCGCTCGCCTTCACCGCCCAGGGCTTCGAGCGCCAGATGGGCACCAACCACCTCGGCCACGCCAAGCTGGTCGCCGGGCTGTGGCCGCTGCTGCACGGCGCGGGCGGCCGGGTCGTCATGGTCTCGAGCATCGCCGCACGGGCCGGCCGGCTGACGGCGACGACCACCCGCGATGACCTCGTGGCGCCCTCGCCCTACTCCGGCAGCGCCGTCTACAGCAGCACCAAGCAGGCCAACCTGCTCTTCGCGCAGGAGCTGCACCGCCGCGCCGGCCGGGCCGGCTCGCCGGTGAGCGCCGTCGCCTGCCACCCGGGCGTCAGCGACACCGAGCTGTTCGTCCGGCAGCTCAAGGAGCGCGGCCTGGGCGTCCTGGCCCCCGTCGCCAAGGGCGTCATGAAGCTGGCCCTGCAGTCGGCCAGCGCGGGCGCGCTGCCGACCCTGCGCGCGCTGGACCACAGCACTCCCAGCGGCGCCTTCGTCGGCCCGGCCGCGCTCGGCCAGGTCCGGGGCCGGCCGGAGCTGCTCGACGTCTACTCCTCCGCCCAGGACCCGGCCGTCGCGGCCCGGCTGTGGGAGCTCACCGAGCAGGTGCTCGAGACGGCGCTGCCGGTCTAGCCGGTGGGCACGCTGCTGGTCGGCCTGGTCATGCTCGTCGGGCTGGTCGGCGTGATCGTCCCGCTGCTGCCCGGCACCGCGCTGGTGCTGGCCGCCGGCATCGCCTGGGCGGTCCTGGTCGTCGAGCAGGGCACGACCCGGTGGGTCGTCGTCGGCGTCATGGCCGCGCTGCTGCTGGCCGGGACGGCGCTGAAGTACGCCCTGCCGGGACGGCACCTGGCGGGCCGACTCCCTCGCCGCACCCTGCTGCTCGGCGCCGTCGGCGCCGGCGTCGGCCTGGTGCTGCTGCCGCCGCTCGGGCTGCTGCTCGGCGGGGTCGTCGGCGTCTACGCCGCCGAGGCGCAGCGCTCGCGCGACCGGACCGAGGCCTGGCGCAGCACCGTGCAGGTGCTGCGGGCCGTCGGGATCGGCGTCCTGGCCGAGCTGACGGCCGCGGTGCTCATGGTCGGCACCTGGCTCGTCGGCCTCGTCGTCACCTGAGCGGAATCCCCCGACCCCGGACCGTGGTTGGCGCAAGCATGAGAGTCGAGATCTGGTCCGACGTCGTCTGCCCCTGGTGCTACGTCGGCAAGCGCCGGTTCGAGCAGGCGCTGGCCGCCTTCCCCCACCGCGACGAGGTCGAGGTGGTGTGGCGCTCGTTCGAGCTCGACACCTCGGCACCGGCCGAGCGGGTCGGCGACTACGCCCAGCTGCTGGCCGCGAAGTACGGCTTCAGCGTCGAGCGCGGCCAGGAGATGGTCGACACGATGACCGCCACCGCGGCGCAGGACGGCCTCGACCTCCACTTCGAGCGGGCCCGCACCGGCAACACCTTCGACGCGCACCGGCTGCTCCACCTCGCCGCCGAGCGCGGCGTGCAGGACGCGGTGAAGGAGCGGCTGCTCAAGGCCGCCTTCACCGACGGCGAGCCGGTCGGCGACCGCGAGGCGCTCGTGCGCCTGGTCGCCGAGGC
>Ga0136633_1001191_pt1 | contig 19345 bp, 21 predicted proteins | sample AntDrymeUQ832206_2_FD_105494 | JGI IMG/M metagenome (GOLD analysis project Ga0136633, IMG submission 105494) | Polar desert sand microbial communities from Dry Valleys, Antarctica - metaG UQ83 (22.06) | ecosystem: Environmental > Terrestrial > Soil > Desert | place: Antarctica: Dry Valley...
CTAGTCCTCGTAGGGGGTGAAGTCCTTCTTGCGGGCGCCGCAGACGGGACAGAACCACGTGTCGGGGATGTCCGCGAACGCCGTGCCCGGCGGGATGCCGCCGTCGGGGTCGCCCTCTTCGGGGTCGTAGATGAAGCCGCAGGATTCGCAGATCCAGCGGGTGATGGCGGTCTCGGTCGTCATGCACTGGAGGGTAGGCGATACCTTCGCGGCGTGAAGCGACCGACGACGCAGGAGCGGCTGGGCGACGAGGGTGAGCCGACGACGCCGCGCGAGTCGGCCTCGCTGATCCTCGTGCGCGACGGCGAGCGCGGCCTCGAGTTGCTGCTCGTCCGGCGCAACCCGGCGGCGCGATTCATGGGCGGCTTCTGGGTCTTTCCGGGCGGCGCCGTCGACGCGGGGGAGGATCATCGAACGGCGGCCGTGCGCGAGCTCGCCGAGGAGGCGGCCGTCACCAACCTCGAGCCCGAGGCGCTCGTCGCGTACAGCCGCTGGATCACCCCCGAGCGCATCGCGATCCGCTTCGACACGCGGTTCTTCGTCGCCCGCGCTCCGGCGGGCGCGCGACCGCGCGTCGACGGAGAGGAGTGCGTCGACCTGCGCTGGACGAGCCCGCGCGCCGCGCTGGACGCCTATGCCCGCGAGGAGCTCGCGCTCGTGCTGCCGACCCTGCGCCACCTCGAGGAGCTGGCGGCGTTTCCCACCGTCGACGCGCTGCTGGAGCACGCGAACGAGCGCGAGATCGTCGCGGTGCTGCCGCGCGTCGTGCTCGATGGCGACGAGCGGCGCGTGGTGCTGCCCGGCGAGCCGGGCTACGACGAAATTTGAGCTCCCGCCGTTACTCGGCGACGCGCAGCCGGCCCACCATTCCGCGCTGCTCGTGATCGGCGATCGGGCAGTACCACTTGTACGTGCCCGCCGGCAGGCGGACGGTGAGCATCGTGCGTTGGCCGGGGCGCTGCACGCGCGTGCGCACCTGGCCCGCGGGGGCGTCGACCGCGAGCGCGTGGTCGACGGTCCCGTCGTTGGTCACGTCAAACGCCACGAGCCCGGCGCGCCCGACGCGCGGCAGGCCGGCCTCCAGCGCGTAGTCCACGAGTGCGACCGTGGCGACCGCGACAGCGCGGGCGTCGAGCGCCGGCACGGTGCCGACCGGCGCGGGCGCGGTCCGCGTGGCCTGACCGCGCTCCTCGCCGCAGCCGGCCGCCGCTAGCGACACGGCGGCGATCAGCGCGAGCCCGGCTCTCATGGCGGTCACCCTACGTCACGCGCTCAGGGGCGCCGCCCGGCGCACGGGAGCGCTGCGGCGCGGCGGGCGGATCGCGGACGCGCCCGGCCGCAGGCGTCAATTCCTCGGAGATTGCACTTCCCCCGAAGGGTCACATAACCTTAGACTGACGCGGCCTGCACGGCAGCGAGGTGTGACGGAGCAAGCCGGTCTCTCTCACTCTGCGCCAAGGCTGGCACCCTCCGCTTGAACAAGAAATCCGGCTGCAACGCAGCAATCCAGGGGGAGAGACATGCCTGAATCCAGCACCCACGGCCACGGGACGATCCGACTGAAGGGCCGCACGTCGCCCGGCGCCGCGCCCCCGGCTGCGGATCCGCCCTCGGCTTCAACGGGCTCCGTCGGCCACGGCACGATCCGCCTGAAGGGGCGCGACACGCCCGCCGCCGCGCCGGACGCCTCTGCGCCGGACGCCTCCTCGGCACCCGCCGCCGCCGCCGCACCGGCCGCCTCCGCTGCGCCGCCGGCTGCGGCCTCGGCGCCGGAGCCCTCGGGACCGGCCGGGCACGGGACGATCCGGCTGCGCCATTAGCCGGCCCGGCTAGCGCCAGCGCTAGCGGACCCCCAACGCCTCGCGGGCGCGTGAGCGCGCGACGTTTGCGCCGGCGAGACCATCGGGCTCGCCGGCCAGCCTTGCTCGCTGGCGTGCGACCGCGCGCTCGCGCAGCGGCGCGGGCAGGCGCATGAGCGCGGGCACGGCGTCAGCGCTCAGCCGCGCGAGGTAGCCCACGTCGATCCGGCCGGTGGCCTCGTAGCGCTCGACGTTGTGCGCCGCGATCCGCCGGTCGGGATCGCTGACCCAGAACACGAGCCCGGCGAGCGCGGCGAGCAGGACCGTCGCCTGCGCCAGCCACGCGCGCCGGTCGCTCGCCAGCGCGACGACGACGAGGGCGAACAGCGCCCCGCCGAAGAGCAGCAGCGCATGCACGGCCAGCCGCGTGCGCGTGTAGCCGTAGGCCTGCTCGTAGAGCCCCAGCCGGTGCAGCGCCGACGCGAGCACCACGAGCGTCAGCAGGCACAGCAGGCACAGCAGCGCGCGCAGGGTGCGCTGCCGGCGCACGCCGTCCGTACGCGCCCAGCGCAGCGCGCCCGCGACGACGGCCAGCGTGAGCACGGCGACGACGACGAGCTGCGCGAAGCCGGAGCGGGCGTACTCGGCGTAGGTCAGCCCGGCGCTCCCGCGCACGTAGGCGTCGCCGCCGAACAACACCGCGAGCTGAACGGCAACGAAGAGCGCGAACAGCGCGTTCACCGCGCCGAGCGCGAGCAGCCATTCGCCCGCGCCCAGGCGCAGCCGCGGTCGGCCGGCCGGCGTGTCGTCGATCGCCGCCGCCCGCGCGAGGCCGCCGGCGAGCGAGACGACCGCGCCGAGGACGAAGACGCGCAGCGGCAGGTCGTCAAGCGCGACCGCGTCGGGCAGCGCGTCGCCCGCGATCTGGGCGAACGCCTGGTCGCCGCTGGCGAAGAGCGCGCCGAAGACCGCCAGCAGCACACCGGTCAGCAGCAGCCCGCGCCCGGCCACGAGGGCCTGGCGGCTGGATCCGCGCGGCAGCGTGCCGACCGTGGCGACGGCGACGAGCCGGGCCCCGGACAGCATCCGCAGCGGCGCGGCGAAGGCGCCCCGCAGGCTGCCGCGCCAGGTGTGCGGCGTGCTCATCGCCAGCGAGCCGAGCCCGACCGCCGCGAGCAGCTCGACGCTGACGACCCAGCCTGCATCGCGCATGGTGGCCGACGCGGCGAGCGCCAGCGCGAGCGCGCCCAGCAGCACGGCACGGACGGGGTCGGCGGCCGGGCGCGCCGCGAGCGCCGCGGCCAGCGCGAGCGTCACGGCCACGACCACGAACCCCAGGCCGACCGGCGCGCCCGGCAGCAGCGTCGCCGCCAGCACGCCGGCCGCCACCGCGGCGAGGACGAAGCGCAGCGACGCGGCCGCCACGGCCGGGGACCCGCTCACGCGCGTGCCCGCGGCAACGTGACCACCATGTGGCTGCCGTGGGGCTCGCGCCGCTCGGCGCGGATCGTGCCGCCGTGCAGGTCGACGATCCAGCGCGCGATCGCCAGACCCAGCCCGGCGCCGCCACGGTCGGTCCCCTCGGCGACGTGCTCGCGCCCGTCGCCGCGGTAGAAGCGCTCGAAGACGCGCTCGAGATCCGCCTCGGCGATGCCCGGCCCCTCGTCGTCGACCTCGAGCACGACCCGCCCGTCGGCGCCGGTCGCGCGCAGCTCGACGTGCCCCGGCCGCGGCGAGTAGCGCACCGCGTTCTCGACGAGGTTCACGACGACCTGGTGGATGCGCTCCGCGTCGCCCTCGACGAGCAGATCGCCGGGGACGTCGATCGAGAAGACGACGTTCTCGGGCGCGTGCAGGCGCGCCTCGCGGGCGGCGCTGTGGATGAGCTCGCCGATCGCGAACGGGCGGATGTCGAAGGGCTGCTCGCCGGACTCCAGGCGCGAGAGGTCGAGCAGCTGGGTCACGAGCCGGCCGAGGCGGCGCGTCTGCGCGAGCATCGTGCGCAGCGTCTCGGGATCGGCCTCGCTGACGCCGTCGACGACGTTCTCGAGCACCGCCTGCAGCGCGCCGAGCGGCGTGCGCAGCTCGTGCGAGACGTTCGCGACGAGGTCGCGGCGCAGGCGGTCGGTCTCGGCGAGCTCCTGCGTCATGCGGTTGAACGCGCGGGCAAGCTCGCCGACCTCGTCGTTGGAGGTCACGGCGACCTGCCGGCCGTGCTCGCCGCGCGCCATCGCCGTCGCGGCGGAGGCCATCTCGCGCAGCGGCTTCGTGGTCCCGCGGGCCAGCAGCTGGACGCAGCCCAGCGCGAGCGCGATCCCGGCGCCCGCACCGACGAGCGACGGCAGGCCGAGCCAGCGCACCGCCACGATCGTCGTGACCGCGGTCACCCAGACCGCCGCCACGATGACGATCCCGAGCTTGAGCTTCAGCGACGGCAGCGACCCGAGCGGGGTCACGGCGCCTGGGTCCCGAAGGCGTAGCCGATGCCCTGCACGGTGCGCAGGACCTCGGCGCCGAGCTTGCGGCGCACCGCGGCGACGTGCGAGTCGACGGTGCGCCCGCCGGTCGTTCCGTCGGCGTAGCCCCAGACGTCCTCGAGCAGCTGCTCGCGCGTGAAGACGAGCCCGGGCCGCTGGGCGAGCCGGTGGACGAGGTCGAACTCCGTCGGCGTGAGGTGCACGAGCTCGCCGTCGCGGCGGATCTCCCGCCGGCCGGGATCGATCGCGATCGGTCCGGCGACGATCGGCCGCGACATCGGCTGCTGCGCCGCGCGTTGCACCCGGCGCAGCAGGGCCCGAACGCGCGCGACGAACTCGCGCTGGCTGAACGGCTTGGTCATGTAGTCGTCGGCGCCGACGCCGAGCCCGACGAGCAGGTCGGTCTCCGCGTCCAGCGCGGTGAGCATGAGCACCGGCACCGGGCGCTCGCGCTGGATGCGGCGACAGACCTCGTGACCGTCGATGCCGGGCAGCATCACGTCGAGCACGACCAGGTCCGGCGAGATCCGCTCGCACAGCTCGACGCCGCGCGCGCCGTCGTGGGCGATCTCGACGGCGAAGCCCTCGGCGCGCAGGCGGGCCGCCAGGGCGTCGGCGATCGCGGGTTCGTCCTCCACGATGACGACGGTCGCCGTCGGGGTGCCCTCCACCATGTGGCGCATGCTAGGTCGCGCCGGTGGGCGCAGCACGCAGATCATGTGCAGATCGTGTGCAGGCCGAGGCGGGCAGGCGGCGTCTAGCCTGGCGTGATGCCGCGCTCCGCGCCCGCGTCCGAGCCGCCGGATCCGGCGGCGCCTGCGCCCGCCGCGATCGCCGACCGGCTCCCGCCGCAGGCGCTGTTCGTGCTCGGCGCGCTGTCGCAGTACGTCGGCGCGGCGCTGGCGGTGCTGCTCTTCGCCTCGGTACCCGCCGCGGGCGTGGCGTGGCTGCGGGTGGTCGCGGCGGCGGCCGTGCTCGTCGCCTGGCGGCGGCCCTGGCAGACGCGCTGGACCGCCCAGCGGCTGTGGCTGACCGCCGCCTTCGGCGTCGCGCTGGCGCTGATGAACCTCACCTTCTACCTCGCGATCGACCGGCTGCCGCTCGGGACCGCCGTGGCGATCGAGTTCATCGGGCCGATCGCGGTCGCCGCGCTGGGCTCGCGGACGCGGCGCGACGGGGCGGCGCTCGTGCTCGCCACCGCGGGCGTGCTCGCGCTCGCCGACGTGCACCTCACCGGCAGCCCGGCCGGCTTCGCGCTGGCGATCGCCGCCGGCGCCTGCTGGGCGGCGTACATCGTCCTCGGCCATCGCGTCGCCGCCGACGCTGGGCTGCGCCCGCGCGACGGGCTGGCGCTCGCGATGGCGATCGGCGCGCTCGTGCTCGCCCCCGCGCTCGTGACGAGCGCCGTTCCGGCGCTCGTCGATCCGCTCCTGCTCGCGGCCTGCCTGGCGGTCGGCGTGGCATCGAGCGTCGTTCCATACGGCCTCGAGCAGATCGCGATGAAGCGGCTGCCGCGCGCCCGCTTCGCGCTGCTGCTCGCGCTGCTGCCGGCTACCGCGACGGTCGTCGGCGCGCTCGTCCTCGGGCAGGTTCCGGGCCTGCTGGAGAGTGCGGGGATCGCGCTCGTCGTCATGGCCGCCTCGCTGCGCAGCCACGCGGATCTGTGACAACGCCGCCGCGCCAGGTCACTGACACAACTTCCGCCTTGTCCTGCGGTTACAGTTCACCGAGATAGGGACATGGAGGCCGGAGCGCTCAGAGCACCCGCCGCACTCAACCGGATCTCGGTCACGGCGCCTTTGCTGCGGCTGCGCTCCGACGAGCAGCTCGTCGCCCTCTTCCGCGCCGGCAACGACGCCGCCTTCAGCGTCATCCACGATCGCTACCGCCAGCGGCTCTTCGTCTACGCCCGCCAGATGCTCGGCGGCTCGCGGCAGGACGCCGAGGACGCGCTGCAGGACGTCTTCCTGCGCGCCTACTCCTCGCTGCGCATCAGCGACCGGCCCGTCTCCCTGCGTGCCTGGCTGTACCGCGTCGCGCACAACCGCTGCATCGACCATCTGCGCAAGCCGGTACCGCCCGCGATCGACCTCTTCGAGACCTCGCGCCGCCCGCTGCACGACCCGATGATCGAGGCCGAGCGCCGCGAGGACCTGCGGCGGCTGATCGAGGACGTCCGCCGCCTGCCCGACCAGCAGCGCTCGGCGCTGCTCATGCGCGAGATGGACGGGCTGAGCTACGCGGAGCTGGCCGAGGCGCTCGGCGTCTCGCTGCAGGCCGTGAAGTCGCTGCTCGTGCGCGCCCGCATCGGCCTCGTCGAGGCGGTCGAGGCGCGCGACACCGCCTGCGCGGAGATCCGGGGCGACCTGGCCGACGCCTTCGACCGCGGCGTGCGGGCGAGCGGGCGCTCGCGCAGGCACCTGCGCGACTGCGCCGCCTGCACCGACTACCGCACCCAGCTGCGCGGGGTCCGCGAGGGCCTCGGGGCGCTGTCGCCCGGCCCCGGTCCGCTCGCCGCGGCGCTCAAGCTGCTCGGCCTGGGGGGTGCCGCGGGCGGCGGCGCGGCATCCGGCGGCGTGGCCGCCGGTGGCGGCGCGGCCGTCGTCGCGGGCGGCGGGACCGCGGCGAAGGTGACGGCGGTCGTCTGCTGCGCGGCGCTCGCCGCGGGCGGCGCAGCCGAGGTGACGCACATCATGGAGCCCGCCCACAGGGGCGGGACGGCGAGCAGCGCCGCAGCGGGTTCGGGGGCTTCGGGGACCGCGGGCGCGATCCCCACGCATCGGACGGGCAGCGCGGCGACCGCCGCGGCCAGCGTGGCCGGCTCCGCAGTCGCCGGGATGAAGCGTGACGCCGCGGCCGCCGCGGACTCCGCAACGGCGCAGATCACACGCAACACGACGTCGCCGACCCGGGCGGGGGTCGGGTTCTCCCCGGCGACCGCGACGCCTGTCGAGCCGGCGGACGCGGTGACGGGCGGCGCGGCGGCGCCCGACGAGGAGAGCGGCTTCGGTCACGGCGTGGACGGGCTGAAGCCGCAGGCCGAGGCGCCCGCGGGCGGCTCGGGCGCGCCGGCACAGCCGCCGGTGAGCGGTGGCGCCACGGCACCGGCCACCGACGGTTCGGCGAGCGCCGCGACCCCAGGCGGCACGTCGGCGGCGACGGCCTCGTCGGTCGAGCCCGCGGCCGCATCGCCGAAGTAGCCTCGTAGGCATCGACCGCTACCTGGCCACACTCGACCACGAGACCCTGCTCGTGCGCCGCGGGCCGCGCTCGGGGTGCTACACGATCGTCGCCGTGCACTCGACGGTGCGCGGGCCCGCGCTCGGCGGCTGCCGGCTGTGGCATTACGACGACGCGCGCGCGGCCGTGCGCGACGCGCTGCGCCTGTCGGGAGCGATGACGCTGAAGTCCGCGGTGGCGGGGCTGCCGCTCGGCGGCGGCAAGGGCGTGATCATGGCCCCCGACCCCGCCGCGGCCGGCGACCGCGAGTGGCGCGTCGACGCGTTGTGCGACTTCGGCGACACGGTCGAGTCGCTCGGCGGCAGCTACATCACGGCCGAGGACGTCGGCACGTCGTCGCGCGACATGGAGACGATCTCCCTGTCCACGCGCCATGTCACCGGGCTGTCGCGCCGGCTCGGTGGCTCGGGCGACCCGAGCCCGTGGACGGCGCTCGGTGTGCAGGCGGCGATCGAGGTCTGCTGCGAACGGGTCTTCGGCTCGCCGTCGCTGGCCGAGCGGACGATCGCGATCTCGGGCCTGGGCAACGTCGGCGGCCGCGTGGCGACCGCCTGCGCAGAGGCCGGTGCGACGCTGCTGGTCACCGACATCGACCCGCGCAAGCGCGCGCTGGCCGACAGCCTGAACGCGCGCTGGGTCGAGCCGGAGGAGGCGCTGTCGGCGGCGGTCGACGTGTTCGCGCCGTGTGCGCTGGGTGGCCTGCTCGACCATGAGAGCGTGCTTGCGCTCGGTGCGCCGATCGTCGCGGGTGCGGCGAACAACCAACTCGCGGACGACGAGGTGGCTTCGCTGCTGGTGGCGCAGGGGGTGCTGTGGGCGCCGGACTTCGTGGCGAACGCGGGTGGCGTCATCAACATCTCGGTGGAGCTCGAGGCGGGCGGCTACGACCCGCGGCGCGCGGGCGAGCTCGTCCGCGGGATCGGAGCCACGCTCGAGCGGATCTTCGACGACGCGGCGGCCCGCGAGGTGTCGCCGCTGGACGCGGCGTTGGTGTTGGCGCGGGAGCGGTTGATCTCTTCGGGCTGACCAGGTCCGCCGCGTGCCGGCCGTTGCCGGGCAGGCGTTGTCGGGTTGTTCATCTCCCACATGAACAGACGACACGGCCTCCTTACACGACTGGCCGCAACCCTCCGGCGGGCGGCCACTCGGGACGCTCCACGCCGGCGGGCAGGCGCCCTTCCTCCTCGAGCTTGCCGAGGTGGGCGGCGAGGGTCGCCGTGGCAGCGAGCCGCAGGCTGGCGGGCGCGTCGTCCCAGACGCAGTCGAGCAGCTCCTCGACCGTGCACAGGCCGTCGGCGAGCGCTGCGACGAGGCGCGCCTCGCGGTCGGCGCGGTGGGCCAGGTAGCGGTCCAGCAGCGCGTCCGGGTCGGTGACCGGCGGGCCGTGGCCGGTGCACAGCAGCTCGAGCTCCATCGCGCGCAGGCGCGCCAGCGCCGCGAGGTAGCCGCGCAGGGCGCCGGGATCGGGCGCGACGAACACGCTGCTCTGCGCGAGCACGGCGTCGCCGGTGAAGCAGACCGGGCCGCGCACGAACGCGAGATGGTCGGTGGCGTGGCCGGGCGTCGCGACGACCTGCAGCGGGCCGAACGTGTCGCCGTCGCCCAGTTCGACGTCGGCTCCCTCCCAGCGCGCGGCGCCGACGGGCACGCCGCCTGCGCCGTCGCGCACGGCGGGCGCCGCGCCGGCGTGGTCGCCGTGGTCGTGCGTCAGCGCGATGGCGCCGACACCGCCGCGCCGGTCAGCCTCGGCCAGTACGGCCGCGACGTGCTCGTCGAGGTCGGGGCCGGGGTCGACGATCCAGCACGGGTCGCGGCCGACGATCCACGTGTTCGTGCCGGTCAGCGTGAACGGCCCCGGGTTGTCGGCGTGCACGAGCGCGATGTCGAAGCGCTCGAGCGTCATGCACCAACCCTATGCGGGCGCCGGCGACGCCGCGCGACGCGCGACGCGCGGCGCCCGGGCGATCAGCCGGCGGCGAAGCGGAAGACCGGCCCGCGCAGCGACATGACGTATACGCGGCCGCGCGCGTCCTCGCCGAACGAGGAGAGCTGGTCGACCTTCGCCAGGCCGGGGATCGCGGCGTCGCCCTCGGCCTTGCCGGCGGAGAGCCTCGCCGAGCGCAGCCGGCCGTCGCAGAAGTCGCCGTAGACATAGCGGCCCAGCAGCGCCGGCACACCCGCGTCGCGGACGACGTAGCCGCCCGTGATCGAGCAGTTGCCGTCGGCGTGGGAGAGCTCGATCACCGGCGCGACCGCGTCCGGGGCCGGCTCCTGGAAGTTTCGCCGGCTGCCCTCGAACGGCCGCCAGCCGTAGTTCGCGCCGCGCGCCGCGCCCTTCGTGGCGAAGTCGATCTCCTCCACCTCGTTCTGGCCGACGTCGCCGATCGTGAGGTCACCGGTCCGGCGGTCGAACGAGAAGCGCCAGGGGTTGCGCAGGCCGTAGGAGTAGATCTCGGGGCGGGCGCCCGAGCGGCCGACGAACGGGTTGCTCGGCGGCGCGCGGTAGGCCTTGGCGCCGGTGCGGCGCGGGTCGATGCGCAGCATCTTGCCCAGCAGGCTGTTGAGGTCCTGGGCGTTGCCCCGCGCGCCGTGCTGGTCGTCCGCACCGCCGCCGTCACCGGTCCCGATGTAGAGCATCTTGTCGGGGCCGAACGTGACGAGGCCGCCGTTGTGGTTGGCCTCCTCGTCGTCGTAGCGCATGACGAGCCGGGCGCTGCCCGCGTCGGCGCGGTCGGAGCCGGCCTTCGAGCGGCGGTACTCGACGACGCTCTGCGAGCCGCCGCGGTTGGTGTAGTTGACGTAGAAGCGCCGGCTCTTGGCGTAGTCGGGCGCGAACGCCATCGACAGCAGCCCCTGCTCGCCGCCCGAGATGACCTTGCCGCGGATGTCGAGAAACGGGCGCGAGACGCGCTTGCCACCGGTGATGACGCGGATCGTCCCGCCCTGCTCGACGACGAAGACCCGGCGCGTGTCGCCAGGCGGTGAGGTGACGTAGACGGGCGTGTCGAAGCTCCCGATCCTCACGAGCTTCACGCCGTCGGCCGCGGAGGCCTTGGCCTGCGTCGTCTCGCCGGAGTCCTGGGTCGTGCGCGGCGCGGCGGCGGCGGCGCCGGTGCCCGAGGCGCCGTCGTCGTCGGACCCGCAGGCGGCCAGCACGACGAGGGCGGCGAGGCAGGCCGGCATCAGGGCGGTGCGCGACACGGCGAGCAGCATGCCAGGCGCAGCCACCCGGCCGCCGCAGTTGACCCGTCACGCCCACACGTGTCGTGAGGCGGAAGTTCGTGTGCAGCTGAGGGATGCCGGGAGATGCGTGCGAACTTCTGACTCGCGACGCTAGCGTGGAGCCGGTGACTGCCGCGCTCGTCGTGATGGCCAAGGCGCCCGTCGCCGGGCGCTGCAAGACGCGGCTGTGCCCGCCGCTGGATCTCGCGCAGGCCGCCGCGCTCGCCGAGGCCGCGCTCGCCGACACGCTGCAGGCCGTGGCCTGGACGCCGGCCCTGCGCCGCGTGCTGGTCCTCGACGGCGTGCCGGGGTCGTGGCTGCCGGCCGGCTTCGAGTTGATCGCGCAGCGCGGCACGGGGCTGGCCGAGCGGCTGCGCAACGCGGTGCGCGACGTCGGCGGGGCGCTGCTCGTGGTCGGCATGGACACCCCCCAGCTCACGCGCGCACTGCTCGCCGGCGCGCTCGAGCGGCTGGCCGAGCCGGCCACCGACGCGGTGCTGGGCCCGGCGGCGGACGGCGGCTACTGGGCGATCGGCCTGGCGAACGCCGATCCGGCGGTCTTCGACGGCGTGGCGATGAGCACCGATGCGACGGGCGCCGCCCAGCGGGCGCGGCTCGAGGATCTGCGCCTGCGCACGGCGACGCTCGAGACGTTGCGCGACGTCGACACGTTCGAGGACGCGACCGCCGTCGCCGCGCTCGCGCCGTGGACGCACTTCGCCGCCACCCTCGAGTGGCTCGGCGTCACAGGCTGACCAGGCGCGTCGCGGTCGCCTTCCAGGTCGCCGCGACCCGCACGCCCGGCGCGAGGTGCAGTCCGCCGAGTGCCGCCGTCGTGATCTCGGCGACGAGCGGCTGCGGCGCGGCGAGGCCCACGCGCACACGGTTGCCGACCTGGGTCACGGACAGCACCTCGGCCTCGAGGCGGTTCTGCATCGAGCCCTCGATGTGCTCGCCGGCCGGCTCGAGCGCGATCTCCCACGGGTGCACGCTCAGTGCCACCGGGCCGGTGCGCCGGTCGGTGCTCGTCGCCGTGCCGCCGCCGTCGAGCTCGACGACGGTCAGGTCGCCGGCCCCCGCGTGCGCGACGCCGGTCAGCACGACCGCGCCGGTGAAGTCCGCCACGAACGCCGACGCCGGCGCGGCGGCCAGCTCCCCCGCCGTGCCGTGCTGCACGATCCGCCCGCCGTCGATGACCGCGACGCGGTCGCCGAGCACCGCGGCCTCCGTGAAGTCGTGCGTGACGAGCAGGGCCGGCACGCCGCTGTCGCGCAGGACGCCGGCCAGCTCGCGGGAGGCGCTTGCCCGAGTGCGCGCGTCGAGCGCCGAGAGCGGCTCGTCGAGCAGCAGCGCGCGCGGCTGGGGAGCGAGGGCACGGGCGAGCGCGACGCGCTGGCGCTCCCCGCCCGAGAGGGTGCGCGGCCGCGCGTCGGCGAGGGCGCCGATGCCGAAGCGCTCGAGCAGGTCGACGGCGCGGCGCCGGCGGTCGGCGCGGCCCATGTCGCGTAGGCCGTAGGCGACGTTCTGCCACACGGACATGTGGCCGAAGAGGGCGTAGTCCTGAAAGACGTAGCCGCAGCGGCGCTGCTCTGGCGCGAGCTCCCGGTCGGCGCTCGTGTCCAGCCAGACCTCGTCGCCGCACTCGACGCGGCCGTGGGCCGGGCGCAGCAGGCCGGCGGCGATCCGCAGCAGCGTGCTCTTGCCCGCGCCGGAGGGGCCCGCGAGCGCGAGGCAGGTGCCGGCGGGCGCCTCGAGCACGGCGTCGAGCGTGAATCCTGGGCTTGCGCCTGCGCGGGAGGCGAGCGTCGTGCGGGCCTCAACGCGCAGCATGCGGCGCCCCCGTGCCGGGTCCGGCGAGCAGCTTCGCCGACAGCAGCAGCGTTCCGGAGACCACGACGAGCACCGCCGAGAGCGCGAGCGCGGCGTCGAAGTCCGTGCCGAGGCGCTCGTAGATCGCCAGCGGGGCGGTCTGCGTGCGGCCGCGGAAGGAACCGGCGAAGATCAGCGTCGCGCCGAACTCGCCGACCGCCCGGCCCCAGGCGAGGGCCAGGCCGGCCAGCATGCCCGGCGCCGCGGCGGGGACGGCGATGCGGGCGAACGTGCGCGCCTCCGATGCGCCGAGCGTGCGCGAGGCCTCCAGCCAGGAGCGATCGACGGCGGCGAAGGCGGTCTGCGCGCCGCGGATGAAGAACGGAGCGGCGACGAAGGTCAGCGCGACGACGACGCCGGCGGTCTCGAAGGCGAGGCGCACGCCGGCGTCGGCGATGTGCCGGCCGACGATGCCGCCCGGGCCGAGCGCGGCGAGCAGCCCGACGCCGGCGACGGCGGGCGGCAGGACGAGCGGCAGCTCGACGAGCGTCACGACGAGCGCGTGGCCGCGGAAGGTGCGCGTCGCCAGCAGGTAGGCGGCGGGCGTGCCGACGAGCACGATGATCGCGAGCGCGATCAGCGTCGTGCGCAGGCTCAGCCAGAGCGCGTCGAGCACGCCGGGATCGTCGAGCGCGCCGATCAGGCTGCCGGGCGTGCTGCGAACGAAGATCGCCACGACCGGCAGCGTGAGGAACGTCAGGGTCACGGCCAGCGCGGCGACGAGCGCCGGCGCGAACCAGCGTCCGCGCTTCACTGCCCGCGCGAGGGGCCGGCGCCGCTCATCCCGTCACCGTAGCCGCGGGGGCGGCGGCTCGGCGGGCTGTCGGCGCCGTCACCGCTCCCGGATCGGGGTGCGCGGCACGCCGAAGCCGGCTGACTCAAGCGCGGCGGCCCCGTCGCCCAGCAGCAGCCCGGAGACGAACGCCTGCGCGGCCTGGCGATGCGGCGCCCCCTTGACGATCGCGACGCCGTAGCTGACTTCGGGCTGCAGCGCGGCGTCGAGCTCGATCGCCTTCAGCCGGCCGTTCGTGGCGGCGATGTCGGTGACGTACAGAAAGCCCGCGTCGGCGGCGTTCTGACCGAGCTTGGCGGAGATGCCGCCGACGTCGGGCTCGTTGGAGCGCACGTTGGCGAGGATCGCCTTGCGGGTGGTCGCGTCGAGGCGGTCGAGCACCTTGCGCGTGTAGGCGCCGATCGGCACGCCCTCCGCCCCGATCGCGATCGTCACCCCGTCCTTCGTCAGGTCGTCGAGCTGCTCGACCTTCGCGTCGTCGGCGGGCACTGCGAGAACGAGCCGGTTGGAGGCGAAGACCCGCGGGCGCTCGACCAGCCCCTGCTTGAAGAGCTCGTCGGGCAGCGTCGTATTCGCCGACGCGAAGACGTCGGGCTTCGCGCCCGTGCGGATCTGCGCGGCGAGCTCGTCGGAGCCGGCGAACGAAAACCGCGCCTCGGCGTCCTCGAACTGTTGGCCGTAGCTGGTGAACGCGCTCTTCAGCGACGTGGCCGCGGAGACGAGCAGCTCGCCGCGATCGTTGTCGTCGGAGGAGGAGCCGCATCCGGCCAGCGCGGCGGCGGAGGTGGCGAGCAGCAGGGCGGAGATCCGTGTGGAGCGACGCATCTGCCTAAGCATTACATAGGTTGTCACCGTGGTGTCGCACGGACCCGCGGGTACCTGGTCGGTGTATTCATGTGGGGGGCATGCATACACCGACCACGCCCTCGATCGACCGACGTGAGCGCCAGCTTGGGCGACCTATGCCCCTCTGCGGGGCATAACTCGACCAGGCTCTCCCTAACCACCCCGCCACACCACGAACGCCACCGGAACGCCACCAGCGCCGCTCCGCGGCGCCATCAGAGCTCAGACCGTCGGCAACGTCCCCGCCACCCACTCCGCAGGCCCATCCTCCGGATGCTCCTTCTTCCACACCGGCGCCTGGGACTTGACCGCATCCAGCAACGCCCGCGCGCCCTCGAACGCCTCCGCCCGGTGCGCCGCCGACGCCGCGATGCAGATGCTCGGCTCCATCAGCTCCACCGTGCCCGTCCGGTGCGCGCACGCGATCGCCGCCAGCCCGTGCTCGGCCACCACGACCTCCGCCAGCTCGCGGATCTTCGCTTCGGCCATCTCGGCATACGCCTCGTACTCGAGCGCCGGGACCTCGCGCGTCGTGCCGCAGAACACCACGGTCGCGCCCGTCGAGGGGTCGGCGACGAGACGCCGCACCGCCTCCACGTCCAGCGGCTCGCTCGTGATCTGCGCCAGGCGCACCCTGTCCGAGCCGACGCTGGGCACCGCGCCGCCGCTCACCGGCGGCACAAGCGCGAGCTCGTCGCCTTCGCTCAGAGGATGGTCGCGCTCGACGTACTCGCGCGCCACGGCGGCGACGAACGGAGCGTTCTCGGGCAGCCCGGCGAGCGCGCCGCTGCGCAGCTCGGCGATCGCGTCGGCCACGGTCGCCCCGTCGCCGAGCTGGAGCGCCAGGGTGCCGGCGCCGGCGTGCTCGCGCAGGCTGGCAAACAATCTCACGGTAACGTCCATCGGACTGATGCTAACGGCCGCCATCCTGACGATCTCCGACACCCGCTCGGCCGGCACGCGCGAGGACACGACGACCGCGCTCATGGTGGCGCTGCTCGAGCAGATCGACATCGCGATCGGTGCGACGCGGCTCGTGCCCGACGAGCAGGACCAGATCGCGCAGGCCATCGTGGAGCTCTGCGACGGGGCCGACCTCGTCCTCACGTCGGGGGGAACCGGCCTCGCACCCAGAGACGTCACGCCCGAGGCCACGCGCTCGGTCATCGACCGCGAGGCGCCCGGCATCGCCGAGGCCATGCGCGCCGAGACCGCGCAGTTTCAGCGCCTCGCCTGGCTCTCGCGCGCCGTCGCCGGGACGCGTGGGCGCACGCTGATCATCAACCTGCCGGGCAACCCGAAGGCCGTCCGCGAGTGCCTCGGCGTGCTCGAGCCGATGCTGCCGCACGCGCTGAAGCTCAGCTCGGGCGCCGACACGCACTGACGGCGCCGCGCCGCGCGCGGGCTACGTCACGAACCGGTCCGACGAGAGCCCGACGCGCTTCGTGAACGGGCTGTCGAACACGCCGTCGGGATCCAGCCGCGCGCGCACGTCCATCCAGTCGTCCAAGCGCGGGTACATCGACTCGACGAAGCCGTGGCTGCCGGTCAGCGTGTTGATGTGGCCCCAGTGCGGGCGTCCGCCGAGCCCGTACAGCGCCTCCTCGTAGGCCTTCAGCAGCTCGATCCCGCCGTCGTTGCCGTTCAGGCCGATGAGCTCGATCATCATCGTGTCGCGCCCGTTCATCATCGACAGGTAGGCGGGCGACGCCTTCACGAAGCGCAGCGCGATCGGCGAGCTCTGGTAGACCTGTCCGAGCGAACGCCGTTCGGCAGCGACGCGGAAGATCGTCTCGACGGCCTCGATGTGGCGGCCATCCATCGGCACGCCGATCTCGCACGAGTACGCCGGCAGGATGTTCGCATTGCCGATGTTGAAGACCTTGAAGCTGACGTTGTCGTAGCGTTGCTTGATCAGCGCCTTCAGCGACGTGAGCAGCAGCTTCGGCGCGAGGCTCGGGCGGATGTCGAGCAGCAGGTTGATGACGTGCGGCGTGAAGGGAAACAGCGCCAGCAGCTCGACGAGCACATTGCGCGTGCGCGTGTGCCACAGCCGGTGGCGCGGATCGCTGACGCTGTCGCGCGTCGTGACGAGAAACGGATACGCGTAGTCGTCGTCGTAGGGGCTGAAGGCCAGCTCGTAGTGCTCGTGGGCGTCGAGCACGGCGCCGTCCTGCAGGTCGGCCTTCACCTTCGCCCACGGATGCAGCGCGCGCACCTCGCGCATGTGGAAGCGCTCGCGCACTTCGAGCATCGCGGTGCAGATGACGCCCATGCAGCCCATGCCGACGCAGACGGCGTTGAACGCGTGGTCGTCCTGCACGAGCGTGCGCGCCCCCCCGTGATGGGCGTCGAAGGCGGCGCGGTCGGTGGGACCGCCGGCCGGCTCGATGCGCTGCACGCTCCCGTCGCCTATGACGATGTCCAGCGAGCGCAGCGCGTCGTTGAGCGGGCCGAACTCGGTGCCCGAGCCGTGCGTGGAGGTGGCGGTGACGCCGGCGATCGTCTGGTGGTCGTAGCCGCCCATGTTCGTCAGCCCCATGCCGTGGGCGTCGAGCCAGGCGTTGAGCTCCTTGATCCGTGTGCCGGCCTCGGCGCGCACGAGCTTTCGCCCGGCCCACTCCGACCGCACGAAGTCCGCCTCGGGCGCGGGCACGCGCGCCATGCCGCCGGGGCGCAGCAGGAAGCCCTCGGTCAGCGCGACGTCCGACCACGAATGGCCCGAGCCGACCGCGCGCACGGTGACGCCCGCCGCCCGCGCCTCGCACACGATCGCCTGGACGTCGGCGATCGATCCCGGCCGGTAGATGCGCAGCGGGTCGATGCGCTCGTTGCCGAGGTGGTTCTTCCAGGTCGTGCGGGTCTCGAACTCCATCACGCGACGCGCTGCGCCAGCAGCTTCTCCACCCCGCGTTCGGCGAGAGCGGCGATCGTCTTGGACGGGTTGACGCCGATCGCCGTCGGCACGATCGACCCGTCGAGCACGTAGAGGCCGTCATAGCCGTGCACCTTGCCGCCGTCGTCGACGACCCCCTCCGCGGGATCGTCGGACATCGGGCAGCCGCCGAGCGGGTGGACGGTGACGTACTTGCCCAGCGGCCCGGCGTCGAGCGCGAAGAACGCCGTTGCACCGGCGGCCCGGCAGAGCTCGGTGACGGTCTCGCGCATGCGATCGAACAGCGCCTCGCTGCGGGCGCGGTCGAACTGGATGTCGAAGCGCTTGAACAGCGGCGTCAGGCGCGCGCGGCCGTCGGCGGCGTCGCGGCCGATGCACAGGAAGATGAGCGAGTCGCCGATCGGCGGGCGCTTGCGCACGCGCATGTCGCCCGGCGTCAGCGCATGGTCGGAGAAGCCGAGCTTCGTCGCGACGTTCTTGGCGGCGACGCGGATCCGGCCCAGGCCGGTCAGCACGCGCACGCCGCGCAGCACCTCGAGGACGTCGTCGAAGCTGCGCGGCAGGCCCCCGTCGGCGACCATCAGGCCGCGCTCGGCGAGCTCGTCGATACGGCTCGTCATGACCGGGCCGAACTCCGTGCGCGCGTCCTTCACACCCTCGGCGCTGGGGTCGAGCGCCAGCGCCAGCGCGTCCCCGTTGCCGCTGTAGCGCGAGCCCAGCGCCGGCGACAGGCGCGGCAGCCGCCCGCGGTTGCGCAGCAGCAGGCGCGTCGAGCCGAGCGTGCCGGCGGCGAGCACGAGCAGCGGCGTGCGCACCTCGCCCTTCGTCTTGTACTGCAGGTCCGCGAAGCTCACGCGCCAGGCGTCGCCGTCGCGCGCCGGGGGGTGGATGTCGCGCGCCTCGTGCAGCGGGTAGACCTCGGCGCCGAGCGTCTGCGCCCGCGCGATGTACGTGATGTCGATCGTGTTCTTGGACATCCGCGGGCAGCCGACGTCGCAGCGGCCGAGGTTGTCGCAACCCTGCTGAAAGACGCCGCTGAACGGGTGGTGGCGGTCGGGACCGAAGTGCACGGCGATCGGCAGCGCGACCGCCTCGCGGCCGGATGCGCGCGCCATCGCCTCGAACGCGGCGACCTTCGGCAGCGGCGCGGGCGTGCGCGGCGTGATCTGCGGATCCAGCGCCGCTTCGGTGCGGGTGTAGAAGCGGTCCAGCTCGGCGGCGTCGATCGCCGCCGGCCACGCCGGGTCGTCGAAGATCTCGCCGGGCGCGCGCAGCTGGACGTTGGCGTAGACGAGCGAGCCGCCGCCGACGCCTGCGGCTGTGACCACGGCGACGTCCTTCATGATCCGCACGTCGAACATGCCGCCGGGGTTGCGGCGCGCGTGCCACAGCGCGTGCGGGAACTGGGCGAGCCGGTCGGGGTAGTCGCCGGGGCCGAAGCGCCGGCCGCGCTCGAGCACGCACACGCTGAGCCCCTGCTCGGCCAGCCGGCAGGCGGCGATCCCGCCCCCGAAGCCCGAGCCGACGACGATGGCGTCGTAGGCGCGCTCCATGGGCAGAGCCTATCCGCGTGGCGCGCTCGCGACCGTGGGCTTGGTCACGTAGGGTTATGCGAATGCCGCGCGTCAAGGTCAGCATCCCCGACCCGCTGCTGCAGGTCGCGGCGGACAAGGCGCACGCGAAGGGTCAGAAGATCGACGACCTCTACGAGGAGTCGATCGCCGGGTTCGTCGAGCGCCACAAGGCCGGCAAGGAGGGCAAGCCCAGAACTGCAGGCGGAATGCCGCGCTCCGCGGTCAAGCTCACGATCGAGATTTCCGAGGAGCTCTTCCAGGAGGCCGAGAAGGTTGCCAAGCGCCTCGGCATGCGGCGCGACGTGCTCTACGCGGTGGCGCTGGCCAAGCATGTGTCCTACGACGCCAACGCGGGCGCCGACGACAACCACGGCGCCGGCGACGGTCGCGGCATGCCCAGCGGCCGCTGGAAATCCCAGGGTTCTGACTGAGCCCGTCCGGGCTGACGATGCTCGGCTTGGGGCTCCGCGTCCCGTGAGCCTCGCCGACTTCCTCGACAACTCCGCGGCCGCCGGACCCGTCTCGGGCAGGGTCGATCCCCGGGTGGCGCGCTTCCATCGCAGCATGCCCGGCTACGCCCCGTCGCAGGTCGCCGAGGCGCCGGCCGCCGCCGCTCACCTCGGCCTCGA
>Ga0136633_1001192_pt1 | contig 19333 bp, 21 predicted proteins | sample AntDrymeUQ832206_2_FD_105494 | JGI IMG/M metagenome (GOLD analysis project Ga0136633, IMG submission 105494) | Polar desert sand microbial communities from Dry Valleys, Antarctica - metaG UQ83 (22.06) | ecosystem: Environmental > Terrestrial > Soil > Desert | place: Antarctica: Dry Valley...
GACCGACACGTCGAGGCCCCGCTCGGCGAAGTAGCCGAGCTCCTTGGCCATGATGATCGACGCGCAGTCGGTGAGAGCGATGAAGCCGAGCTTCACCTTCCGGTTGGCGCTGGCGATCCCCGTGGGGCTCGGGGTCGCTCCGGGCTCGGTGCTCGCGGTCTGTGCCGCCGGTATCGACCCCGAGTCGGTCGGCGGGTTGCCGCAGGCGCTGAGCAGGGCCCCCACGGGCGGTGCGGCCGCAGCCATGCCCGCCAGTCGGAGGAACGTTCTTCGGTCCATGGCGGCGAACCTACGGGGGCCCGGAGAAGGCGCAGTTTCTCCCCGGTGTCCTGCGGGTGACGTTCCGCACACCCGGCCGCCGCCCGCTGAGAGCGGACCGTCACGCGCTGTTCACGGCGCAGCATGATCGGTTCAGAAAGCGTTCGCCTTCTTCCCAACCATCGGAAACCGGCCCGACACACGCAGCCTCCATCCTTGGCGTCATGAGCGATGGTCCCCTCGACGGCTTCGTGGTGGGGGTCACCGCCGACCGGAGGGCTACCGAACAGGCCGAGCTGCTGCGCCGGCGGGGCGCCGAGGTGCTCCTCGGGCCGGCTATCGCCACCGCCTACCTGGCGTCCGACGACGCTCTGCGCGCCGCCACCGTCGCTCTCGTCGAGCGGCCACCCGCGTACCTCGCGGCCACGACCGGCATCGGCATCCGGGCCTGGTTCGAAGCCACCCAGGTGTGGGGGCTGGGCGACCAGTTGCTGGATGCGCTGCGGGAGACCCGCATCGTCGCCCGGGGCCCCAAGGCGGCGGGCGCGGTCCAGGCCGCCGGGCTCGACGTGTGGCGCAGCGCGGCCAACGAGCAGATGGACCAGCTGCTGGGCCACCTGCTGGCGGAGCCGTTGGAGGGCGCGTGTGTCGCCGTCCAGCTCTACGGCATGCCCGCGCCCGAGATCACCACTGCGCTGAACGCGGCCGGCGCCGAGGTGTTCGAGGTTCCCGTCTACGAGTGGCGCACTCCCGACGACCCGGGACCGGCCTTGCGCCTGGCCCAGGCGGCCATCGACGGCCGTATCCACGCCGTCACCTTCACCGCCGCGCCGGCGGTCACCAACCTGTTCGCCCTGGCCGCCGGCGCCGGCATCGACGGGCCGCTGCGGGATGCGTTCAACCGCAAGGGGGTCGTCGCCGCCTGCGTCGGGCCTGTGTGCGCCAGGGGTGCACTCGACGCGGGGATCGTCGCCCCGCTGGTGCCCGACGTCGGCCGCCTCGGCCTGATGGTCCGGGCGCTGTCGGAACGCCTGGTGTCAGACCGCCGGACGGTGCCGATGGCGGGCGTCGACGTCGTCCTGCAAGGCCTCATCGCCATGGTGGGCGAGACCAGGGTGCGGCTCAACTGCCGGGAGCGGGCCCTCCTCGACACGCTCGCCACCCGGCCGGGAACGGTGTTCTCCCGGCCCGCCCTGGTGAAGGAGGTCTGGAGCTCCACCGGCGCCGACCCCCACGCCGTCGAGGTGGCCATCGCCCGGCTGCGTCCCCGCCTCGGCCGGGCGGGTGCCGCCCTGGTGGCCGTCCCCGGGAGGGGTTACCGGCTCGAACCCTGACGCGGCAACGTCCTGCTGACCCCGGGCCGGTCCGGGGTCAGCAGGCAACGGCCGTCAACTACCGCTCGATGGGCGCCTTGACCAGGTTGCCCCACTCGGTCCACGAGCCGTCGTAGTTGCGGACGGTCGGGTAGCCGAGGAGATTCTGGAGGACGAACCAGGTGTGGCTCGAACGCTCGCCGATGCGGCAGTAGACCACCACGTCGTCGTCGGGGCTCAGGCCGAGCTCCTGGGTGTAGATCGCCCGCAGCGCGTCGGCGTCCTTGAACGTGCCGTCGTCGTTGGCCGCCTGCTTCCAGGGCTTGCTGGCTGCGCCGGGGATGTGGCCGCCGCGCAGTGCACCCTCCTGGGGGTAGTCGGGCATGTGCAGCAACTCGCCGGAGTACTCACCGGGCGACCGCACGTCGACCAGCTTGCCGCCCTTGCCGATGTGGTCCAGCACGTCGTCACGGAAGGCCCGGATCGGGGCGTCGTCGCGCTCGACGACCGGGTACTGCGTGGGCTCGGGCTTGGGCACGTCGGTGGTGAGCTCGCGACCCTCCTGCAGCCACTTCATGCGGCCGCCGTCGAGGAGCCGTACGTCGGAGTGGCCGAACAGCTTGAAGACCCAGAGGGCGTAGGCGGCCCACCAGTTGAAGTTGTCGCCGTAGAACACAACGGTGGAGTCCCGGCTGATCCCGTTGCGGGAGCACAGGTCGGCAAAGCCCTGGCCGTCGACGTAGTCCCGCTTGACCTGGTCGTTCAGGTCGAGGTGCCAGTCGACCTTGATGGCGCCGGGGATGTGGCCGGTGTCGTAGAGAAGCACGTCCTCGTCGGACTCCACCACGACCAGGCCCGGGTCGTTCAGGTGCTCGGCCAGCCAGTCGGCGGTGACGAGCAACTCGGGCTTGGCGTACTGGGCGAGCTTCGATGACGTGTCGGGAGCAACCGAGGGCATAGGGGGCATCCTCCTTGGATGGCTGAGTCTGAAGTCAGCCTAGCGGGCAATCCCGACTTCGGCGGTCAAGAATTGCGACCCGTGGGAACATGGACGCCATGGACGCGACCTCACCGGGCATTGCTCCGCCCGCCCTCCAGCGGATCGTGGAACTCTTCGGCGGCGCGCCGAAGGAGCTGCGCCTGCAGGCCCTGCTCGAGTACTCCAGGAAGGTGCCGCCCCTCCCCGAGGCGCTGGCCGGGCACCGGGAGCTCATGGAGCAGGTACCCGAGTGCGCCACGCCGTTCTTCCTGTCCACCGAGATCGATGACCAGGACCGGGTGTACCTCCACTTCGACGTGCCCGACCAGGCACCCACCACCCGCGGCTTCGCCGGCATCCTGCACACCGGCCTCGACGGGGCCACGGCCGGCGAGATCCTGGCCACGCCGAACGACTTCTATATGAAGATGGGCCTGGCCGAGGCCATCTCGTCCCAACGCCTCAGGGGCATGGCCGCCATCCTCGCCCGCCTCAAGCGCCAGGTCGCCGCCCACGTCGAGGCGCGTGGCGGGGTCTGACACGGCGACCTGAAACCGGCGACCTGAAAACGGGCGACTCCCAAATAGGACGACGGCGGTGACCATCGACCGACTGGTGCTCGGTGCCTCGTCGCTGGTCGGCGAGGTGGAGCTGCTCGACGACATGACCTTCAGCGGGCGGGCGTCAGTGGCCCGGCTGCGCCTTCGAGACGGCGGCACCGTCGTAGCCAAGCTGGCATTCGACGCCGGCGCCCACGCCCGGGAGGCGGCGGCCTTGCAGACGCTGCCGGAGTCGGTGCGGCCGCAGCTGCTGGCTGCGGGAGCGGGCGTGCTGGTCATGGAGGACCTCGGGCCCGGCCCGTCGCTGGCCAACCTGCTGCTGGGCGACGATCCGGACGCGGCCGCAGCCGCGCTGATCGCATGGGCCCGGACCTTGGGCGCCACCCTCCGGCCGTCGATGCGGACGGGGTCGGCGGCGGACCCGGAGGCCGCGGGCGAGGGCATGGTCGGGCTTCTCGGGCTGGCCGGGGATCTGGGCGTGACGGTCCCGGCCGCGGTCGAGGACGACATGGTCCTCGTGGAATCGGTCCTCGCCCGCCCCGGGCCGTGGCTGGCGTTCTGCCCCGGCGACACCTGCCCGGACAACGACCGCATCCTCCCGGACGGATCGGTCAAGCTGTTCGACTTCGAAGCGGCGGAGTGGAGGCACGCGGCCCTCGAAGGGGCCTACTGCCGGGCCCCATTCTGCACATGCTGGTGCCAGGGTCGCCTACCCGAGGGCATGGCGCAGCGCATGGAAGCTGCGTTCCTGGCTGCGCTGGCGCCACCGGACCCGGAGGCGTTCGTCGAAGCTATCGCCTTGGCGAGCGTCCATTTCGTGCTCCTCACCTTCCGATGGATGCGGCGCTGGGTGGGAGAAGGCAGGGCTCTCGCTCCCAAGGCGCCCGCCACCGGGCCGCAGTACGCATACGAGCGGCTGCATACCCTGGCTGCGCTGGGCGAGCGTCTACCGGCGCTGTCCGCCGTGGCCCGGGAGCTCGCCGGGCGGGTCGTCGACCGGTGGCCCGACGCGACGGCCATGCCGGCGTACCCGGCCTTCGCCGGGCTACCTGCGGCGGAGTAGCAGGACGATGATGATGATCAACAGAATCGTGCCCAGGCCGATGTACATGACTGCTCCTTCGGGGGACGGCCGGGTGGTCCGAGCGCTCCGTCGATCGTTCCTACCCATCGGAGCGCGAGTTCCACCAATCGGGCCGATTCACCCAGGGCTGTCTCAAGTCGCCCCCTCCCGATGCAGACGACCGCCTCGACCTGCACAACGCCACCGTGGACACGAGGCTGGCCAGCGCCGGTGTGACTCTGGGAGTGATTGCTCCTAGAATGGTCACTATGAGGATGCGGGTCGAGGAACTGGCACTGGCGGCCGAGGTGTCCGTCGACACCGTCCGCTACTACCAGAAGCAGCACCTGCTCCCTCCCCCCGGTCGCGACGGTCGCCTGGCCTTCTACGACGACGAGCACCTGGCCCGCATCGCCCGGATCAAGGAGCTGCAGCGGCGGGGCTTCACTCTGGCCGTCATCCGCCGCTTCCTGGCCGGCGAGCTCGATCCGGCCGACGAGCCCCTGGCCGCGGCGGTGGCCGGCGCCGAGGCCACCGAGGGCGGCACCGAGGAGCGGTTCGGGATCGGCGAGCTGGCCAACCGGGTCGGGGTGCCCCAGGCCATGCTCGACTCGCTGCTGCGCGAGGGGCTGCTCATCCCCCGGGTCATCGCGGGGGAGCCGAGCTTCACCCCGGCCGACGTGGCCATGCTGGCCGGCGGCATGCGGCTGCTCGAGGCCGGCCTGCCCCTGCCGGAGCTGTTCGCCCTCGCCCGCCACCACCACGCCGTCACCCGGGAGGTGGCGGCGGAGGCCGTGGAGCTGTTCGACACGTGGGTGCGCAAGCCCCTGCGGGCGTCGGACCTGCCCGAGGACGAGAAGGCCGAACAGCTGGTCGAGGCGTTCCGCACCCTCATGCCGGCGGTCGCCGGCCTCGTGGCCCACCACTTCCAGCGCATCCTCCTGCAGGTGGCCCAGGAACACCTCGAGTCCGTGGGCGACCGCAGCGAGCTCGACGCCGCGGCGGCGGACGAGGCATGGTCGGCGTGAGCGCCGCCAGAAGGGCGAGGTCGGCATGACCGGGGCCGAACTCCCGCAAGGAGCCGAAAAGGTGAAGGCGGTCGACGACATGTTCGACGCCATCGCCCCCCGGTACGACATGCTCAACCGGCTGCTGACCTTGGGCATGGACGTCGGCTGGCGGCGCAAGACGGTGAAGTCGCTGCAGCTCTCCCCCGGCTCGAAGGTGCTCGACCTGGCGTGCGGGACCGGCGACCTGTGCCGGGAGCTGGCCAAGAGGGGTTACCGGCCGGTGGGCGTCGACCGGTCGGCGGGCATGCTCGCCGCCCAGAGGACCACGGCGCCCCTCGTGCGGGGCGATGCCCTGCGGCTGCCCTTCCGTACCAACTCAGTCGACGGCATCGTGTGCGGCTTCGCCCTGCGCAACTTCGCGTCCCTCAAGCCGTTCCTCGTCGAGTGCGCCAGGGTGCTCCGCCCCGGCGGGCGGGTCGCCCTGCTCGAGGTCGCCGAACCCGGCAACCCGGTGCTGCGCTGGGGCCACAGCCAGTACTTCGGCAAGGTCGTACCCCTCGTCGGCGGCATGCTCTCCGATCGCGACGCCTACCAGTACCTCCCGAAGTCGGTGGCCTACCTTCCTCCGCCCAACCGGATGGTGAGCATGATGGCCGAGTCGGGCTTCGGCGGCGCGACCCGTCGGACCCTGTCCACCGGCATCGCCCAGCTGCTCACCGGCACCCGCCGATGACCCGACTGACGTCCACTGCGTTCCGCCACGCAGGCCGCGGTCTGCGCAGCCGCACCTGGCTGGTCGACCAGGCCGCCGACCCCCTCGTCTCCCTGGGTGAGGGAGGCTTCGCCTGGTTCGCCGAGGGTCTGGGGCTGGCCACCTCCGGGGTTGCGGCCCGCGTCTCAGTCGGTGATGCCGCCGGCGTGCTCGCCGACATCGCCGGCGACGACCCCTTGGCCGTGCCGGGCACCGGCCCTCTGGCCGTCGGCGCGCTGGGCTTCGACGGCATGGGCGAGCTGGTCATCCCCGCCCGCATCTCCGGCCGCACCGCCGAGGGGCTGGCCTGGGTGACCGAGGTCGGGCCGGCGGACGAGGCGGCCCAGGCGTGGCCGGCCACGCCACTCGGGCCACGGCACCGCCCGGACCCCTTGCGCTGGGCCAGGTCGGTCGAGGACGCGCTCGGCCGCATTGCCGCCGGCCGGCTGGCCAAGGTGGTGCTGGCGCGTGAGGTGACCGTCGATGTGGACCGGCGGCTCGACGTCGGCACGGTGGTGGACCGGCTCCGGCGCGAGCAGCCGTCGTGCTTCACCTACGCGGTCGGTTCCTACGTCGGCGCCAGCCCGGAGCTGCTAGCCCGCCGCCGTGGGTACGACGTGATGTCCCGGCCGATGGCCGGCACAGTGGCGCAGGGCGGCTCCCCGGGTGACGACCGCCGCCTGGTGGCAGCCATGGCTGCCTCGGCCAAGGAGCAGAACGAGCACCGTCTGGTGGTCGACGATGTGCGGGCCAAGCTGCGAGCCCTCGCCGATCATCCCTCCGAGGCTCTGGGGCCGGAGGTCGTGCGGCTGTCGACGGTGGCCCACCTGGTCACCACTGTCCGGTGCCGGCTGCGTGACCCGGCGCTGTCGGCCCTCGACGTGGCCGCCCTCCTGCATCCCACGCCTGCGGTCGCGGGCGTACCCGTGGAGGCCGCCATCGTCGCCATCGCCGAGCTCGACGGGTTCGACCGGGGCCTCTACGCGGGGCCGGTCGGATGGGTGGACGCCCGCGGCGACGGCGACTGGGCGGTCGCCCTGCGCAGCGCCACGCTCGACGGCAGCCGGGCCCGGCTCGTGGCGGGGGCCGGCATCGTCGCCGGCTCCGATCCCGAGGCCGAGTGGGAGGAGACCGAAGCGAAGCTGGCGGCCATACGATCCGCCCTGACCGGCGTCTAAGGCCGGGTCCACACCGAGCCGGACGTGTACCGGCGCAGGCCGAGGGTGAACGCCGCCCACGCGGCGACGGCGAAAATCGCCGCCACTGCAACCAGCAGGAAAGCGTTTCCCACGTCGAAGTTCTCGACCAGGCGTGCCGGCACGGTCGACACGAACGCCGCCGGCACCGCCGTGTAGAGCAGCACCTTGGCCGCCCCGGCGAAGATGTCGACCGGGTAGGAGCCGAGCAGCAACATGGCGTGGAAGCCGAGCTCCCCTCCCTCGTTCCGGCCAGCGAAGAAGGCAAGGGAACCGGTGAGGACCAGGAACCCGGTCATCACCGTCGCCGCAGCCAGCACGACGGCGATGAAGACGAGCGTGCGCTGGATCGTGGGCGACCCGGCCCACGCGAACATCACGAAGCCGAAGGCCAGATCCCCGACGTTGACCGCCTCGACCCTGCGCAGGAGCAGGTGGGCCAGTGGCGGAACGGGGAGGGCGAGCACTCCGTCGAGCTGGCCGTCGACCGCCATGTTCCCCACCCGGCGGGCGTTCGCCAGCAGCCCCAGTGAGATGCCGGCGGCGCAGGTGATGACGGCGAGCAGAAGGCGGATGCTCTCGCCGTCCCACCCACGGACGGAGCCGACGCGCCGGAAGAAGAGCACCCAGAACAGGACCCACACGACGTCGTTCACACCCATCACCACCACCTGCGACAGGAACGACGCCCGATTGGCGCGCACCTCGGCCAGGGCGTTGCGGAAGGTGGCGAGCAGGCCTCTCATCCGCCCAGGACCTGCAGGCGTCGCTCGCCGGCCCGGAACACGGCGCCGGCGCCCCAGAGCAGGACGGCGAGCCAGGCCACCTGCTCGACGAGGAGGACCGGCTCCAGGTTCCCTGCCGCGAGTCGGGCCGGCGCGTAGGACATGGCCCGGAAGGGCAGGACCGACGCCACGCGTTCCAGCCAGCCGGGCAATGCCTCGAGCGGGATGAGCATGCCCCCGAGGATGAACACGAGCTTCTGGTAGAGGAACCACGCCGAGCCGGTGTCGCGGATCCAGAAGGCCACCCCGGCAAAGGCGTGCTGGGCGACGATGTTGCAGGCCACGGCGAGGACCAGGCTCGGCACGGCCAGGGCGAGCGCGGCCGGCCGGGGCGGCGCGCCCGCCGTGAGCCCGGCCAGCAGGGCTCCGACGACCCCGCACGCCGCGAGGCGGGGGAGGACCCGTCCCAGCTCCGCCGCCAACCGCACACCGAGCACGGGGGCGGGGCGCAGCAGCTCGACGGCGATGGCGCCCGATCCGATGTCGCGCCCGAGGTCGGCGATCAGCCGGGTGTTGAGGCTGACGGTGGTCGCCTCGGTGCAGACGACGTACCAGGTGATCGCCACCACGCTGTAGCCGGCGATGTCGCCCCCGTTGGCGCCGACGGCGACACGCCACAGACCGGCCAGCACGGCCACGACGATCACGTAGAAGCCGAGCGTGACCGCCAGGCTGCCCCGCTCGGCGACCACCCGGAGCGCGGCCGTACCCGCGGTGACCTGGGGCCAGCGCCGGCGGGTCACTGGTCCACACTTCCTTCGGAAGAGCGTCCCAGCGAACGCTCCTTGGACCGGCCTCCCGGGCCGGTCACAGCTTCGGCCGGGCGTAGATGGCGGCGATGACCTGCTCGAGCGGCGGGTCGACCACCGAGATGTCGGCCACCGGCAGACGCTCGAGCAGGTCGTCCAGGACGTGGCGGATCGACGTCGCCGTGGTGTCCACGACCAGCTTCACCGCGGCGTCGCTGTGCTCGAGGACCGAAACACCGACGATCGGAGGTAGGGCCGTGGGCGCGCTGAGGCCGACCTCCACCAGCTTGGTGGACAGCAGGGCCCGACGCATGGCGGCCACCTCGTCGTCGTAGATGACCGAGCCGTGGTTGATCACGATGGCCCGCAAGGCGACGTGCTCGATGTCGGCCACATCGTGGGAGGTGAGGAAGATGGTGGTCCCCCGCTCGACGTTGAGCCGGACCAGGAGTTCCCGGAAGCGCTGCTTGGCCAGCAGGTCGAGACCGATGGTCGGCTCGTCGAGAAACAGCACCTCGGGCTCGTGCAGCATGCACGCGGCAAGCTCACATCGCATCCGCTGGCCGAGCGACAGGCTGCGCACCGGCTGGTCGAAGAGGTCGCCGGCGTCGAGCAGGTCGGCGAGATCGGCCACGCGTGCCTGCTCCCGTTGCCGGTCGAGGCCGTAGATGGCCGCCAGCATCCGGTAGGACTGCCTGGGGGTCAGCTCGAACCAGAGGAGCGAGCGCTGGCCGAACAGCGTGCCGATGCGGGCGGCCAGGCGGCGCCGGTCGGTCCAGGGCACGACGCCCAGCACCGTCGCCTCCCCCTGGGTGGGATGGAGGATCCCGGTGAGGATCTTGATCGACGTGGACTTCCCGGCGCCGTTCGGCCCGATGTAGGCCACCCGTTCGCCCCGCTCGACGGCGAACGACAGGTCGCAGACCGCCTCCACCGTGCGACGGGCCCCTCGCCGACCGGACTCGAAGACCTTGGTCAGCCGCCGGACGTCGATCGCCACGGAAAGAAGCGTGCCTCATCCGCGTGCCGGCGGCGGGAGATTATCGATCCGCCGACTCCCAGCCGGCGGGCCTCGGCCGTCGCGCTGTCCGCCGCGTTCGGGATCTACGAGCACGTGCTGGCCAACTACCACGCCGCCCCGCTTGACTTCCGCTACACGTCGCGGTGGCCGACGATGTCGACGGTGTCGCGTTGGTGGGCGGCGGAGAGCGAGGCCGCCGGCCCGTCGCCGACGCTGGCACCGGGCGCCATGGCCCAAGCCGCGGTCTGCCTGCTGTTCGCCACGCTGGGCCATCCGGCCCTCACGTCGGGGACGGCGGCCAGTGTCCAGCGCACCCGCTCGCGGGCGAATGCGTCCTCCAGCAGCTGAGCCGTCCCGGGCCCCATGCCGCGGCGGGCGAGGGTGAGGAGGACCCCGGCGTACTCGGGGCCGTGGCCGGCGAAGGTCACGGGTGTAAGGCAGTGGGCCACCTCGTGCAGTAGCACCAACTCGCTGCGGGCCCACTTCGGCATCTGCAGCACCCCGTTCTCGTCGGCCGTGGCCCGGCGGTGCCCGAACCCGGGGCGGACCTCGAAGGAGCGGGCGCCCCAACGGGCGACGAACCAGCCGGTCGCCACGAGGCCGTCGACCCATGCCTGCATCCGCTCGACGGTCGGGAGTCGGCGGCCCGCATCGACTTCGCCCTCGGCCCGGTAGAGCCGGGCCCGCTGGCTGTCGCGGGGCCGTGGCGCCGGCTGCGTCACCCCCCGAAGTCGCGCACGACGCGCTCGAACGGTTGGGGCTCGACACGGATGTCGCCCGAGAACGGGTAGCTCAGGACGAGGATCACCAGAATCTGCAGGGCGAGCACCGCTGCGAAGCCGCCCACCATGACGTAATGCAGGCGCTCGTTGGTCACGCCGAACAGGAGCGAGAAGCCGACGGTGAGGATGCCGCCGAGGATGATGGCCGCCCACAGGATCGAGACCGGTCCCTCCTCGGCGATCGAGATGCGAAGCGCCCGGTCCTCGGCGACGTCGTTGAGGCGGACGAGGGCGTCGGCGAGGAAGGTCTCCTGGGCGGGCGTGGTGGGGGTCGCCGTTCCCAAGGTGGAGAACATCTCGGTGATCAGGTCGAACGCGGGGCGGCTGCTGCCCCCGTCGTCCATGGCCTCCCACTCGCCCTCGGCGACCTCCCGGCCGTAGCGGATCACCAGATCGCCTAGCCGCGACCGGGTCGGCTCCGGGAGCGACTGGCTGTCGCGGTAGAGACTGCGCAGCGATCCGGCCTCGGTGTCGGCGGTGCCACGGGCGTCCCGGAACCCCTCCCAGGTGACGATCACGATGAAAGCCAGGGTCACCGCGTAGACCACACCGACCACGGCAATCAGGAACCCGGCCACATCGTTGTGCTCACCGGTCACGATGGTGGGAGCGAGACGCCGGACGGCGGCCTGCACGCCCACCGTCACCATGGGGATACCGACGAGCAGCAGCAGACCCAGGAGCCAGGTATCGAGTTGCACCAACGTGCGGGCCATACCGACGAGCGTACCGACGCGCCGTAGTCTCCCTGCATGACCGCCCGGCTGACGAGATGGAACGGCCCCGCGCCCGACCGTGCCGCAATCGAAGCCCGGTTCCGGGACGACGGGCTGTCGCCCAGCAGCTGGGGCAACGGCCCGGGTGAGCGGTACGGCGCCCACGCCCACGGCTACCACAAGGTCCTGTACTGCGTATCGGGCGGCATCGTGTTCCACACCGCCGGCGGCGACCTGGAACTGGAGCAGGGTGACCGCCTCGACGTCGAGCCCGCCACCGAGCACGCGGCCACGGTCGGCCCCAGTGGCGTGGAATGCATGGAGGCCTCCCGATGACCGGGGTCGTGCCGGAGGCAATCGAGGCCTACGCCGCCGAGCACACCACACCGCCGCATCCACTGCTGGGCGAGGTCGCGGCCGAAACCAGTGCCACGGAAAAGGGCCACGGGATGATGGTCGGCCTGCTCGAAGGTCGCTTCCTCGAAACGCTGGTCTGGCTATCCGGCGCCCGCCGGATCCTGGAGATCGGCTGCTTCACCGGCTATTCGGCGCTGTCGATGGCCGCCGCCCTGCCGCCCGACGGCACCATCGTCACCTGCGAGCTCGACCCGGAGCGGGCGGCGGCGGCGCGTCGCCACTTCGACGCCAGCCCCTGGGCCGAGCAGATCGAGATCCGGGTGGGGCCCGCTCTTGACTCGATCGCGACGCTGGAGGGCCCGTTCGACCTGATCTTCATCGACGCCGACAAGTCGAACTACCCCAACTACTACGAGGCCGTCCTGCCCCTGCTGGCCGGCCGTGGCCTGATCGTGGCCGACAACGTGCTGTGGAGCGGGCGGGTGCTCGACCCCGCCGACCAGACCGACGATACGGTGGCCATACGGCAGTTCAACGACCGGGTGAGGAACGACGACCGGGTGACGTGCGTCATGGCGACGGTGCGCGACGGGGTGCTGCTGATACGACGGCGGGCCGGCGGCTGACCCACCAGCCCGCCACTGCGCTGCCCAGGAGGTTGGCCACCAGATCCCGCCCCGTGTTCTCGTAGCCGCCCACGTTGGTGGCCGCCAGCAGGTGGGTCGACCAGAACTCGACGACCTCGTTGAACGCCCCGACCCCTTGGCCCAGCAGGCTGACGACGATGGCGGTTCCCAGTCGGTGGCCGGGCTCGGCCGGCAGCCAGGACCGGGTGGCCTCCCAGATGGCAATACCCGCCGTCCCGAATCCGATGGCGTGCACCACATTGTCGAAGTGGCCCCACCGTAGGAAGACGGCGTTGTAAAGGATGCGGTCGCCGGGGCCGTCGAGGGCGACGAGGCCGCCGGCGAGGTGACCGAAGCCCCAGATGGCGAGTCCCGTCAGGACGAGAAGGCTGAAGTGGACCCGGGCGTCCGCGGCGGCGATAGCCAGGGCTGTGGCGGTGACGATCACCACATAGGACGCCGCGTTTCGGGAACCGGCCACGAGCCCGTAGGTGGCCCACGCAACGATGTAGGTGGTCACGACCGCCGACACCACCGGATGCCGGCGGGCGCCGCTGACGATGCTCAAGTCGGCCCGACGCTGCCGGGGATCGATACCGCCTGCCAGGCCTCCCGGTGCCGGGCCACGTTGTCGACCCGGTCCGTCCGGACGACGACCAAACGGACACCGCCCGCCTGCACCGCCCGGTGGACCGCGGGCATGAGGCCGTCGGCCTCGGTCACGTGCTCGGTCGCGATGCCGTGGACAGCGGCCAGGGCGGCCAGGTCGACACCCTGAGGGGTGCCGAACAAGGTCTCGAAGTGGCCGTCGAGGCCGGCGGCGGCATGGGGGAGGAAGTTGAAGATGCCGCCGCCGTCGTTGTCGAGCACGACGAACGTGGCGTCGATCCTCCGACGCGCCGCCCCGAGGAGTCCGCCGGCGTCGTGGAGGAACGTGAGGTCGCCGCAGAGGGAGACGACCGGATCGTCGTCGGTGACCGCGGCGACGCCGAGCACGGTGGAGACGAAGCCGTCGATCCCGTTGACACCCCGGTTGCAGAGGAAGCGGACGCCGGAGCGGGGCCGGGCGAACGACTCGACGTCGCGCACCGGCATGCTGGAGCCCACGACGAGCGTGGCGCCCGTCGGGAGCCCGGCCACCAGGTCGCGGGCCACCCGGCCCTCGAACGGCTCGGCCCAGGAATCGAGAAGCCGGTCGAGGTCACGCCGGGTGGCGGCCTCGGCGTGGAGCCACGACGTCAACCAGAACGACTGGCTGCGCGCCGGGCCCCGCGCCGCAACGGCGTCGAGCAGCGCCGACGGATCGGAGGCGATGCGCTCCGCCGACGACCGGGCGGGATCGAGCCACGCGCCGTCAGGGTCGACCAGGATCTGGCGCCCCGCCGCGCCGAGCCAGTTCGTCGCCACCTTGCCGGTGAGCGGCGCCCCGAGGCGGAGGACCACGTCGGGGCGCAGCGACTCCGCCACAGGCGAGCGCAGCATGGCGTCGTAGGTGGAGATCGCCGAGGGCCCCTGCCGCGCGTCGGAGATGGGATCGGCGAGCACCGGCCAGCAGGCGGCGGCCGAGAACCGCTCCACCGCCTCGGGGTCCACGCCGGCGCCCCATCCGACGACGATCACACCGCGGGTCTCGGCGGCGACGAGAAAAGCGAGGCGATCGACGTCGTCTGCGTGGGGCCGGGGGCGGCGCTTCGCCGACGCCACCCACGGCTTGCCGTCGGCGCGTGCCGGCGGCAAGACCACCTCGGCACCCGAGGGCAGCAGCGGCTCCCGGAAGGCCAGGTTGAGGTGGACGGGGCCGGCGGGCGGTCCCGTCGCCGCAGCAACCGAACGGGCGGCCACCGAACGCCAGTAGGGCCCGGCGGCGTCGGTGTCGGAGGGGGCTCCCACCTCGGCGAACCACCGGACGGAATCGCCGTACAACTTGAGTTGGTCGACGGCCTGGCCTGCGCCAGTGTCGCGCAGCTCGGGAGGCCGGTCGGCGGTGCAGACCACCAGTGGGACCCGTGCGTGGAAGGCCTCCAGTACCGCGGGGTGGAATTCGGCCGCCGCCGTCCCCGACGTGCACAGCACGATGGTGGGCCGGCCCGACGCCTTGGCTGCGCCCAGGGCGAAAAACGAGGCCGAGCGCTCGTCGAGGAAGACGTGTTCGGCGATGCGCCTCTCGGCGGCGAGAGCCAGGGCGAGCGGCGTCGAGCGTGACCCGGGGCTCACTGCGGCCACGGTGACTCCGCCGCGCACCCACTCGTCGACGAGCGTCCGGGCCAGCGCGGTGTTCAGGTCGCCAGTCGGGGTCATGTGAGACTTCGGCCATGCCCGCTGCGCTCCACCGCGCCTTCGACTGGCGGGGACCGGACCGGCTCGTGCTGGTCCATGGGTTCACCCAGACGCTGCGGTCCTGGGACCGCCTGGCCGTGCCGCTGGCCGAGACCTTCCAGGTGGTTCGGGTCGACCTGCCGGGCCACGGTGGCTCGGGTGGGGTGGAGATGAACTTCGAGGACACTGCGGCAGCCATCGGCGATGCCGGCGGAACCGCCATGTACGTCGGGTACTCGATGGGCGGGCGGTTGTGCCTGCGCTTGGCCGTCGACCGCCCGGACCTCGTGCAGGCGCTGGTGCTGGTGGGCGCATCGCCCGGACTGGCCGACGCCACCGAGCGGGCGGCCCGCAAGGCGGCCGACGAGGCGCTCGCCGCGGACCTTGAGCGCATGGGGACCGCGGCGTTCATCGAGCAATGGATGGCGCAGCCCATGTTCGCCACGCTGCGGCCGCAGCCCGAGGATCTTGCCGCCCGCATGGGAAATACCTCCCACGGCCTGGCCACCGCGCTGCGCCGGCTGGGCTCCGGGGTGCAGGAGCCCCTGTGGGACCGTCTCGGCGCGCTGACGATGCCGGTGCTCGCAGTCGCCGGCCAGGACGACCCCCGCTACACCCACGTCGCCGAGGAGATGGCCGGCGCCATCGGCGTCAACGCCCAGGTGGTGGCCCTGGCCGGCGCCCGCCACGCCGCCCACCTGGAGCGCCCGGTCAGCTTCCACAGGCTCCTGGCCGCCTTCCTGGTCCTTCACCCGCCGACCTCGTAGCGGGCCAGCAGGTCGGCGCTGGGCACTGGTCGGCGCACGGTGAGCCAGCCGTCGACCGGCACCAGCGGATCGTCCACCACGTCGGCGGCGAGCAGGTGCGCGGTGCCCAGCCCGCAGGCGAAGGGCAGCTCGTCGAGCGCAGCCGCCAAGGCCAGGCCGGCGGCCAGGCCCACCGACGTCTCGTACATCGACGAGACGATGACGGGCACGGCGGCGGCTTCCACCACCTCCAATGTGGCGGCGATGCCTCCCAGGGGCTGGACCTTGACCACCAGGGCGTCGGCCGCGCCGAGGGCAGCGAGACGACGGGCGTCGGCGAGGTTGCGCACACACTCGTCGGCGGCGACTGGGACGTCGACCCGCCGGCGCACCTCGGCGAGGTCCTCCAGCGAGGCGACCGGCTGCTCCACCAGTTCGATGTCGAACGGGGCGAGGCGCCCGATCATGGCCACCGCCTGGTCGACGCCCCACGCCCCGTTGGCATCTACCCGCAGCCGTCCCGAGGGCCCGATGGCGTCGCGGACGGCCGCCACCCGGTCGACCTCGGCCGAGGCGAGGTCGACACCGACCTTGACCTTGACGTCGACCAGCCCCGCGGCCAGGGCGGCGGCCGTGCCCGCAGTGACCGCCGGCACCAGGGCGTTGACGCTGACGCGGGTGCGCACAGCCGGCGGCCATGGCGTGGTGGCCGCTTCCTCCGCAGCGCGCCGGCACACGGCCGGGTCCGACGGGTAGCCCGGAAGCGGCGACCACTCGCCCCATCCGGCCGGGCCCTCCAGCAGGGTGACCGTCCTGTGGGGCATGCCACCCAGCGGGAGGCGCAGCGGGAGTCGCACCCGGTGCTCGCTCAGCGTCGTCACAGGGCCAGGCCGGCGGCGAGCAGGACGGACAGGACCAGCTGCAGGCGGGCGGTGCCGATCAGCGCCTGGACCAGTGAGGGCGGGTCGGCCGTCGTCGCCACGATCCGCAGGGGCGGCACGGCCAGCGGGACGGCGACGAGGGCGAGGAGAGCACCGGGGGCGACGGGGGCGAGGGCCACGACGGTCAGCACCGAGAGGACGAGGCTGGCCCGGTAGAGCGCCTTGGTGCGGGCCTTGCCGACCCGCACGGCCAGGGTCCGCTTGCCCACGTCACGGTCCGAGTCGACGTCGCGCAGGTTGTTGACCAGGAGGATGGCGCAGGCCAGGAGGCCGACCGGCACGGCGGCACCGGCGGCCAGCCAGGGCACTCTTTCGAGGTGCACGTAGGCCGAGCCGCAGGTGGCGACGAACCCGAAGAACACCAGCACCATCACCTCGCCCAGGCCCGACGACGCATACGGCTTGGGCCCGCCCGAGTAGAGGCCGGCGGCGAGGATCGAGGCGGCGCCGACCAGGACGAGGCGCCAGTCGACGGCGACGGCCAGCACGATCCCGAGGAGCCCGCCGATGGCGAACGACAGGAACGCCGCCTGCTTGACCCGTGCCGGAGCGGCCAGGCCCGAGGCGGTGAGGCGCACCGGTCCCCGCCGCTGGGTGTCGACCCCCCGGACGCCGTCGGAGTAGTCGTTGGCGTAGTTCACGCCCACCTGGAGGGCGAGGGCGAGGAGCAGGCAGAAGCCCGCCCGCCACCACACGATGTCGCCGTAGCGCGAGGCCACGGCAGTGCCGACGAGCACCGGCGACACCGCCGCACCCAGCGTGCGGGGCCGGGCGCCCTGGAACCAGTGGGCCGCGGATGTCACGTCACCGGCCCCCCGTGGAGGGGGCCGGCGAGGAGTCCCAGGAACAGCCTCCCGGGCTGTTCACGGCCGCTTCGGGAACCGGGAGAAGTCGGGCGGACGCTTCTGCACGTAGGCGTCGCGGCCCTCCTGGGCCTCCTCGGACAGGTAGTAGAGGAGGGTGGCGTCGCCGGCGAGCTGCTGGACACCGGCTAGCCCGTCGGTGTCCGCCGCGAACGACGCCTTGACGAGGCGCATGGCCAGGGGGCTGTGGGCCAGCATCTCCCGGCACCACGCCACCGTCTCGGCCTCCAGCCGGTCGAGGGGGACGATGGTGTTGACCAGGCCCATGTCGAGGGCGGCCTGGGCGTCGTACTGACGGCAGAGGAACCAGATCTCCTTCGCCTTCTTCTGGCCGACGGTGCGGGCCAGCAGTCCGGCTCCGTAGCCCCCGTCGAAGGAGCCGACCCGGGGGCCGGTCTGGCCGAAGCGGGCGTTGTCGGCGGCGATAGTGAGGTCGCACACCAGGTGCAGCACGTGGCCGCCGCCGATGGCGTAGCCGGCCACCATGGCCACCACCGGCTTGGGCAGGCGCCGGATCTGGATCTGGAGATCGAGGACGTTGAGCCGGCCCACCCCCTTGTCGTCCTTGTACCCGTCGTCGCCCCGCACCTTCTGGTCGCCACCGGAGCAGAATGCCAGCGGCCCCTCGCCGGTCAGGATGATGGCCCCGACCTCCGGGTCGTCCCGGGCCAGATCGAATGCCCTGGTCAGCTCGACGATGGTCAGCGGGCGGAAGGCGTTGCGAACCTCGGGCCGGTTGATGGTGATCTTGGCCATGCTGTCGGCCACGTCATAGCGGATGTCCTGCCACTCGCCCCTCGGTTCCCAGTCGGGCACGTCGTTGTCCATGGGCGTTCGTACTCCTAGAGCGATCACTCCTACGAACCCGCAGGCTACCCTGGGCGTGACACCGGCAAGCCGAAAGGGCGCCATGGAGGCCAACTTCGCTTGAGTGCGGCACGCGCCGCCCTCGCCTCCGCGTTCTTGCCCGCCCTCGGTCCCGAGGAGTTCTCCAGTGTCTTCTGATCTCTCGTTCGACGCGCTCGTCCCTCTCGGCTGGGACGACCGGGTCGCCGCCCTCTACGCCTCGGTCGCCGAACCCCGCCACCAGCCCGCACGGGTTGGGCGGGTCGACCGAGACCGCTGCACCGTGCGCACCGCCACCGGGCAGCTGCGGGCCGCAGCCGACGTCCTGCCGACCACGGGCGACTGGGTCGCCCTTTCCGTCGATCCTCGACCGGCGGTCGACGCAATTGTCCCCCGCTGGTCGGCCCTCGAGCGGGAGGGCCAGCTGCTGGCCGCCGACATCGACGTGGTGTTCGTGGTCGCCTCACTCGACCGTCCCCTCAACCTCAACCGGATCGAGCGGGAGCTGGTGCTGGCGTGGGACAGCGGGGCCCGTCCCGTCGTGATCCTCACCAAGGCCGATGCCACGCCCGAGGCCGAGGTGCTGGCCAAGACCGTCGCCGCTCGCGCCGTGGGGGTCGACGTCATCACCAGCAGCGCGGCCAGCGGGCTGGGCGTCGACGAGGTGCTCTCCCACCTCCGCCCGAACCGGACCGCAGTACTGCTCGGCCCGTCCGGGGCGGGCAAGTCGACCCTGGTGAACCGTCTGCTCCGGGACGAGACGCAGGTCCAGGCCACGGGCGATGTGCGGGAGGGTGACCACAAGGGCCGGCACACCACGTCGTCCCGGCATCTCCTGGTGATCCCGGGCGGGGGTGTGCTCATCGACACTCCCGGCCTGCGGTCGGTGGGGCTGACCGGGGCCGAGGGTGGGGTGGCCTTGGCCTTTCCCGACATCGAGGAGATGGGCGAGAGCTGCCGGTTCCGCGACTGCCGCCACACGAACGAGCCGGGGTGCGCAGTGGTGGCCGCCGTCGAGGACGGGCGCCTCGACCGCGACCGGGTGGCCAGCTACCGCAAGCTCCAGGGTGAGCTGGAGGACTCGGTCAAGGAGCCGTGGGCCAAGGCGGCCGAGAGCCAGCAGTCCCGCGTCGTCCACCGGGCCATGAAGAAGCTGCCGAAGAAGAAGCGCTGACGAGTCGGCGGCGGCCAGTGGGGCCGGGCCGCAGCTGCGCCGGGCCGGCGCCGGCGAGTTCGGTTCGCTTGACAGGCGAACGCACGTTCGTGTAGCCTGGCGCCAGGCACTTCCCCCCTGCGAGGTCCCTCCTCCATTGGGGGCCGTTCGTGGTCCGCACCGATGAGCTGGTGGCGGTCGTCTCCGCGTCGGTCGATGCCCTGTGCGCCGCCGATCCGCCGGTGCTGGGCGACGCGGAGACGGTGGTGGCGCTGCACCGTCAGCTCTCGCGACTGACCGCA
>Ga0136633_1001193_pt1 | contig 19332 bp, 19 predicted proteins | sample AntDrymeUQ832206_2_FD_105494 | JGI IMG/M metagenome (GOLD analysis project Ga0136633, IMG submission 105494) | Polar desert sand microbial communities from Dry Valleys, Antarctica - metaG UQ83 (22.06) | ecosystem: Environmental > Terrestrial > Soil > Desert | place: Antarctica: Dry Valley...
GGCGGCGCGACGCTCGACACCGAGGAGAACTACCTCATCAAGAAGGCGTTCTGCGCCCTCGGCGCGGTGTCGATCGAGAACCAGGCGCGCATATGACATTCCTCCACGGTCCCCGGTCTGGGGGCCTCGTTCGGGCGCGGCGGCGCCACCACGTTCCAGCAGGACCTCCAGAACGCTGACTCGATCCTGATCATGGGATCGAACATGGCCGAGCAGCACCCGGTCGGGTTCGGATGGGTCATCGAGGCCAAGGAACGCGGCGCGACCGTCATGCACGTCGACCCGCGCTACACGCGTACGAGCGCGATGGCGGATCTGCACGTGCCGCTGCGCGCGGGCTCGGACATCGCCTTCCTCGGCGCTGTCATCAACCACATCCTCGAGAACGGTCGCGAGTTCCGCGAGTACGTGCGCGCGTACACGAACGCGCGCGTGATCGTCAAGGAGGACTTCCGCGACACCGACGACCTCGACGGCCTGTTCTCCGGCTGGCAGGCCGACGACGGTTTGTACAAGCCCGAGAGCTGGGGCTATGAGGCAACGGAGGGCGAGCCGACCGCCGAGGACCCAGAGCTCGAACACCCGCGCTGCGTCTTTCAGATCCTCAAGCGCCACTACGCGCGCTACACCCCCGAGCTGGTCGAGCGCGTCTGCGGTGTGCCGCGGGCGAAGTTCCTCCAGGTGGCCGAGACGTTGTGTCGCAACTCCGGCCGCGAACGCACGAGCGCGATCTGCTACGCCGTCGGCTGGACGCAGCACACCACCGGTGTGCAGATCATCCGCGCCGCGTCGATCATCCAGCTGCTGCTCGGCAACATCGGCCGGCCGGGCGGCGGCATCCTCGCCCTGCGCGGCCACGCGAACATCCAGGGCTCGACGGACATCCCGACGCTCTACGACATCCTGCCGGGCTACATCCCGCAGCCGCACCCCGAGTGCGGCGACGACCTCGACGACTTCGTCGCCAGGAGCGGGCCGACGACCGGGGCCTGGGGATCGCTGAAGGCCTACACGGTGAGCCTGCTGAAGGCCTGGTGGGGCGACGCGGCGACGCAGGAGAACGGCTACGGCCTGGCCTACCTGCCGCGCATCGACGGCGACCACTCGCACTACGCGATGACCCAGCGGATGCTCGACGGCCTCACGAAGGGGTTCATCGTCATGGGCCAGAATCCCGTGGTCGGCTCGGCCAACTCCGGCATGCAGCGCAAGGCGCTGGCCAATCTCGACTGGCTCGTCGTGCGCGACATCCACGAGATCGAGACCGCGGCCTTCTGGTACGACACGCCGCAGACGGAGTCCGGCGAGCACCGCCCGGAGGACATCGGCACCGAGGTCTTCTTCCTCCCGGCCGCCGCGCACACCGAGAAGGAGGGCACGTTCACGAACACCCAGCGCCTGCTGCAGTGGCGCCACAAGGCCGTCTCCCCGCCGCAGGACGCGCGCTCGGAGCTGTGGTTCGCCTACCACCTCATGCGGATCATCCGCCAGAAGCTCGCCGGCTCGAGCGAGGCGCGCGACCGGCCGGTCCTCGACCTCGCCTGGGACTACCCCGTCGCGGGCTCGCACGACGAGCCGGATGCCGAAGCCGTCCTGCAGGAGATCAACGGCCGGCTGGCCGACGGTTCGTTCGTCACGAAGTACCAGGAGCTCGAGGACGACGGCTCGACGACCTGCGGCTCGTGGATCCACGCCGGCATCTACGCCGACGGCGTGAACCAGAGCGCGCGCCGCAAGCCCGGCCGCGAGCAGAACTGGATCGCGTCGCAGTGGGGCTGGGCCTGGCCCGGCGACCGGCGCATCCTCTACAACCGCGCCTCGGCGGATCCGGAGGGCCGGCCGTGGTCCGAGCGCAAGCGCTACGCGTGGTGGAACGCCGACGATCAGAGCTGGGAGACACTCGGCGACCAGATCGACTTTCCGCCCGACAAGGCGCCGGGCTACATGCCCGGCGAGGACGACACGACCGGGATGGAGGCGCTGCGCGGCGACGCGCCGTTCATCCTGCACCCCGACGGCCTGGGCTGGCTGTACGCGCCGGCCGGCCTCGTCGATGGTCCGCTGCCCACGCACTATGAGCCCCACGAGTCGCCGTTCTCAAACGCCGTCCACGGGCAGGACAAGAGCCCCACGCGCGAGACCTTCCACACGCCCGAGAACCCGTACAACCCGTCGGGCGGCGAGGCCGGCGCGGACGTGTTCCCGTTCGTGATGACGACGTACCGGCTCACCGAGCACCACACCGCCGGGGGCATGTCGCGCACGGTCGAGCATCTCGCCGAGCTGCAGCCGGAGATGTTCTGCGAGGTCAGCCCGCAGCTCGCGGCCGAGCGCGGCCTCGAGCATGGCGGCTGGGCGACGATCGTCACTGCGCGCAGCGCGATCGAGGCCCGGGTGCTCGTGACCGAGCGCATCCAGCCGCTGCCGGTCGGCGGGCGCACGGCGCACCAGGTCGGCCTGCCCTACCACTTCGGCCGGCGCGGCCTGGTGACCGGCGACTCGGCCAACGACCTGCTGCCGATCGTGCTGGACCTCAACACCCACATCAACGAGTACAAGGCCTCCACGTGCGATATCCAGCCGGGGCGCCGGCCGCGCGGGGCCGAGCTGCTGGCGTATGTGGCGCAGTACCGCCGCCGCGCCGGGATCGCGTCATGACCTTCACCGTGCGCACCTACGGCCCGGACGACACGCCGCGCAAGGGGTTCTTCACCGACACGTCGATCTGCATCGGCTGCAAGGCGTGCGAGGTCGCCTGCAAGGAGTGGAACCAGATCCCGCAGTCGATGCGGGGCTTCACCGGGAAGTCCTACGACAACACCGTCGACCTCGGCGCGAACACGTGGCGCCACGTCGCGTTCATCGAGCAGCGCAAGGAGATGACCTTCGCCGACGGGCTCGTCGAGCACGCTGCGCTCGAGCAGATCGCTGCCGACACGGGGCTGCAGACCTACCAGGAGGGCGACGGCCTGCGCTGGCTCATGGCATCCGACGTCTGCAAGCACTGCACGCACGCCGCCTGCCTCGACGTCTGCCCCACCGGCGCGCTGTTTCGCACCGAGTTCGACACGGTCGTCGTGCAGGAGGACATCTGCAACGGCTGCGGCTACTGCATCCCGGCCTGCCCGTTCGGCGTGCTCGACCAGCGCCAGGACGACGGCCGGGTCTGGAAGTGCACGCTCTGCTACGACCGCCTGAAGGACGACCTGACCCCTGCGTGCGCGCAGGCGTGCCCGACACAGTCGATCCAGTTCGGCGAGCTCGGCGACCTGCGCAACCGGGCCGAGCAGCGGTTGGCGCAGCTCACCGAGGCCGGCGCGGAGAAGGCGCAGCTGTACCTCGCCGACGAGGACGACGGCGTCGGCGGCGCGCACGCCTTTTTCCTGCTGCTCGACGAGCCCGAGGTCTACGGGCTGCCGCCCGACCCGGTCGACGCGACACGCAACCTGGCCACGACGTGGACCTCGGCGGCCGTGGCGGCGGTCGGGCTCGGCGTGGCGCTGGCCGCCGCGGTGTTCGGGGGCCGGCGGTGAGCTCCGTCGCGGACGGCGCTGGCGACTCGTACTACGGCCAGCCGATCATCAAGCAGCCGGTCTGGACGCCGGAGATCCCAGCGTACTTCTTCTTCGGCGGCCTGGCCGGCGCGTCGGCGGGGCTCGCGTACCTCTCGGGCGAGGGGCCGCTCGCGCGCCGGGCCTGGGCGACCGCGCTGGCCGGCGCCGGTGTGAGCGCGCCGCTGCTGATCGCCGATCTGGGCGTGCCGTCGCGCTTCCTGCACATGCTGCGGATGGTCAAGGTGACGTCGCCGATGAGCGTCGGGACGTGGATCCTGACGGGCTTCGCGGCCGCCACCACCGGGGCGACGGCGCATGCGCTGACCGGCCGGATGCCCCGCACCGGCGCGGTCTGCCGCCCGGCGGCCGCGCTGCTGGGGCTGCCACTCTCGACGTACACCGGTGCGCTGATCGCGCAGACCTCGGTGCCGGTCTGGCATGAGGCGCGCCGGCACCTGCCGGTGGTGTTCGCGGCGGGTGCGGCGTTGAGTGCCGGTGGGGCGGCGACGGTCTTGACAGCGCCCGAGCACGCGGCGGCGGCGCGGCGCCTGGTGGTCATGGGCGCGGTCGCGGAGCTGTGCGCGGTGCTGGCGATGGAGCAGCACCTCGGTGAGCTGGGCGAGCCGTACGGCGTGGGCGCGGCCGGGACGTTCAAGCGGGCGGCCGATGTGCTCGTGACCGCCGGCGCGGTGACGGTGGCGGCCTGGGGGCGTCGCAGCCGTGGCGCGGCGATCGCCGGCGCCGGCGCGGTGCTGGCGGGCGCCGCGTGCGAGCGCTTCAGCATCTTCCGGGCGGGCTTTCAGTCCGCGGCGGATCCGAAGTACGTGGTCGGGCCGCAGCGGGCGCGGCTGGCCGTGCGGCGATCGGCCGCCGCTCAGGCTGCCGCCGGCCGGCGTTCCTCGGCGTAGAGCCGCTCCGCGAACTGCCCCGCCGGGTGCGCGCGGAACTCGGTCACGTCGCGCTGCATGGCCGGCGGGAGCGTGTCGAATCCGGGCAGCGGGCCGCGGTAGCCGGTCGGCAGGACCGCGGGGGTGATGAGCGTGGCGAGCGCGAGGTCCGGCGCGGTGAGACGATCGCCGAGCAGGTAGCGCCGGCCGTCGCTCAGCCGCTGCGCCACCCGGTGCAGCGACGCGTCGATCAGCGCGCGCTGCTCCGGGATGCTGCCGGCGTGCAGTCCGAGCCCGCGGCCCAGGCGCCTTCGGATCAGCGGATACAGCAGCGCCACGAGAACGCGCTCGTGGCGTGGCGCGCGGTACATCCACGCGCGCGAGGTGACCGAGCGCTGCGGCAGCTGGTAGGCGTACGCCCAGGCGCGCACGGCGACGCCGAGGCCGTCGTACAGCTCGGCGAAGAGCGCTGTCGCCTCGGCGCGCTGCGCCGGGTCGGTCGGGTACAGCCGCAAGGTGGGCAGCGCCAGGGTCTCGTAGTGGTCGACGATCTGGCGCGCGTCGGTGAGCGAGGTCGTGCCGATGTCGAGCACCGGCACGACCGTGCCTCCCCCATGGCGCCGCGCCGCGATCGCGTTGAAGACGGGCGCGTGGCACTGCTCGGTGTAGTCGACCGACAGGCGCTCGAGCACCCACCGCGCGAGCTCGACGTATGGGCTCACGGGCACGGAGATCATCAGCGGACGGCCTTCGCGCTCGTCATTCACCGTGAGGCGAAGCTATCCGATCGCAGGTGGCTGCGCCGGGCGCCGCGATGCCGCGATGGGGATGGGGCGGATTGCAGGCGTGGATCTGGCTCGAGGTCGGTCGCGATCGCCCTAGACTCGGGGACGTGGCGTTTCAGCACGGAATCGACGGATCCGAGCCCATGCGCGCGCAGCCGATCGAGGCGCGAGCCGGCGCGTACGAAGACCGTCGCGTGGTGCGCGCGTTCCGGCTGGAGGCGACGCTCGCATGCCCGCGCTGCGACGCCCCCGTCGCCCTCGGCGGGCGAGCCGTGAAGTTCTCCGAGCCGCTCGATTGCCCGTTCTGCCGCCACCCCGCGCCGCTGCGCGACTTCCTCTCGCTGGCCACGCCCACGCGGCCGGCCCGGGTCGAGATCCGCGCAACGGTGCGCCCCCCGCGCCGCGCGCCGCTGACCGCGCCGCGCGTGCTGTAGCCCAGGCAGGCCGACAGCCCGCCCACGCCCGCGCGCTCGACACGGCGCCTCGGACGGCGCAGCGCTACGGACGCGGGCCCTGCGGTAGCCCGGCGCCCTTGCGCTGGAAGACCTCGAGCAGCTCGTTCTCGTGCGCCACGCGACCCTGCGCGCCGTCGAGCTCGCGGAAGGCGGCCTTGAGGATCGCGACGCCGGTCCTGTCGTGCGCCGCGACGTGGGCGGCCAGGCGCAGCGCGGCGCCCTCGGCCTCGTCGGCGGGCACGGTGTCGTGCACGAGCCCGATCGCCGCCGCCTCCTCGGCGCCGACGACGCGGCCGGTGAAGATCAGCTCCTTAGTTCCGACGGCTAGTCACCCGTGATTGACGAACACGTTGGCGCCGACCCGGAGCTTGAGGCCGCGGGGCGCCCGGCGAGCACCTGGGGTCGGAACTGCGGTCTTGAAGCGGTCAAGCAGCTCGGGCACCGACGGCCGCAACGTTCGGCCACGACGCGCTGGCCCGGGCATCGCCTCAGCCTGTCTCGGCAGCGAGGGCCTCGGCGTAGGCGGCGGCCAAGCGCTCGCTCGCGGTCGGGTCGCCGCACGGCGGCAGTGACGCCCCCAGGTGCTCGCTGCGCAGCTCGGCCATGAAGTCCTCCCACAGCGCGGGGCCGCCGTCGACCAGTAGTTCGGCTCGCACGCGGAGCATCGGGGTCGTCGGGCGGTTGCGCAGGCCCCACTCGCCGAGCAGGGCCAGCAGCGGGACCAGCTCGATCGCCGCCTCGGTGAGGCTGTAGGTCGCGCGCCGACCGCGGCCGACGTCCGCCCGCATGAGCAGCCCGGCCGACACGAGCCGCCGCAGGCGGTCGGCGAGAATGTTCGAGGCGATGCCCTCCTCCGAGCTCTCCTCGAGGACGCGGAAGTGCCGCCGGTTGCCGAACATGACGTCGCGCAGAACGAGCAGCGACCAGCGGTCGCCGATCACCTCAACCGCCGCGTTGATGGGGCAGCCCGAGCGCGGCTCGCTGGCGGTGCGTGTCGCCATACCACGGATAGTACTTTCAGTTTGCCATCACCTCGCGTAGATTGCAGCTACTACTTGCAAATCGCAATCACCTTCGAAGGGTCGCGGATGCCGGACACCACGTGCCACATGTCGATCTCGCTCGACGGTTTCGTCGCCGGGCCGGACCAGAGTCGCGAGCACCCGCTCGGGAAGCGCGGAAGGGAGCTCCACGGCTGGCACCTTGGCGACGAGCGCGCCAACGAGGCCGACGAGACCGCGACCGGCTGGCTCGTGCGCCCGCGCGGCGCCTACCTCATGGGCCGCAACATGTTCGGGCCGACCCGCGGCGAGTGGGAGGAGGACTGGCGCGGCTGGTGGGGGCCCGAGCCGCCTTACCACGCACCGGTGTTCGTGCTCACCCATCACGCCCGCGAGCCGATCGAGATGGCGGGCGGGACGACCTTCCACTTCGTCACCGACGGCTTCGACGCCGCCTACGCACAGGCGCGTGAGACGGCCGGCGACGACGGCGTAGACATCGCGGGCGGCGCCTCCACCGTTCGGCAGGCGCTCATCGCCGGGGTCGTCGACGAGCTCACGCTCGACATCGCCCCAGTCCTGCTCGGGTCCGGCGAGCGGATCTTCGACGGCGTCGAATCTCTCGGGTTGGAGCCCATCGAGGTGCTGCATTCGCCGCTGGCCACGCACATCCGCTACCGCCGGGCGAGCTGAAGGCCGGCTTCCGATACGTCTACAAGGCACCGCTCCGAGTCTCCCGATGCGGACGGCCAGCGACCCACTTCGGCCGCCCGCAGGGGAACCCCGAGCGGCACAAGGTGACAAAGCTCAGCGTAGACCGTGATCCCCATGGCCGGCGACGCCCAGTGTCCCGCAAGCCTGGTTCGGTGACATGTCGCAGTAGCGGAGGGCTATCCGGCACACGCCAACACGCACGGCGCGCCGCAGGCCACGTTGCCGGAAGACGTCGGGTGCGTTGCGTCGATCTCACGACCCTCGCGGAACGGGAGTGCCGCTTCTCGCCCAGCGCCTACGGTGACGATCGCCGCCGGTCAGGAACGGTCCGCGATCAGCCGGGTGGATGTGCCGCCTTGCGCGCGACGACTGCGACGTAGGTGATCGGCTCGCCCGCCATCGTCAGACGATGGCGAAACGCCTCGCGCACGAGGATCTCGCCGCCGTCGGCGCGCGCCTCGAAGCCGGCGAGGTAGTCGCCGAAGTCGCTGCCGCCGGGCTCGGCGAGCTCCTCGTGCAGGCTGACGGAGAACCAGGCGCCGGGTGCAAACGCGGTCCACAGCCGGTGGAAGCTGTCGGCCGAGATGTGCCCGAGCCCGAGCGCCCCGGCGGTGACGAGCGCGTTGAGGCCGTGCTCGCGGATGAGCTCGGGTACCTGCGGCAGGCTGTCGGTGTCGCCGACGAGGTACTCCGCGTAGAGCCCGGGGCGGTCGCGGTGCGCCGCCTCACGCGCGGCCGCGCTGGCGTCCGAGGCGACGGGCGTGCGCACCCCCCGCGCGCGCAGCTCCTCCCCGGAGACGCCGTTGCCGGCCCCGAGGTCGAACACCGCCAGATCGGCCGCCCGCGTGCCGGCCCGGGCGGCGCATGCCACGAGCCGGTCGGCGAGGACCGTCGCCGACGCGCTCTTCAGCCGCCGCTGCACGACCTCCTCGTAGAGGCCGGGGACCGCGTAGACGCGGTCGTACTCGTGCAGCCGGAAGCGATCGGTGCGGCCGTCGGCGTGACGAACGACGAGCGACTCCTCGATCTGGTCGCGTCCGGGCTGCAGCTGCACTTCGTAGTCCATGGATCTCCTGTTCTGCGTCGCGGTGAACGAGCGGGGGGCGTCGGACCAGTGTGGTGCACCCGCACGGCAACGGCGTGGCGGGCCACGGCGAGGACGTCACCTGGGACTCGATCGACCAGGAGCGCGCCTGCGGAAAATCACCACGCGCAACGGACCGCCGGTAGGGTCGCGCCAAACGGACGCCTGGGGTGGACCAATGCTCGATCTGACCGGCTTGCCTGCACTGGATGTGGCCATCGGGCTGGCGTTCGTGTTCTTTCTGCTCTCGACGCTGGCGCTGACGATCCAGGAGTTCCTCGCGGCGGTTCTCGGGCTCCGCGCGCGCACGCTCGAGCAGGGGCTGCGGAGCATGCTCGAAGACGACAAGACGGGGTGGGCGCAGGTCGACAAGTTCTACGACCACTCCCTGATCAAGTCGCTGTACCGCACCCCGCCGCCCGCAGCCGTCACGAGGGCGAGCGCCGCAACGCACGGGGAGCCGGCGGCGCCGGCGGAGCCCACAGAGCCGGCCGCGCCGGCAGAACGTGCAGCGCAGGCGGTCAAGGACGCGGTGAACGACAAACCCGTGTTCGCCGGCAAGCTCGCAGGCACGCAACCGCGCGGCAGGGTGGCCCATGCGAAGCGGTTCTTCAAGCCGACCGCCGGCCCGTCCTACATCTCCCCTCGCGCGTTCGCGTTGGTCGTGCTCGACAACGTCGCGCCGGGTGAGGCAGGCCGCAGGATCGACTTGGATTCGCTCGACGGCCTGCCCAAGGGGCTGCGTGACCGGCTCGAGCCGCTCGTCGCCGGCGCAGAGCAGGACATGGACAAGGTCCGGGTCAACGTCGAGGCGTGGTACGACGACACCATGGCCCGCGTCTCGGGTTGGTACAAGCGCAAGACCCAGATCATCCTGATCGTGATCGGCGTCCTGATGGTGCCCGCGATCAACGCGAACACGATCACGATGGCCGAGCGGATGTGGAAGGACGACACGGTCCGCTCGGCGGTCGTCGCGCAATCCCAGGCCAACGCCTCCGCGCCGCCGGCCCCGGGAGCGACGGCCACGCCCGCTCAGAAGCTCGTCGACGCCGCCGACAGCGTCGACGAGGTGACGCGGGTGGGCATCCCGATCGGCTGGCGCGGCGCTGCGGTGCCCGACAGCGGCATGGCGCTGGTGACGGCGCTCTTCGGGTGGCTCCTGACGATTCTCGCGATCTCGCTGGGTGCACCGTTCTGGTTTGACCTGCTGAGCCGCTTCTCGCGCCTGCGCTCGAGCGGCAAGCCGGAGACGCCGCTGCCGGCGGCGAGCAGCGGAAAGTCCAACGAGCGCATCCTCACGCCGCCGCAGGCGCCGAACGTGGTCCTCGAGCAGCATGTGGAGCCGAAGCCGGGAACGACCGAGACCGGGGCCGGCTGACGGCCGGCAGGCGGGCGCCTTCAGCGTTGGCGCGCCACACGCAGACGCTGGCGCTGCTCGTACAGCGCGTCGTCCGCGCGCGCGACGAGGTCCTCGGCGGTGTCGCCGGTCTGCAGCTCCGCCAGGCCGACGGTCACGGACGCGTGCTCGGCCAGGCCCGCCAGCGACCGGTTGACGAGCGCCAGCCGGGCCTCGGCCTCGGCTGCGCGCAGGCCGGTCACCGCACAGACGAACTCGTCGCCGCCGTAGCGGATGATCAGGTCGTGGGCGCGCAGGTTGGAGCGCAGCGCGTCGGCGACCGCTCGCAGCATGCGGTCGCCGCCCGCGTGACCGCGGGAGTCGTTGGCGGCCTTGAGGCCGTCGACGTCGAGGAAGACCAGGACGAGCGGCTGCTCGTCGCGCCGCGCGCGCTCGACCTCGCGGTCGAGCTCCACGAACCCCGCGCCGCGCTGATAGACGCCGGTCAGCGCGTCGTGCGATGAGTGCTCGCGGTCGACGGCCGATGCGCCGCGGTCCGCCAGCGCCGTCTCGCGGTCCAGCTCGGCTTCGTTGCGCTCCTTCGCCCCGGCGCCGCGATCGGCCTGGGCCACGCCGCGATCGAGCTCGGCCTCGCCGCGCTCGCCGGCCCCCGCCCGCCGGTCGGCCAGCGCGATGGCACGATCGAGGTTGGACTCCGCGCGCTCATCGGCGCCGGCCAGCCGGTCAGCGTGGGCGACGCCGCGATCGCGGTGTGCCCTGGTGCGCTCGTCGGCGCCGGCGCGGCGATCCTGGGAGGCGCTCGTGCGATCGCTGGCCGCAGCCAGGCGCCACTGCACGTAGATCTCGGCGGTGATCGGGGCGCCGAGGATCGCCTCCGAACGCTCGGCCGCCTCGTCGCGCAGCTGTGCCGCCTCGTCGCGCCGCTCTCCCGCCTGGTCGCGCTGGGCTCCGGCCACGTCGCGGCGCACGCCGGCGTGGTCGCGCTCGAGCCCCGCCTCGTCGCGGTGCTCTGCGGCCTGGTCACGGCGCCCGGCGGCGTCGTCGCGGTCCGCGCCGGCGCTGTCGCGGCGGTCGCCGACCAGATCACGCCGGTCGCCGACCTCGTCGCGCTGGTCGCCCGCGCGGTCCCGGCGGTGACCGACGCGGTCGCGGAGCCCGCCGGCCTCGTCGCGTTGCTCACCGGCCTGATCGCGCTGCGCCGACGTGGACGCGCCGTCCTCGTCCCCTTCCACCGGCCCTCCCCGCTTTACCCGGGCCCAAGTCTCTGATGAGCCCCGTCCCCGTGCAGTTGACCTGCTCAGCCTATCCGACCGTCGCACACGGCTGGACCTACGGCGCCGGCAGGGGGTCCGGGAGAGCCGGCCGTCTCAGCCGGCCTCGGTGCTGTTGGCCTCGCAGCCGGGATCCTGCGCGGTGTCGATGAGCCCGTCGCCGTCGTTGTCGCGGCGGTCGGAGCATTCCGGGCGCGCGCGCGCGCCGCCCCGCGGCGCGTCGCGCACGGTAGCGCCGCTCTCGGTGCGCCCGTTCTCGCAGTCGGGATCCTGGGCGCTGTCGGTCAGCCCGTCGTCGTCGTTGTCCTCGCCGTCCGCACAGTCGGCCGTGGCCCCGGACGACGGCGGTGGCGTCGTGATCGGGGGCGCCGTCTCGCCCGACTCGCTGCCGCTGGCGTCACAGTCGGGATCCTGCGCGGAGTCCGTCAGGCCGTCGTCGTCGTTGTCGACGCCGTCCGAGCAATCGGGTCCGGGCTCCACCGGCGTCGTCGTCGTGCCCGCCGGCGGGCACTCCGGGTCGCGCTCGTCGGCCGGCACGCCCTCGCAGACCGGCGGCTGCGCAGGCTCCGCGTTGAAGGTCGCGGTCAGGTTGCGCGGGCGGTCCATGACGATCGCGCACTCGTCGCCCTTGCACACGCCGCCGAAGCCCTCGAAGGTCGAGCCGCCCGACGGGTCGGCGGTCGCCGTCACGCGGACGCCGCGCGTGAACTTGTACTCACAGGCGGCGTTGCACGCAACATCGCTCTCGGTGATCTCGACGGTTCCGGTGCCGGTGCCGCCGACGCCGACCGTCAGCAGGACGCGCCGGTCGGCGGTCGTCGCGGTGGTGGTCGACGACGCACGATCCGAGTCGGCCTGGCCGGAGTCGTCGCCGCGCAGGCTCGAGAACGCCGCGATGCATCCGACCGCGATGAGCAGGGCCGCCGCGAGCGCCGCCAGCAGCACCGGCGGCGGGCCGCTGGAGCCCAGGCCGCCACCGCCGCCGTCGTGCTCGCCGGATGGCGGGCCGGCGGTCAAGTCGCTCATCGAGACCCTCCTCCGGTCGGTGGTCACAGGGCGGGGCGACCCTTGCGGATCGGCGCGTCGGCGGCAATGTGGCACCGCAGCCGGCAGGGCAGAGCATGACGGGATCGTCTGCGCGGCGTTTCGCCATCACCTCACGACAGGTCGCGCCGGTGCAGCAGCACCCCCGCCGGCCGGGTGACGCGGCGCGGTCAGCGGCGCCGGGGCGGCGCCGGGCGACGCTCGGCGGCCGCACATCTCAGGCACAGCACGCTGTCGGGCCGCGCGCTCAGGCGAGCGGGCTCGATCGGCTGCCCGCAGGCGTCGCAGGCCCCGTAGGACCCCTCGTCGAGCTTGGCCAGCGCGCGCTCGGTGCGCGCCAGCGTGCTCTCCAGCGCGCGGCCGACACCGATCTCCGTCAGTCGGCCGACCGCCTCGGTCGTACCATCGCCGATCCGCTTGCCGAAGCCCTGGGCGGTGCCGCGCTCGGGCCGCTTGGCCAGTCCGGCGACGTGATCGCGCAGGCCGCTGCGGTGCTCCTCGAGCCGGCGGCGGACGTCGTCGAGGTCGATCCGTTCTTCGGGCGCGGGCATCGGTGTCGTCCCTCGTACCCGCTCGGCGCGCCTTGCCGGCGACGACCTGTCAGCTCTCGTGGCACGGCTCATGACCGGGCAGTCCGTATTCTGCCCCGCCGTGGACGTCATCGACGAGCTGCTCGCCAACAACGAGGCCTTCGCCGCCTCGATCCCCGTGCAGCACCTCAACGTCAAGCCCCGGCGGCGGCTGGCGATCGTCACGTGCATGGACTCGCGCCTGGACGTCTTTGCGGCGCTCGGGCTGCACCACGGCGAGGCGCACATCCTGCGCAACGCCGGCGGCGTGATCACCGACGACGTGATCCGCTCGCTCGCCGTGTCCCAGCGGCGGCTGGGCACGCGCGAGGTGATGCTCGTCCACCACACCGACTGCGGCATGCAGACGCTGACCGACGACGGCTTTCGTGCCGAGCTGCAGGAGGCCAGCGGGGTCGCCCCGGCGTTCGCGATCGAGTCCTTCAGCGATCTTGACGGCGACGTGCGCCAGTCGCTGCGGCGCGTGCGGCGCTCGCCGTTTCTGCTGCACACCGACTGCATCCGCGGCTTCGTCTACGACGTCGACACGCACGAGCTGCGCGAGGTCCACGTCGCCGATGGCGACTGAGCCAATCGCTCGATCTTCCTCAAGGGGTCAGGGGTACTGCGGGGCAGTCTGCAGACGAGGGTCAGCCACCGGCCGCTGCCGGCGCGCGGGAGCGCCGGCCGGCTACGCCGGCGGAAGGCGCCAGGCGGTGGTCAGCGTCTCGCTCGGGAAGAGGTCGGCCCACTGGTCGGCGCCGTCGCGCAGCCGCTGGCGGGCGCGCTCGAGCGACGTGCGGGTCACGCCCTCGGCCCACCACCGCTCCCCCACCGCTCGCCTGATCGCCTGCGGATCGGCCGGCGCGTCCGCCGCGCAGAGGTCGCAGACGGCCCGCGTCAGCATCTCGGCCTGCATGATCCGGTCGCCCGCGCGAGCGATCACCTCGCGGCCGTGCCGCGTCGCGTGCGGCGCGCGACGGCCGGCGATCACCCTGGCATGGCCGAACATGCCCCCCGCCACCAGCACGCCCCACACGCCGGAGCGCAACCCGAGCTCGTCCTCGACGACGAGGTGCGCGATGTCGTGCGGCAGCTCGCCGGCACCGTCGCCGCCGACGCGGTTGTAGGCGCCGCCGTCCAAGGCGACCTCGCATCCGTCGGGTCGATGCAGCACCGCGCGGTAGCGGCGTTCCTCGCCCTTGACGAAATCGACCTGTGCCGCGGCCATGCCGAACCCCGCGACCGCGCGCGGTCAGGGCTGCGGCGGCGGGGCGGCGGCGAGCGGCGCGGGCGGGTTCGCCTCCAGCCAGGCACGCGCGGCGACCGAGGCCTCCTGCGCGACCTGCGCCAGCGGCTTCTCGGGATCGGGCTTGTCGATGACGCCGATCAGCATCAGCGTGCGGACGACCGAGTGCAGCGGCGTCCGCGAGTAGGACCACGGCGGCGGCAGCGCGTCGCCGACCTTCGCCTGGGCGACCCATTCGACCAGCAGCCGGTCGCGCACGCCGATCGGCGCCGGGCCGTCGACCCGGACACGTGTCCCGTTCGGGATGGCGTTGAAGTCCACCCGGCAAGGATCGCAGACCGCGGTATGGACCGCGGTCGCCGGGCGCGCCGACGCTCGGCGGCAGCGCCGCCGCCTACACTCGCTGCGCGGCGTGATCCTGCGCGGTCCCGTCCCACGATGCCGATGCTCGAACAGCACGAAGTCGCCGGCTACCTGCTCAAGCGGCGCCTCCTCAGCCGCCGCTGCATCGTGGCGGGCTCCGTGCGCGTCGGCGACGCCTCCAGCCGCAACCGCAACTTCCGCGTGGTCGGCGGGGCGCCCGGCGAGAGCGTTCTCGTCAAGCAGGGGATCGCCGCCGACAGCGCCCATACGCTCGCCAACGAGGCGGCGCTGTACGCGCGGCTGTCGCGCGGCGGCGGCGTGCCCGCGGCGTGCGTCCCGCGGCTTCACGGCTACGACGCGGCAGCCGGCATCCTGCTGCTCGAGTGGATCGAGGACGGCGTGGACCTCGAGCGCCACGTCTCGGCACGCGGTGGCTGTGGCACCGGTCTGGCCGCGGCGCTCGGCCGGGCGCTGGCGGCGGTCCACGCGATCGCGCGCGACGAGGAGGAGCTGCGCGACGATGCACCGTGGGTCCTGGCGCTGCACCGCCCGCCGCTGGAGGCGCTGCGCTACTTCAGCGCGGCCAGCGTGCAGCTCGTCCGGCGGTTGCAGGACGACGGTGCGCTGTGCGCGCGGTTCGACGAGCTGCGCGAGGGCTGGCGCGCCGGCGCGCTCGTGCACCGCGACATCAAGTGGGCCAACTGCATCGCGCATCCCGCGCCGGGCGCCACGCGGCCGGCGCGCATCAAGCTCGTCGACTGGGAGATGGCCGGCTGGGGCGATCCGGCGTTCGACGTCGGCTCGGCGTTCAGCGACTTCGCGGCGTTCGGGCTCGATCGTGCGGCGCCGGCCAGCGGCCGGCCGCCCAGCGCCGCGCTCTGGCACGCGTACGTGCGCGCGGCCGGCCTCGACGAGCGGGCCGCGGCGCGGCTGCTCGAGCGCTCGGTGCGCTTCGCCGGCGCACGGCTCGTGCAGAGCGCCTACGAGCACACACAGGAGACGACGGTGATGAGCACTCGGGTGCAGCGCCTCGTCGCGCTCGCCCGCGAGCTGCTGGCGGGCGATGCGCGCGTGGCCGGCGAGCGGCTCGGGCTGGGGATGGGCACGTGAGCGGCGTGGCCGAGCCCGTCTACGAGGCCCAGGTGGCGGCGGCGCTGGGCGCCGTCGAGCTGCGCCCGCCGGCGGCGTTTCTGTGGTTCGGACGGCGCGAGCCGGTCGACGGCGGCGAGGAGGAGCTGGTGGCGCGGATCGCGCGGCGGCTGCACGACGACTTCTTCAGCACGGGCGCGCCGCGACCGCGCCGCGGCGGCCCGGCCACCGCGCCCGACGACGGCGGCGAGTTCGCCCGCGCGCTGTCGCAGGCCAACGGCGGGCGCGGCGCCTGGCAGGCGGGGTGGCGGATCGCCGCGGTGCAGCCCGACGAGGTGCTCGTCGTCGTGCGGCCGGACGGGCTCGCGCTGGTGGCGCCCGCCGGCGGGGTGCGCGCCGACGGTGACGCGGTGGCGGGGGCGGCGGCTGCGGTCCTGCAGCCCAAGGAGCTGCGCGGCCTGTCCCCCGGCCTGCTCATCGCGCTCGGCGACGCCGGCCGGCCCGAGGGCGACGACCGCGTCGGCCTGTTCTGGAACATCGCCGCGGCGGGCGCCGCCGCGCTCACGGCCCGGCTGACGTATGCGCTCAACGGCGCGCGCCTGCCGTTCACGCTCGAGCTGCTCGACACGCCCGCCCGCTACGGCCGCGGCGATGCGGCGGTGCTCTGCCTCGCCCGGTCGGACTTCGGCGCGGCGCTCAAGCTCTCCAAGCCCCTGCTGCGCACGCTCGGCGGGCATCTGACCGAGGGCGCTCCGGCGTTCACGCGGCCGCTCGCCCGCGGGCTCGCGGTCGCCGAGCTGCCGGCCGGCGGACAGCGCTTCGGCGAGGATCGCTGCCGCCTGCTGGCCGAGGCGATCGTCGCCTCGCCCGCAGGCACCGCCGCAGAGCAGCTCGCCGCCGTGCGGGAGCGTTTCGCCGCCGCCGGCCTGCGCCTCGACACGCCCTACCTGCAACCGGGGTCCGCCGATGCGTACGACGGTTCGTAGCATCCCGCCGCCGCCCGCCGCCGGCGGAGCGACCGACCTGCTCGCCGCCGCGAGCGCGATCGGCGAGCGGCTCGTGCGCGAGGCCGTCTGGTACCGCGGCCAGTGCAACTGGATCGGCGCCGAGTCCTCCGATGGCGCGGCCCGCGCGCAGCCGGCGCACCGCGCGCTCGGCCCGGCGCTGGGCGACGGGACCGCCGGCATCGCGCTGTTTCTCGCCGAGCTGCACGCCGCGACCGGCGCCGAGACGGTCCGGTACACCGCGCTCGCCGCGATGCGCCAGGCGCTCGCGCATGCCGGCACCGTTCCCGCCGCCTCCGCGCGCGGGCTGTACGCCGGGCGGCCGGGGATCGCCTACGCCGCCGCGCGCTGCGGGCGCCTGCTCGGCGACGAATGGCTCCTGGCCCGCGCGGCGCGGCTGATCGGCGGGCGATCGGCCTCCGCGGGTCGGAGCGCCGACCTCGTGTCCGGCACCGCGGGCGCGATCGCCGCCCGGCTCGCACTGGCGCCGCTGCTCGGTGACGACCGCCTCCTCGCGCAGGCGGCGCGGCTGGGCGACGAGCTCGCCGCGACCGCCCGCCGGGATCGCGACGGCTGCTGCTGGCCCCCGGCCCCCGGCCGCCACGGCCTCTGCGGCTTCGCCCATGGCGCCGCGGGCGCGGCCTGGGCCCTGCTCGAGCTTCTCGGCGCGACGCGCGACGCGCGCCATCACGCCACGAGCGAGCGGGCTCTGCGCTACGAGCGCGCCTGGTTTGACCCCGGCCACGCCAACTGGCCGGACCTGCGCGGCATCGAGCGCCGTGAGCGGCGCGGCAGCTTCACCCCCCCGTACGCCACGAGCTGGTCGCACGGCGCGCCGGGCATCGCCATCAGCCGGCTGCGGGGCTGGCAGATCACCGGCGACGAGCGGCTGCGCTGCGCGGCCGTCACCGCGCTCACGACCACGGCGGCCGGCGTCGAGGGCGCGCTGCTCGCGCCGCGGGCGGACTTCACGCTCGCGCACGGCCTGGCCGGCAACGCCGACGTCCTCCTGCTCGGCGCCGCCCTGCTGCCCGAGGGCGCCGCACTCGCCCGCCGCGCCGGCGAGATCGGCGTGGGGCGCTACGGCACGAGCCTCGAGGGCTGGCCGAGCGGCGGCGGCCGGACCCCGGCGCTGCTCACCGGCGACGCCGGAATCGGCCTGTTCCTGCTGCGTCTGCATAACCCCACGGTGCCGTCCGCCCTGCTCGTCGGCGCACCGCCGCGGTAGCTGTCGTCGCTGCAGTCGCTTAGATGAAGCGGGACATGGCCGCCCCGCCCCGCAACCTCGTCAACCTCAAGTCCGTCGCCAAGGGCTACGGCAGCCGCTCGGTCCTGCACGACATCACGCTCGGGATCAACGCCGGGGAGCGAATCGGGATCGTCGGGCGAAACGGCGACGGCAAGTCGACGCTCCTGCGCCTCATCGCGGGCATCGAGGATGCCGACGCGGGCGCGATCACGCGCGAGCGCAGCCTGGGGCTGGCGCTGCTCGGCCAAGGCGACGAGCTCGACGAGACGCATACGATTCGCGACGAGCTCGTCGGCCGCCGCGCCGATCACGAGTGGGCCGCCGATGCACGCTTCCGGGAGGTGCTCGAGGGGCTGCTCGGCGGCGTCGGGCTGACCCGCTTCCCCGGCGGGATGGACACGCCGATCGCGGCCCTGTCGGGCGGCGAGCGGCGGCGCATCGCGATCGCCCAGCTGCTGCTCGGCAGCCCCGAGCTGCTGCTGCTCGACGAGCCGACGAACCACCTCGATGTCGAGGCCGTCGACTGGCTGGCCCGCCACCTCGCCCAGCGCCGCGGCACGATGCTCGTGATCACCCACGATCGCTGGTTTCTCGACGCGGTCTGCACCGCGACGTGGGAGGTCTCCGACGAGACCGTCCACCAGTACGAGGGCGGCTACGCGGCGTACGTCCTGGCGCGCGCCGAGCGCGACCGGCAGGCGGCGGCGCGCGACGACCGCCGCCGCCAGCTGCTGCGCAAGGAGCTGGCCTGGCTGCGCCGCGGCCCGCCGGCGCGCACCGCGAAGCCGAAGTTCCGCATCGACGCCGCCAACGCGCTCATCGCCGACGAGCCGGAGGTGCGCGACCGCGCCGAGCTGCTGCGCTTCGCGACGACGCGCCTGGGCGACAAGGTGCTCGACGCCGTCGAGGTCACGCTGGCCTTCGGCGACGAGCCGCTGCTGCGCGGCGTCACGTGGCGCCTGGGTCCCGGCGACCGGGTGGCGCTCGTCGGCGTCAACGGCTCGGGCAAGACGACGCTGCTCAAGCTGCTTTCCGGCGAGCTCGAGCCGTCGGCCGGCAGCGTGGACCGCGGCACCACGGTGCGCCTCGCCCATCTGTCACAGGACACGGCGGAGATCCCCGGGCACCTGCGCGTCCTCGAGTCGCTCGAGCAGGTGCGTGGCCGCGCGACGCTCAGCGACGGGCAGGAGCTGACGGCGGGCATGCTCTGCGACCGCTTCGGCTTTCGCGGCGCGAAGTCCCGCACGCTCGTGCGCGATCTCTCCGGCGGCGAGCGGCGCCGGCTGCAGCTCATGCGTCTGCTGATGGACGAGCCCAACGTGCTGCTGCTCGACGAGCCGACGAACGACCTGGACATCGACACCCTCACCGCCCTGGAGGACCTGCTCGACCGCTGGCCGGGCACGCTCGTGATCGTCAGCCACGACCGGTACTTCGTCGAGCGCGTCTGCGACAACGTGCACGCGCTGACCGGCGATGGCGGGCTGCGCCACCTGCCCGGCGGCATCGACCAATACGTGCAGGCGCGACGCGACGCGGCGTCGGCGGCCCCGCGCAACGGGGCGGCGCCGCCCGCGGCCGCGCCGGTCGCGAGCCGGCCCGCCGGCGGAGCGGGCGCTGCGCGTGCCGCACGCAAGGAGATCGGAAAGCTCGA
>Ga0136633_1001194_pt1 | contig 19329 bp, 20 predicted proteins | sample AntDrymeUQ832206_2_FD_105494 | JGI IMG/M metagenome (GOLD analysis project Ga0136633, IMG submission 105494) | Polar desert sand microbial communities from Dry Valleys, Antarctica - metaG UQ83 (22.06) | ecosystem: Environmental > Terrestrial > Soil > Desert | place: Antarctica: Dry Valley...
GGGATCGACGCGCTGCTGAGCGAGCGTGATGAGCACAGCCTGAAGGAGGTGGTGCTCGCGCACCGCCGCTGGCTCGGGCTGCCCGCCCCGCGCAAGGTGATCGCGCTTCCGGCCTGGGTGGCCCAGCCTGTGAGCCTGATCGCCGACGCGCTCGGCGCGTTCGGCTGGCGCTCGCCGCTGCGGAGCACGGCGATGGCGATGGTCGTGCGCGGCGTCACGGCCGATCCCGCCGATGGCGAGGCACTGCTCGGACGCCCGTGCCTGAGTCTCGACGAGGCGCTGGGCGCCAACCCATCCGGCCTTCAGGACCGCTGGCAGGCGCGGCTCGTTCTGCTGCTGCCGCTGATCATCGGGTCGCTCGCTTTGCTCTGGCTGAGTTCCGGCATCATCGGCCTGGCGCGCATGGATGCGGTCACCGCGCAACTCGCCGGAACGGCCGTCCCGCCGCGCCTTGCGTGGCTCCTGGGTGTTTCGGGCAGCGTGATCGATATCGCTTTGGGCTTCGCCATTCTCTTCCGCCGCTGGGCGCGGCCGGCCGCGCTCTTCATGGTCGCGGTGACCCTCGCTTATCTGATCGCCGGCAGCGTCTTTCGGCCCGACCTCTGGCTCGATCCGCTCGCGCCGCTGATGAAGGCGGTGCCCGCTCTGGTGCTGGCGCTGGTCGCGGCGGCTTTGCTCGACAAGAGATGACCTGGATCATCATGTTGAAATGGGCGCATGTCATCGGCGCCTGCGTGCTGATCGGCACCGGGGCGGGCATCGCCTTCTTCATGGTGATGGCGCACCGCAGCCGCGACGCGCGGCTGATCGCCCATGTCGCGGGGACGGTGGTGATCGCCGATTTCCTCTTCACCGCAAGCGCCGTGATCGTTCAGCCGATCACTGGCCTGCTGCTCGCCCGCGCCATCGGCTGGCCGCTCACCGAGCCGTGGCTGCTCTGGTCGATCGGCCTCTACATCGTCATCGGCCTGTTCTGGCTGCCCGTAGTGTGGATCCAAGTGCGGCTTCGTGATCTGGCGCGGGCGGCGGCGGCTGCCGACGCCCCGCTCCCCGCAACTTACAATCGTCTCTACCGCATCTGGTTCGCCTGCGGTTTCCCCGCTTTCATCGCCATTGTCGCAATCGTCTGGCTGATGCTCGAACGGCCGACCTTCTGACGGTTGATTTCAACCGCTTTTGCCGTTAGAGGCGCCTCCTTTCCGCACTCGTGGAAGAAATCGAACGGCCCGGCCATCAAGGGCTGCCGTGGCTGTTCCTGAACGTCCGCCAAGTGCGGCAGAGGAGACGAAATGCCCAAGCTCAAGACCAAGAGCGGTGTGAAGAAGCGCTTCAAGCTCACCGCGACCGGCAAGATCAAGCATGGCGTGGCCGGCAAACGCCACCGCCTGATGAGCCACAATGCCAAGTACATCCGCCAGAACCGCGGCACCGACGTGCTCGCCGACGCCGATACGGCGCGGGTGAAGCTCTGGGCGCCCTACGGGCTGAGATAAGGGAGTATAAGGCATGTCACGCATCAAGCGCGGCGTTACGACGCGCGCCAAGCACAAACGGATCCTGGAGCAGGCGAAGGGCTATTACGGCCGTCGCAAGAACACGATCCGAATCGCCCGCCAGGCCGTCGAGAAGGCCGGGCAATATGCCTATCGCGACCGCAAGGTGAAGAAGCGCTCGTTCCGGGCGCTCTGGATCCAGCGCATCAACGCGGCGGTCCGCATGGAAGGCCTGACCTATGGTCGCTTCATGCACGGGCTGAAGCTCGCCGGCGTCGAACTGGACCGCAAGGTCTTGGCCGACATCGCGATGCACGAGGGCGAAGCCTTCAAGGCGATCATCGCCCAGGCGAAGGGCGCGCTTCCGGCCGAAGCGTAAGCGTTTCTAGGCGATCCTCGCATAAGCGGGGATCGTCAGGAATTCGGTGAATTCCGCCGCAAGGACGAGCGATTCAAAGAGGCGCCGTGCTTCTTCGAGCCGCTCGCTTTGCGGCAGCGCCGCCATTTCCTCTTCGAGCAGGCTTAGGAAGAGCGCGCGGGTCAGCTTGCGCCCGTCGTCCAGTGCTGCTTCGAACTTCACCCACTGCCAGAGTTGGGTGCGGCAGATTTCCGCCGTCGCCGCGTCCTCCATCAGATTGTAGAGCGGCACCGCGCCGCGTCCCTGCAGCCAGGCAGCGATATATTGGACGCCGACGCGGATATTCTCGCGCACGCCGGCCTCGGTGCGCGGGCCTTCGTGCAGGCGCAGCATGTCGTCTCGGGTGACGTCACTCCTGGTCTTGCGGTCGAGTTGATTGGGCCGATCAAAGGCGGCCAGCGCCACCTGCACCATGGCGGGATGCGCCACCCAAGTGCCGTCATGGCCGCCGCGCGCTTCGCGTTCCTTGTCGGCGCGGACCTTGGCGAAGGCGATCTCGTTCGCCGCCTCATCGCCCTTGACCGGAATTTGCGCCGCCATCCCGCCCATCGCGAAGGCGCCGCGGCCGTGACAGGTCTCGATCAGCTTCAGCGAATAAGCGGCGAGGAAGGCCTTATCCATCGTCATCGCCGAACGATCCGGCGTCAGCCGGTCTGCGCTGCGCCCCAGCCGCTTGATCGTCGAGAAGATATAATCCCAGCGGCCGCAATTGAGGCCGACGATGTTCTCGCGCAGCGCGTGGAGGATCTCGTCCATCTCGAAAGCGGCGGTGATCGTTTCGATCAGCACCGTCGCCTTGATCGTGCCTCGCGTCAGGCCGAGCTCGTCTTCCGCGAAGGCGAAGACGTCGCTCCACAAGGCCGCCTCGCGCCAGCCCTCCAGCTTCGGCAGATAAAAATAGGGGCCGGAACCGGCGTCGAGCGTGTCACGCACATTGTGAAAGAGATAGAGACCGAAATCGACGAGGCCGCCGGCGATCACCTCGCCGTCCACACTGATATGGCGTTCGTCGAGGTGCCAGCCGCGCGGGCGAACCATCAGGACGGCGGGATTTTCGCTCAGCGCATAATGTTTGCCGCTGGCTGGATCGTCAAAGGCGAGCCGGCCGAGCCAGCGGTCGCGCAGATTGACCTGGCCTTCGATGATATTGGCCCAGGTTGGCGACGTCGCGTCTTCGAAATCGGCCATGAAACATTGTGCGCCGCTGTTGAGCGCGTTGATCACCATCTTGCGGTCGGTCGGGCCCGTAATCTCGACGCGGCGGTCCATCAGATCGGCGGGAATGCCGGCGATCGTCCAGTCGCCATCACGGATTTCGGCGGTTTCGGGGAGGAAATCGGGCAGCGCGCCCGAATCGAAGGCGCGCTGGCGCTCTGCGCGCGAGGCGAGCAACGCCTGCCGACGCGTCTCGAAACGGCGGTGGAGCGCCGCGAGGAAACCAAGCGACTCTTCGGTAAGTATTTCTTCGGCTCCACCAACCGCCGAAGTTTCGGCGAGGGCGGGACGCTCGGCCGCTATGGCTTCGCTCACGCCGCCTCGGCGGCGATGGTGTAGCGGGTCGTCGCCGGATCGGTGCCGGGCGAATAAGTAAGCCGCATCCATTCGTTGCGCGCTTTGCCCTCGTCGGCAAACGGACCCGCCATCGTCTCGGTGCCGGGCACGAGGCTCGTAAATTCGGGGTCGCGATATTCGCCCCCGACGATCCAGTAACGCTGGCTCATGTCAGCTCTCCTCAGGCTGCGACTTGGACATTGAACTGGGCGGCTTCGGTCGATTCAGCAAGGGCGGCGGTGGATGATTCGCCACCGGCCAGCGTCTGCGCGACCAGATCGAAATAGCCGGTGCCGACCTCGCGCTGGTGACGGGTGGCGGTATAGCCCGCCGCCTCGCTTGCGAATTCGGCTTGTTGCAGTTCCGAATAGGCCGCCATGCCCCGGTCGCGATAGCCCGCGGCCAGCTCGAACATGCCGTGGTTGAGGCTGTGGAAGCCGGCCAAAGTGACGAACTGGAACTTGTAGCCCATCGCGCCCAGCTCGCGCTGAAAGCGGGCGATCGTCTTGGCGTCGAGCTTGGCCGCCCAATTGAAGCTGGGGCTGCAATTATAGGCCATCAGCTTGCCCGGATGCTCCCGCTGGATCGCTTCGGCGAAGCGGCGCGCCTCCTCCAGGTCGGGATGGCTGGTCTCCCACCAGAGCAGATCGGCATGTTCGGCGAAGGCGAGGCCGCGCTTGACGCAGTGATCGAGCCCGGTGCCGTCCTTGAGGCGGAAGAAGCCCTCGGGCGTGCGCTCGCCGGTGAGGAATTCACGGTCGCGCTCGTCCACGTCGGAGGTGATCAGCTTCGCGCTTTCGGCGTCGGTGCGGGCGACGAGCAGAGTGGGTACGCCGCAGACATCGGCGGCGAGCCGTGCGGCGTTGAGATTGCGAATATGGGCCTGGGTCGGGATCAGGACCTTGCCGCCGAGATGACCACATTTCTTCTCGGCCGCGAGCTGGTCCTCATAATGGACCCCCGCCGCACCGGCCTCGATATAGGCTTTCATGATCTCGAAGCAGTTGAGCGGCCCGCCGAAGCCCGCCTCGGCGTCGGCGACGATCGGCGCGAACCAGTCGCGTTTCGTGCTCCCTTCCATATGCTCGATCTGGTCGGCGCGCTGGAGGGTTCGGTTGATGCGGCGGCAGAGCTCGGGACCGGCATTGGCCGGGTAGAGCGACTGATCGGGGTACATCGCGCCGGCGGTGTTGGCGTCGGCGGCGACCTGCCAGCCGGAGAGGTAGATCGCCTTCAGCCCTGCGCGGACCATCTGCATCGCCTGATTGCCGGTGACGGCGCCGAGCGCGTTCAGATAATCCTCCGAGTGGAGCAGCTCCCAGAGCCGGTTCGCGCCGCGGCGGGCGAGGCTGTGCTCGACGGGGACCGAGCCGCGCAGGCGCTCGACGTCCGCGACCGCGTAAGGGCGGCTGATGCCGTCGAAACGGCCAGGCGGGGCGGGAACGACGGCGCTGAAATCGCTCATGGACGGCCTCAAAAGTTACGCAAAGGTTAGGCCAAGAACCATGAAAGCCGGCCTCTCACCTCATGGAAAAGCGTCATATTGTCAGGACACGACTTGCGACTTTTGTGAATTCATGACAGCGCGACAATATGGCCGAGCGCAAGCTTTTCCTGGGATCGCGGGTACGGCGGCTGCGGCGCGAGCTGGGGCTCAACCAGTGCGCGATGGCGGCGGAGATCGGCGTCTCGCCGTCCTATCTCAACCATATCGAACGCAACCAGAGGCCGGTGACGGCGGGCGTGCTGCTGCGGCTGGCCGAAGCCTATGACGTCGATCTGAAGAGCTTCGCGGCGGAGGGCGGCGACGGCATTGGCCCGGCCCAGCTCGCCGAGATATTCGCCGATCCGATGTTCGGCGGGCTCGGGGTTCCGCGCTACGAGCTGGTGGAGTTGGCCGACAAGGCGCCCGCGGCGGCCGATGCGGTGGCGCGGCTCTATGCGGCCTTGCTCGACTATCGGCGTCGGCCCACCGAGGCGACCGAGACGGGGCCGGGCGCGCCGCAGGATTGGGTGCGCGATCATATCCAGGCGAGCCGCAATCACTTCCCTTATCTGGAGGAAGCCGCGGAGACGCTGGCGGGCGCGCTAGGCGACCCGCTCTCCATCGCCGAGCCGCTGCGCCGGCGGCTGAAGGAGGCATTCGGGATCGAGGCGCGAGTGTTGCCGCCCGAGACACTGGACGGGGCGAGCCAGCACTACGACCTGCACCGCAAGCGGCTGATGCTCTCGGCTCTGCTACGCCCGGAGAGCCGCACCTTCGCCCTCGCCTACCAGCTCGCTCTGCTCGAGTTCCGGCCGTTGATCGAGCATATGGTCGAAGCGGCCGCGCCGCCCGACCTACCGACGCGCCGCCTGCTCCATATGAGCCTCGCCAATTATGCGGCGGGCGCGATCCAAATGCCTTATGCCGACTTCCTCGAAGCGGCGGAGGCGCATCGCTACGATATCGACCGGCTCTGCGCCTTGTTCGGCGCCAGCGTCGAGCAGGTGGCGCACCGGCTCACCACTTTGGGCCGCGACCATCAGCGTGGCGTGCCCTTCTTCATGCTGCGGGTGGACGCGGCCGGGAATATTTCCAAGCGCTTCGCCGGCGAGGCCTTTCCGTTCAGCCGCTTCGGCGGCACCTGCCCGCGCTGGAATTTGCATGCGGCCTTCCAGACCCCGGGCCGGGTGGTGACCCAGATCGTCGAGACGCCCGACGGCCAACGCTTCTTCACGATCGCGCGCACCGTCACCCGCTCCGTCCGCCTCGATCCACGCGAAGACAGCCAGCTCGCCATCGGCCTCGGCTGCGACGTCAAACATGCGGGACGGCTCGCTTATGCTGACGGTCTCGCTCTCGCCGATCCGCACGTCACGCCGATCGGCCCCGCCTGCGCGATCTGCCCGAGAGTGCGTTGCCCGCAACGCGCCGCGCCGCCTGCCGGACGGACGCTCACCGTCAACGAGACGCGAAAAACGATCTCGCCCTTTCCGTTTCTGGGTGGATAGCGGCCGCCAGAGCGGGGTAGAACCGAGGCGCATACATTGAGAGGAGAGCCCGAATGTACAGCCATATGACGGTGGGCAGCAACGATATCGCCCGGTCGAAGCATTTCTATGACGCGTTGTTCGGTGCGACCGGCGGCAAGCCGGGCATGCAGGATGAGAAGGGACGGCTGATCTACATGCACAATGGGGGCCTGTTCCTCGTCACCCCGCCGATCGACGGCGCGGCGGCGACGCATGGCAATGGCAGCACGATCGGCTTCACCATGGCCGATCCGGCGCAGGCGGACGCGTGGCATGAAGCGGGCGTGGCGGCCGGCGGGACGTCCGTCGAGGATCCGCCCGGCGTCCGCCAGGCCAGCTTCGGCGATCTTTATCTCGCTTATCTGCGCGATCCTGATGGCAACAAATTGTGCGCCCTGCACCGCATGCCGAAAGCGGAGTGACGGAGGGGCGTTAGGCCGTAATCGGGGCGACGGAAATCACCTCGATCGCATCCGCCTTGCCGCCGAAATCCGAATAGTCGCCAGGCCCCGCGCCGATCAAAGCGCGGGCGAGGGGGGCGGAGAAGGCGATTTTGCCGTTGGCGGGATCGGCTTCGTCGTCTCCGACGATCTCCAGCGATCGGATCCCGCCGTTGAGGCGAAAGGTGACGCGGCTGCCGAAGGCGGCTTCGTCTTGGGGCGGCGGCGGGACGAGCTCGGCGGTGGCGAGGCGGGTGCGCCAATAGCGCAGTTCGCGCTCGATGGGCGCGCGCAGCTCCGCGTCCGGCTCGGCGGCAACCGCCGCTTCAAGCTCGGCGGCCCGCGCCTCGGTCAGCTTCAGGCCCTTGGCGGTGACGAGATTGGGGCCGAGCGGAATGGGAAGCTCGAAGCGCGGCTCCTTATGCTCCTCGTCGCTCTCTCGACGGAAGGCGACGCTCATGGGGCCACACTTCGCGGCACGCCTGGCGTGCCCGGCGCGCATTCGAGAGCTGCACGGTCCCAGAGGCCCAGGTCGGCGGCGACAGCATAGGTCGAGTCGAGGAAGGCGAGCAAAACCGCGTCGGGATCGGGCGCGCCGCGGACGGCGTCATAATCGAGGATGAACTCGCCCAGAGTAGTGTCGAAGCGGGCCGCGTCCGGCGCAACCTTGGCGTCACCGAAGCCTTCGGACGAGGGATAGGCGTAGGAGTAAAAGAACGGCCCGCCTTCACCGCCCGCGCCGCCGGGCCAGAAGCCCGCGCTGGAGACTTCGTGGCTATAGGCCTCGCGTGTCACCGCATCGGGGAGATTGGGGATGCCGCCGGGATGGAGCGGCGCGGCGCGGCCGGAGAAGCGGGTGACGGCAAGATCGAAGCTGCCCCAGAAGAAATGGACCGGGCTGACCTTGCCCAGAAAGGAAGAACGGAACAGGCGGAAGACGCGGTCGGCCTGGAGCAAGGCGGTGTGGAGGCGCTGGGCGCTATCCTGATTGTAGGCGCGCGGCGCGCGGTCTTCGGCGAAGGGGATGGCCGGCTCGACCTCGTTGGGGGCGGGATCGATGCGAATGTCGTGACCCTCCTGCCGCAGCATATCGAGGACCTGTTGATGAAAATTGGCCACCGGCATCGCCCAAATCACCGCGACCGACCGAGCCGAAGCGCTTTCATAGACCAGCAAATGATCGACGAGATCGAGCGCCAGTGTGAACGCCCCGGTCTCGGCATGGATCGGCTCGGTCACGAGGCCGCGCGGCGTGACGTGCAGGGTCAAATGCCAGCCATGATTGCGCCAGGGCAGCAAGGCCGTCGGTACCTTGCCCACGATCTGCGAGAAAAGGTGCAAGGCGACAATAGTTGGCCGATCGCGCGCTGTGAGTTCGGGCCAAAGGGCGCTCATCGCCGCTCCTGCTAGACCTCTTCCCGCCCTCCCGCTAGGGCCGCGCCATGGGTGCCGACCTCGACAGGATAGAGAAGGAGATGCTCGCGCGCGTCGGCGCGGCGGGCGATCTTGGCGCGCTCGAGGCGGAGCGGGTTGCGGCATTGGGCAAACAGGGGGCGGTGACCGCTTTGCTGAAGACGCTTGGCGGCATGACGCCAGACGAGCGCTCCGCCGAGGGACCGCGCATCCACGCTTTGCGCGAAGCGGTCACTGCGGCGCTCGCGGCGCGCAAGGAGGCGCTGGAGGGCGCGGCGCTTGAGTTGCGGCTGGCGACCGAAGGCCTGGACATGACCCTGCCGGTGGGCGGCGCAGCGCAGGGCTCGGTTCATCCGGTCAGCCAGGTGATGGACGAACTGGCCGAGATCTTCGCCGATCTGGGGTTCGCGGTGGCGACGGGGCCGGAGATCGAGGACGGCTGGCACAATTTCACCGCGCTTAACATGCCCGAAAGCCATCCGGCGCGGGCGATGCACGACACTTTCTATTTCCCGCAGAAGTCGCCGACGGGCGATGAGATGCTGCTGCGCACGCACACCTCGCCGGTGCAGATCCGCACGATGCAGTCGCAGCCCCCGCCGATCCGGATCATCGCGCCGGGCCGCACCTACCGCTCCGACAGCGACGCGACGCACACGCCGATGTTCCACCAGATCGAGGGGCTGGTGATCGACAGGGGAATCACGGTCGGCCATCTCAAATGGACGCTGGAAACCTTCCTCATGGCCTTTTTCGAGCGCGACGACATCGTGCTGCGCCTGAGGCCCAGCTATTTCCCCTTCACCGAGCCTTCGGTCGAGGTCGACGTCGGTTACAGCATGCAAGACCGCCGCCGTGTTCTGGGCGGGACCGAGCATTGGATGGAGCTGCTCGGCTCGGGAATGGTCCATCCGCGCGTGATCGCGGCCTGCGGGCTCGACCCCGACGAATATCAGGGCTTCGCCTTCGGCTGTGGCGTGGATCGGCTGGCGATGCTCAAATATGGCATGGACGATCTGCGTGCCTTCTTCGACGGCGACCTGAGGTGGCTGCGCCATTACGGCTTCGCTGCGCTGGATGTGCCGACCCTGAGCGGAGGGGTGGGCGCGTGAAGTTCACTTCTACCCGTTCCCCGGCGGAGGCCGGGGTCCAGGCCTTGCTGCCTTCGGCCCTGGACCCCGGCCTTCGCCGGGGAACGGAGTGCGGCGCATGAAATTCACTTTGTCCTGGTTGCGCGAGCATCTCGAGACGGATGCGGACCTCGTTGCGATCGTCGAGACGCTGACCCGTATCGGCCTCGAGGTCGAGGGCGTCGAGAATGCCGCCGACGCGCTCGCACCCTTCGTCATCGCCGAAGTGCTGAGCGCCGCGCCGCATCCGCAGGCGGACAAGCTCCAAATTCTCACCGTGGATGCCGGAACCGGCGAGGCGATCCAGGTGGTGTGCGGCGCGCCCAATGCGCGCGCCGGCCTCAAGGGCGTGTTTGGAGCGCCGGGCGCCTATGTGCCGGGCAGCGACTTGACGCTCAAGGTGGCGGCGATCCGCGGCGTCGAGAGCCGCGGCATGATGTGCTCGGTGCGCGAGCTCGAGCTGGGCGACGAACATGACGGCATTATCGAGCTGGCGGCCGACGCACCTGTGGGTGCGGGCTATGCCGCTTATGCGGGTCTCGACGATCCGGTGATCGGCGTCGCGGTGACGCCCAATCGGCCGGACGCGATGGGGGTGCGCGGCATCGCCCGCGATCTCGCCGCCGCTGGCCTCGGCACCCTGAAGCCGCTGGATATTCCCCAGATTTCGGGCGACTTTCCCTGCCCCGTGCATGTCCGGATCGAGGATGAGCAAGGCTGCCCCGCTTTTTATGGCCGGGTGATACGTGGCGTGCGCAACGGGCCTTCGCCCGAATGGTTGCAGCGGCGGCTGAAGGCGATCGGGCAACGGCCGATCAGCGCTCTGGTCGACATCACCAATTATGTCAGCACCGGCCTTGGCCGCCCGCTGCACGTCTATGATCTCGCCAAGATCAAAAGCGGGATCACGGCGCGGCGGGCGCGCGACGGCGAGACGATCGACGCGCTGAACGGCAAAAGCTATGCACTCGACGCGTCGATGACGACGATGGCCGATGATGACGGTGCGGACGGCATTGGCGGCATCATGGGCGGCGAGCCGTCGGGCGTCACCGAAACGACGACCGACATCCTGATGGAATGCGCTTATTTCGACCCCGAGCGAATTGCCTTGACCGGGCAGAAACTGGGCCTGACCTCCGATGCCCGCGCCCGTTTCGAACGGGGCGCCGACCCCGCTTTTCTCGAGGACGGGCTGCAGATCGGCACCGCGCTGGCGCTCGACTTGGCCGGCGGCGCGCCCTCGCAAATGGTGAAGGCCGGAACGCCCCCGCTGGCGAACAAGGTGGTGAGCTACGACCCCGGGCGCTGCGCGGCGCTGGCCGGCGTGGCGGTGCCGGAGGATCGGCAGCAGGACATTTTGCAGCGACTGGGCTTCACCGTAAGCCGCGACGACATCTGGCAGGTCGCGGTGCCGTCATGGCGTCCCGACGTGGACGGTCCGGCCGACCTCGTCGAGGAGGTGGTGCGCATTTACGGACTCGACCAGGTGCCCTCGACGCCCTTGCCGCGCGATGCCGGGGTTGCGCGGCCGACCGCGACGCCGGCGCAGTTGATCGAGCGCAAGGCACGCCGCGCCGCCGCCGCGCGCGGCCTCAACGAGGCGGTGACGTGGAGCTTCATCGCGGACGATGAGGCCGATGCGTTTGGCGGTTCGGCCTGGCGGCTCGCCAATCCGATCAGCGAAGAGATGAAGGCGATGCGGCCCTCGCTGCTGCCCGGGCTGATCGCGGCGGCGCGGCGCAATCTGGCCCGTGGGCTAAGCGAGGTGCGGCTGTTCGAACTGGGCCGGCGCTATCTGGCGGATGGCGAGCGGCCGACGCTCGGGCTCATCCTGGCGGGCGCGCGGACGCGCGAATGGCGCGCGGCGGGGTCGCGCGGCTTCAACGCCTTTGACGCCAAGGCGGAGGTGATCGCCTTGCTCGCCGCCGCCGGCGCACCGGTCGATCGGCTACAGGTCGCGAGCCCGGCCGGCGATGCTTATCATCCCGGCCGCTCCGGGCGGCTGACGCTGGGGCCGAAGACGGTGCTCGCGGAGTTCGGCGCGCTGCACCCGCGCATCCTCAAGGCCTTCGATCTCGATGGCGGCGCGGTGGCGGCGGAGCTTTTCCTCGATGCGCTGCCCGCGAAGCGCGCCGCCGGACGGGCGCGGCCCGCTTTCACGCCGCCCTCGCTGCAGGCGGTGACCCGCGACTTCGCGTTCCTCGCGCCGGAAGCGCTGGCCGCCGATCAGTTGCTGCGCGCGATCCGCGGCGCGGACAAAAAGGCGATCACCGACACCCGTCTGTTCGACCTGTTCACCGGCGGGGGCGTGCCGGAAGGGCAGAAGTCGCTCGCCGTCGAAGTGACGCTCCAGCCCAATGAGAAGAGCTTCACCGATGCGGAGCTGAAGGCGATTTCGGAGCGGATCGTGGCCGCCGGCGAAGCGCTGGGGGCCGCCCTGCGCGGTTGATCACTGGGTCTGGACGAGCGCGTCCGTGACCTCCCAATGGCCGTCGAGCCAGGCGACAATTTCGCGCGCGGCGGGATGATCGAAAGCGGCATAGCGCTCGCGCAAAGTTGCGACGCGCTCTCCCAGCCGGTCGCGGCCGCGATCCTGAAGGGTGAGGAGGTCGCGCCGAACTCGCTCCGCCAGATCTGGACCGAGCACCTCCCGAGCCGCCCGCTCAAACGCCGCGGCATATTCGTAGGCGTTGCCTCGGGCGTAGCTTTCCGCGAGCGTCAGCAAAGGCACCCGGCTGAGCAGAGGCTGCGAAGCCGGGTTGACGCCGTGCCCTGCGATCAGCGCGCCGATCTCCGCCGGGCGGCCGGTGAAGGCGCGCAGATGGAGATGCTGCGCCATGCGGGCGCCGTCATTGACCGGATAATTGTCCCACAGGAACGGCCGCCGCCGCATCTCCTCCGCGACCCGGGCGAGGTGGCCCGGGGTGAATTGCCGGGCGCAGACCTCCTCGCCGGTCCACATCATCTCGATCGCCGGATCGAGCAAGATGCCGAGACGCTTGAGATAACCCGCCGGGCGGGCGCCGAAGGCCACATCCAGGATCGGATCGTCGGAATAATAAGAGGGGCAGGTGAGGACGCGGCGGGCGACGCCCGTCTCCGCCGCGGCGTGGACGATCGCGGCCTGGCGCTCGGCAAGCTCCGGCACGTCGCCGCGCATATCGTCGAAAAGGATGGCGAGATCGTCCGGCTTGAGCTGACCGAGCTGGCGGAGCTTTGCGGCGAGATCCTCGCGCCAGCTGCGATCAGGGTGAAGGTGAAGCTCGAACGGGGTCAGGCCGACGCCGAAGCGGACGCCGTCGGCCCGGCAGCCCTTGGCGAACAGGCCCAGCGCCTCCAGCTCCTCCTCCGGATAGGGATCGCGCCAGCGCCGGCGCAGGAAGGCGTCGCCTTTCGGCGCATAGAGATAGAAGTGAAAACCATGCGGGCGCAGGAAGTGGACCGCCTCGCGCCGCGCCGCCCACGACCAGGGGCGGCCGAAAAAGCCCTCGATCACTCCCAGTTCCGGCGTCATGCCGCCACGTCGAGCACGTTGATCGCTTCATGCACCGCCGCCTCAATCTCCGCGCGCGGAAGGCCGGGCGGGAGCGGCGAGGCGAAGCGGAAGGTCACGATGCCCGGCCGTTTGACGAACGAGCCACGCGGCCAGAGCCGGCCGCTGTCCACCGCCAGCGCCACCACCGGCAGCTTGAGCGCGCGGTAGAGGCCGGCGAAGCCCGGCTGCAGCGGCGGTCGCTCGCCGGCGGCGACGCGGGTGCCCTCCGGGAAAATGATGAGGGGGCGGCCCTCGGCGATCGCCGCCTGGGCGGCGCGCATCATCGTCCGCAGCGCCGCCGCGCCGCCCTTGCGATCGACCGGGATGATGCCGTAGCGGCGCGCCACCCAGCCCCAGAGCGGAATATCGGAGAGCTCGCGCTTCATGATCACCGCCGGCTCGCGGAGCAGCAGCACGACCTCCATGGTTTCGTACATCGATTGATGCTTGGCCGCGACGAGTACCGGCCCGGAGGGTGGCGCGCCTTCCACCCGGCTCCTGATCCCGAGCAGAAAACGGGCACACCAGCGGTGAATGCGAGCCCAGATATGGGTGACACCGCGCAAGGCGCGCGTGCCGATCACAGCGGCCGGAAAAGCGAGGAGAACGCACAGGACCGTGGCCGGGTAAAAGACCAGGGCAAAGGCCAGCGAGCGCGCGAAATGCATCTAATAGCCGATCAGGTCCGCCACGCGGCCGAGCAGATATTTGTTATATTCGATGAAGACGGAATCCAGCGGTGATTCGGTCGGCACCGCGTCGGTGACGATCTGGATATCGTCGCCGACCCGCTTGCGCACCTCATAGCGGGCGCGCGGCATGTGCAGATCGTTGGTCACCAGCCGCATCGAGCGATAGCCGCGGGCCTGCATCCAGGCCGCGACTTCATCGGCATTGGAGCGGGTGTCGAAGGATTCGCGGCCGAGATCGACGCAGCAGGCGATGATGGCGGGCGGAACGCGCAACACGGCGGCAAGCTCACGCGGGCGGACGCTCCGGTCGACGCCGGAGATCAGCATGCGCTCGCCAAGGCCCCGGCGGAGCAGATCGAAGCCGCGATCGAGCCGGCCGCTGCCGCCGGTCAGGACGACGATCGCCTGGGTGCGTTCGTCGCCGGCCGGCCCGGGCAGCCAGGCGGCATAGGCGACGAAGCCGAGCGCATAGCCGAGGACGAGCAAGGCGAGCAGGCGGAAGAAGGCGCGGATCACAGCATCCGCCCCAGGGCGCGCAGGATCGTCCAGCGCGCGACGAGCATGGCGAGGAGGACGCCCAACGCGGGCAGGATGACGAGGATCGCCCAGCCCTGCGCCGGGATCGTCGCCGAACCGAGCAGCTCCGAGCCCAGAGCGGTCACCTGCCGGCCGAGCAGGATCAGGATCGCGCCGCCGAGGATGAAGCCGACCAGGCCGCCGAACAAGGCATCGAGCGCGATCCGGCGCTGAAAGAGCCGCGCCACCTGAATGTCCGTCGCGCCCATCAGATGGAGAATTTCGATCGTGCCGCGATGGATGTCGAGCGCGGCGCGGGCGGCGAGCACGACGGTCGCCGCGGTGGCGCCGATCATCAGCAGCACCAGCCCCGCCGCCAGCCATTTCAGCGCCCCGATCAGCGAGGCCAAAGGCGCGAGCCATTGCGCATTGTCATCCACTCGGGCGGACGGGGCGGCGGCGGTCACCGCGGCGCGAAAGGCGGTCAGATCGCCATGCGCCGCGGGATCGAGATCGACGTCGATCAGCGCCGGCACCGGAATGTCGCTCTCGAGCCCGCCCGCCCCGAGCCATGGCTCGAGCAGCCGCGCCACTTCCTCCTGCGGCACGATGCGGACGTCGAGGATACCGGGCAGCCGCCGCACCGCCGCCGCCGCCGCTTCGGCCTGGGCGGCGCGGGTGCTCGGATTGGCCTCGACGACCTGGATGGTGACGCGCCCGCCAATCTGGTCGTCGAGGCGGGCCGCCGCGCCGGCCAGGCCGAGGCCGGCGGCGGCCGCCAGCACGGTCAGGAACATCATGATCGCGATCACCCAGGGCATCGGCCCGGCGAGCCGCCCTTCGGGCAGCAGGCCTCGCTCGGCGACACCGAATTTGCGCACGCCGGCTTTCATCGGGGGGCCTTCATGCGTCGACCCGGCGCGGCGGATTGCGCAGCGACCCGGTCGGATCGGCAATCTGGCCGCGATCGAGGCGCAGCATCTCCGCCCTTTGAATGCGCGCGAGCAGATGGAGATCATGGGTGGCGACGATCACCGTCGTGCCGAGCTCGTTCAGCCGATCGAACAGGTGCAGGAGGCGCAAGGCCATGTCGGGATCGACATTGCCGGTCGGCTCGTCCGCGACCAGCAACTCGGGCCGGCCGATCACGGCGCGGGCGATGGCGACGCGCTGCTGCTCGCCGCCCGAAAGGGTTGCGGGGCGCGCGCTGGCGCGGTCGGCGAGGCCGACCCAGGCGAGCATCTCCCGCACCGGCGTCTCGAGATCATCGTCGGCGACTCCGGCGACGCGCAAGGGAAGCGCGACATTGTCGAAGGTGGAGAGGTGCGGGACCAGCCGGAATTCCTGGAAGACGACGCCGATGCGGCGGCGAAAGCCCGGCAAACGCGGCCGCGGCATGGTGACGATATCCTCGTCGAACAGGCGGATCACGCCCCGGCTCGGGCGCAAAGCGAGGTAGAGCAATTTGAGCAATGACGTCTTGCCGGCGCCCGACGGGCCGGTGAGGAAATAAAAGCCGCCCTGGCGCAGCGAGAAAGTGAGATCGGACAAGGTTTCGGCGCCGGTGCCGTAGCGCAGCCCGACATTTTCGAACTGGACGATCGATCCGCTCGCGCTCAAGCCGCTGTCTCCCCGCCCGGCCGGGGGCCGCGCTCCGCCTCAAGTCTTCGCACGCCGCCGCCGCCTGCTTCAAGTGCGTGGGTCAAAGCATGGCGACTTCAATCGCTTGCGCGCACCGCCCGCGTCATGCTTAGATTCCGCGACACTGCCACGGGCCCCTTGATTTCGATGATCCTTTCCTGCCCATCCTGCCAGAGCCGCTATGTCGTGCCGGACAGCGCGATCGGCGCGAGCGGGCGGCAGGTGCGCTGCGCCGGCTGCCGGCACAGCTGGTTTCAGCAGCCTGCCCCTGTTCCGGCCGCCGCGTCTGCTCTCCCGGCAGCGGCCCGCGCGCCAGTGCCGATGCCGCCCCGACCGCCCGTTGCAGCAGAGCCCGAGCCAATCCCGATCGCCGCTTATGACAGGAGCGAGGAGAGTTTCCTCAGGCCGCGCCGCAACCCGGCCAAGCGCTGGACGATCCTGGCGATCGTCGCGGCGGCCTTGATGACCGGGGCAGTCTTCGCGATCCAGTATTTCGGTCTGCCGGAACTGGGCATGAGCATGGGCATCCCGGTGCAATCGGGCGACGCTCTGGCGATCGTCGATGAAAGCGCCGAGCCGCGCCGGCTGGAAAGCGGCAACGACCTGCTCGAAGTGTCGGGCGCGATAGAGAACCGCACCGATCAGGTCCAGCGCGTCCCCCAGATTCGCGCCGAGCTGAAAGATGGCGATGGCAATGTCATCTATTCCTGGTCGATCGCGCCGCCGGTGCGCGAGATCCAGCCGCGCGGCCGGGTCGCCTTCGACAGCGCCGAGATCGGCGTGCCGCGCGGCGGCCGCCAGTTGAGCCTCAATTTCGGCCCGGTCGCCTGAGTACGAAGGCGAAGCGCGCGAATTGCAGGACGGCGCAGACCAGCATGCCAACGCCCGCCGCCAAGGCGAGCCCGTCCGCGCCCCAACCGCGCGCCACTAGCCACCAACCAAGACCGCCGGTGACGAGGAAGAAGCCGATGATGCCGTTAATCCCCGCCCAGACCTGCTGACCGAGCGAGCGAAGGGCAGCCCCAAAGACATATTGCAGCCCGTCGAAGACCAGGAACGCGCCCATGATCGCCAGCATCGAGGCGGCCAGCGTCTGGACCAGAGGATCGTCCGAGAACGGCCAGACCAAGGCGGGCGCGGCAAAGACGAGGAGCAGCGAGATCGCGGTCAGCAAACCGCCTGCAAGGCCGGCCGCGATCAGCGCGCGCGGCCAGGCTTCGGCCCGCTCGCCCGCGCCGACCGCATTGCCGACCCGTACGCCGGCCGCCGAGCCGAAACCCATCGAAAGCGCGAAAGCGATATTGTGCACCGACAGCATTGCCTGAAACGCGCCGGCCGCTGCATCACCGAGCTGGGTCGAGAGCACCATCAGCCAAGCAAAACCGGCTAGCTCGAGCGCCGCGCCGAGCGCGGGCACCAGCCCGAACCAGGCCAATGCAGGAACGGTGCGCATGGCGCGGGCCAAGGCCGGACCTGACCAGTCGCGCACCTGCCGCGCCTCGGCCCGGGGCAAGCGCCAGATCAGGACCAGCATCGCCGCCGCGCCGAGCCAGGAAGCGACGGCGGTGGCCGAAGCGGCGCCGACCGCGCCCCAGGCGGGCAGGCCGAGATGCCCGCCTGTCCAGGCCCAGGCGAGCAAGGCGTTGACCGGCAGCATCGCCAGATTGACCGTCATCACCCGGCGCGGCCGGCTGATCCCTTCCAGAAAATAGGAGGAAGCGGCGAGCAGGAATTGCGCCGGAAAGGCGAAGGCCATGGCCTCGACCACCCGTGCGCCGGGCGCGCGCTGCGAGGCCTCGACTTCGACCAATCCTAGCAACGGCTCGGCGAAACCACCCAAAGCGACGACCATGACGAAACTGAGCGCCAGCCCGAGCATCAGGCCTGCGCGCAAGATGTCGCCGGTTTCGGCCAATTTGCCGCCCCCGTCAGCGCGCGCGGCGAAGACGACCACGCCGGTCAACCCGGCAAAGCCGATGACGATGCTGATGAAGGTGAGGATGCGGCTGGCGGCGAGGGCGGCGAGTTCGCCGGTGCCGTAATGACCGACCACCGCGACGTCGATCATATGCATCAACGTCCAGTTGAGGCTGGTCAGCATGATCGGCCAGGCGAGCGCCAGAATGCGCCGCGCCTCCATGATCGTGTGTGTCCGGTTGTCGCTCATCGCCGCCGCCGATAGACGGGTCGCCTGACTCTGCCCAGCCGAGGTTCGACGAATGCGCATCGGAATCCTGACCGGCGGCGGCGATGTGCCGGGATTGAACGCCTGCATCCGCTCGGTCGCGCTCTCGGCGGACGATCTGGGCTGGGAGACAATCGGCTTCCGGCGCGGCTGGGAAGGGGTGATGGCGATCGATCCCGCCGACCCCGCCAGCATCGCCGCCCAGACCCTGAAGCTCGATCGCGAGGCGGTGCGCGGCATCGACCGGATGGGCGGCACCATCCTCCACACCTCGCGCGCCGATCCGCGCACGGACGAGGAAGGCGATCAGACCGGCCACGTCCTCGCCGTGCTCGAAGCGCTCAGCATTGACGCCATGGTGACGCTGGGGGGTGACGGCACCTTGCGCTTCTCCGCCCATCTCGCCGGCAAAGGTGTGCGCGTCATCTCCGTCCCCAAGACGATGGACAATGACGTCTTCGGCACGGATTATTGCATCGGCTTTTCGACCGCAGTCAGCCGCTCGGTCGAGGCGATCAACGCGTTGCGCACCACGGTCGAGAGCCATGAGCGGATCGGCGTCGTGGAATTGTTCGGGCGCAGGAGCGGCGAGACCGCCTTGCTCGCCGGCTTCCTCGCCCAGGTCGATCGCACCGTGATCGCCGAAGTGCCGGCCGATCTCGATGCGCTGCTCCCTTTGCTGGCCGAGGACAAGGCCTCCAACCCGACCGGCTATGCGATGTGTGTGATTTCCGAAGGCGCCTCGATCGCCGGCGCGGCGGACGAGGATGATCTCTCGCGGCCGGCCAGCCAGCGCGACGAAGCCGGCGTCGGCCGCCGCTTGGGCCGTGCGATCGAGGCGCGGCTGGGCACCGGCACGGTCATCCAGGAACTCGCTTATCTGATGCGCGCCGGCGAGCCCGACGCGATGGACCGGATGGTCGGCTTCGCCTTCGGCGCGCTCGCGGTGCAATTGCTGAAGCGCGGCGAACAGGGGCGGATGGTGACGCTCGCCGACGGCAATTACGGCCATGTCCCAATCGACACGTTGTTGCAGGGCCGCAAGAGCGTCGATGTTGACGCCCTCTACGACCGCGCCGCCTATCGCGCCCGCCTGATGCGGGTCGAAGGCATGCCGATGTTCCTTTATTGAGCCGTGTTGCGAGGCGCGCCAAGCGCTGCTAGAGGCCCGCGCTCACCAGATCGGCGGCGCCTCCAGCGCCGCTCACGTGCGGTCGTGGCGGAACTGGTAGACGCGCAGCGTTGAGGTCGCTGTGGCCGAAAGGCCGTGGAAGTTCGAGTCTTCTCGACCGCACCA
>Ga0136633_1001195_pt1 | contig 19324 bp, 17 predicted proteins | sample AntDrymeUQ832206_2_FD_105494 | JGI IMG/M metagenome (GOLD analysis project Ga0136633, IMG submission 105494) | Polar desert sand microbial communities from Dry Valleys, Antarctica - metaG UQ83 (22.06) | ecosystem: Environmental > Terrestrial > Soil > Desert | place: Antarctica: Dry Valley...
CACGAGGTCCTCGTGCTCGCGCAGGCCCGAGTCCATGTCCATGAAGATGACGCCCTGCGCCTCGAGCTTCTCGTTGATCTGGTGGTAGACGACCTCGGACTCGTACTGCGCGCCGACGCCGGACAGGAACTTGCGTTCGGCCTCAGGGATGCCGAGGCGGTCGAAGGTCTTCTTGACGTCGTCGGGGACGTCGTCCCACGAGCGCTCGGCGCGCTCTGATGCGCGCACAAAGTAGTGGATGTCGTCGAAGTTGACCTCGGCGAGGTGCGGCGAGCCCCACGTCGGCATGGAGCGCGCGTAGAAGTACTCGAGCGCCTTGAGGCGGAAATCCAACATCCATTGCGGCTCGCTCTTGAACTCGGAGATCTTCTCGACGAGCTCCTTCGAGAGGCCCTTGGGCGCCTTGTAGAGATAGTTCTCGGCGTCGTGGAAGCCGTACTTCTCGGTGTAGTCGGCGTTGATGCCCTGAAGGCCGTCCTGCTCGGCGATGGTCTCGGGAGTGGCCATGGTCGTTACTCAACCTCCAGTTTGATCATGTCGTCCTCGACCCTGACGTCGAAGGTCTCGACGGGGACGTAGGCGGGCAGGGTCTTGGGCGTTCCGGTGCGTACGTCGAAGACGGCGCCATGGCGCGGGCACTCGACCGTGCAGCTGTCCTGGTCGAACGTGCCCTCGGCGAGCGTGCCGTTGTCATGCGTGCAGCGGTCCTCGATCGCGTAGAGCGTGCCGTTGCAGTTGAAGATGCCGATCTCGAGGTCCTCCCACTCGACGACGCGCGCGGTGCCGGGTGGCAGCTCGGAGATGGGGCAGATGTCGATGGTCTCGCTCATGGTGAAGGGGTCCGGCGGCTAATCCCTTCCGGTGCGCTCGGATTTGCTCTTCGGAGTGTAGCGGTGCGCCGTGAAATCGTGGCGGAACGCCGAAAATCCCGGCCGGGGGTGAGGCGGCGATCTATGCCTAGCCGCGGTAGGCCTCCAGGCGGCGGGCGAGCTCCCGCGGCCGGCTGAGCGCAAGCAGGTGTCCGCCCGCCATCTCGTCGGGCGTGATGCCGAGCCGCTGCTCGGCGATCGCGCGCTGGAACTCGGCCGGAAGGAAGCGGTCGTCGCGGCCCTGCAGCACCCGCGTGGGAACGTCGGGCCGCGGGATCATCGCGTTGAGCAGCACGAGCAGCCGCACGGGCGGGCGCTCGCAGACGATCGGCGCCGTGAGCCCGCCCATGGACTGCGCCACGACGACGAGGTCTCGCGCCCGCCGATCGCCGCGACGACGGCGCCGGCGTACTGCTCGAGGCCCGCCGCGTCGTCGTCCGCCGGCAAGTCGACCGCCACGACGTCATGACCGCGCCCGCGCAACTCGGGGACGAGTCGATGCCAGTACCATGCCCGGCCGCCGGCGCCGGGGATCAGGACGAAGGTCGCCATACCTGGACCGTCTCACGAAAGCCCGGATGGCGCGTCGGCAGCAACCGGCGCGCACAGGCCACGGGTTTGGCAGCATCGCCGCGTGATTCGCGCGTTTTGCAGCACCGTCCTCGCCCTCTGCTTATCGCTTGCGGTGGCGGCGAGCGCGAGCGCGGAGACAGGCCTCTTCGACGATTGCGGGCGCGCCGGGGACGCGATCGAGGTCTACGTCAGCGGCGCCGCGTGCGAAGAGGCCCGGGCCGTCGCCGGGGGCCTCGCGGGAACGCCGGCGGCGGGCGCCGAGGCGGCGCTGACCGCGGCGGGCTGGAGGCCGATCCGGGCCCGCGCCTTCACCACGCGCGAGGTCTACGACATCATCGCGGTTCGCGGCCTCGCGACGCTGCTGCTCTCGTTTCAGGGCGCGCCACCCGATCTCGACGGTTGGATGGGCGGTCGCGAGCTCGTCTTCTCGACCGCGCAGCTCGTCCCGGGCGCGACGCCGCCGAAGGGCTCGACGCTGTGCACCTCGGCGTTCCTCGTGCGGCTCGGAACGCGCCAGGCCGGCCTCAGCGCAGCGCACTGCGCGGGGCTGTCGAAGCGGTCGCGCAGCACGCGGCGGCGCAACTCGGCGCTGCGGCGCGCGCCGCAGCCGGGGCTCGTGCTCGGCGGCGTGCGACGCAACCTCGCCCGCCGCGCGAGGCCGATCGACGTCCTGGCGCTGCCGGTGCCGTCCGGCCCCGGAAGGCCGTCGGCGGCCGTCATCGATCGTGGCGTCCTGCTGCCGCCGTGGTTCGTCCGCGGCCGCGCGCGTCCGCGCGCGGGACGCGAGGTCTGCTTCACCGGCATCACGAGCGGCCCGGACAAGTGCGGAAGGATCATTCGCCCGGTTCCCGGGACCCGCGGCCTGACCTGCACGACGATTCCCGCGAGGTCGGGCGACAGCGGCTCGCCGGTCTACACCCGGCCCGCCGCCGACGGGACGGTCCGCGCGGTCGGCATCGCGAGCATCGTCTTCGGGGTCTTCGAGACCATGTGCTTCGTCCCGATCGAGCCGGTGCTCGACGCGCTCGACGCGACCCTCGTCAGCGCTCCTGGCTAGCGGCTCCGCACTCAGGGCGCAGCCGGCGGGGTTGTCCTGCCCCGGGGTCACAGGACGACCTCTGGGCAGGACAACGGCCGAGTTTCGCGCCTCAGCGTCCTTCCTCGGCCTCGCTCGGCGGCGTCGCCGGCTCCCAGTCGACGGCCTGGCCGAGCGCCGCGCCCTTGAGCACCTTGAGCGTCAGCAGCGCGCACTTCATGCGCGTCGCCGAGATCTCGATGCCGAGCAGGTCCAGGACGTACCGGCGGTCGAGCTTGAGCAGCTCGTCGATCGACATGCCCTTGACCTCGTCGGAGGTCATCGAGGCCGACGCCTGGCTGATCGCGCAGCCGTGGCCCGAGAAGCGCAGGTCGCTGATCTTGTTGTCGGCGTCGACGACGATCTCGACGCGCAGCTCGTCGCCGCACAGCGGGTTGGTGTCCTCGAAGGTGAGGTCGTGCGGATCGAGGTGGCCCCAGTTGTGCGGCCGCTTGTAGTGCTCGAGGATCTCCTCGCGGTAGATGCTCTCCATGCCGGTCATGCGAAGATCCTCCGTGCTTCGTTGATGGCGTCGACGAGCGCGTCGACGTCGGCGCGGGTGGTGTGCACGGCGAACGACGCGCGCGACGTCGCGGCGACGTCGAAGCGCTTCATCAGCGGCTGCGCGCAGTGGTGGCCGGCCCGCACGCAGACGCCCCTGGAGCCGACGATCTCGGCGATGTCATGCGGGTGGATGCCGTCGATCGTGAACGCGACGAGCGCGCCGCGGCGCTCGGCGTCGAGCGGGCCCATGACCGTCAGGTCCTCGATCTCCTGCAGGCGCTCGAGCGCGTAGGCGCAGATCTCCTGCTCGTGGGCGCGCACGTTGTCCATGCCCAGCCCGCTCAGGAAGTCGACGGCGGCGCCGAGGCCGATGCCCTCCGCGACCTGCAGCGTGCCGGCCTCGAACTTCGCCGGCAGCGTGCCGAAGCGGATCTCCTCGACGGTGACGTTGGCGATCATGTGCCCGCCGCCGAGAAACGGCGGCATCGCGTCGAGGATCTCCGGGCGGCCGTGCAGGACGCCGACGCCGGTAGGCCCGTAGGCCTTGTGGCCGGTCCAGATGTAGAAGTCGGCATCGAGCTCGCCGACGTCGACGGGGATCTGCGGCACGGCCTGCGTGCCGTCGACGACCACGACCGCGCCGGCAGCATGCGCACAGGCGACGATGTCGGCGACGGGGTTGATCGTGCCGGCGGCGTTGGAGATGTGTCCGACGGCGACGAGCTTGACCGTGCCGCTCGCGAGAAACGCGTCGAGCTCGTCGAGCTTCAGCGTGCATTCGTCGTCGACGCCGACGACCTCGAGCTTCGCGCCGACCTCTTCGCAGAGCATGTGCCAGGGCACGAAGTTCGAGTGGTGCTCCATCTCCGTGACGACGACGCTGTCGCCGGGCCCGACGTTCGCGCGCCCCCACGAGTACGCGACGAGGTTGACGGCCTCGGTCGCGTTCTTGCAGAAGATCGTCGCGCGGGCGGGCCAGTTCAGCCATGCCGCGATGCGGTCGCGCGCGCCCTCGAACAGCTCGGTCGCCTCCGCCGCCAGCGGATAGACGCTGCGATGGACGGTGCCGCGATGGTGCTCGTAGTAGTCGTTCATCGCGTCGAGCACCGGCTGCGGCGTCTGCGACGTGGCAGCGGTGTCGAGGTACACGACACCCTCGCGCTCCAGCGAGGGAAAGCCCGTGGCCAGCGGCGTGTCGGCGAGCGTGCTCACGCCGACGCTGCGACCTCTTCGCGAATGCCCGCGTAGCCCTCGGCCTCGAGCCGGTCGACGAGCTCGGGGCCGCCCTCGGTGGCGATCCGGCCGTCGAACATGATCGACACGCGCGTCGGCGTGACCATATGCAGGATGCGCTGGTAGTGCGTGATGATCAGCACGCCCATCTGACCGTCGGCGACGGTGTTGACGCCGTGCGCGACGACGTTCAGCGCGTCGATGTCCAGGCCCGAGTCGGTCTCGTCGAGGATCGCCAGGCCCGGCTTCTGCAGCGCAAGCTGGAGGATCTCCATGCGCTTCTTCTCGCCGCCGGAGAAGCCCTCGTTGAGGTAGCGCGAGCTGAACTCGCGCGGCACGCTGACGAGCTCCATCGCGGCCTCGACGGTCTTGCGGAACTCCTTGAGGGAGACATCGGCTTCCCCGCGCGCCTCGCGGTGGGCGTTCATGACCATTCGCAGATACTTCGTGACGGTCACGCCGGGGATCGAGACGGGGTACTGGAAGGCCATGAAGAGCCCCATGCGAGCGCGCTCATCGGTGTCGGCCTCGGTGATGTCCTCGCCGCCGAAGAAGATCTGACCGTCGGTCACCGTCAGGTTCGGATGGCCCATGACCGCGTTGGCGAGCGTCGACTTGCCGGACCCGTTGGGGCCCATGAGCGCATGGATCTCCCCCGGGGCGACGGTCAGGTTGACGCCCTTGAGGATCTGCTTGTCCTCGGCCTGGACGTGGAGGTTGCGGATCTCGAGCTCGGGCATGGTCTCCTTGGGTCTTAGACGGTGGTCGTCGCCGGCTCGCGCGCGGGCGTGAGCTGGCGGTTCTGAAATTCGACGAGCTCGGCGAGCGTCGTGTCGGCGAGCGTCTTGAGGACGTTCGCCTGGACGCGCGTCCAGAGCAGCTTCGTCGCGCACGCGCGGCCGCTGTCGTTGTGGTGCGAGCACAGGACGCGGCCGTCGCCGTCGTCCTCGACGAAGCACTCCATCGGCGCGACGGAGCCCTCGAGCGCGAGCACGACCTCGTTCATCGCGATGTCCTCCGCCGCGCGCGAGAGCTGATAGCCGCCATGCGCGCCGCGCGTGCTCTGCACGAGGTTCGCGCGCTTGAGCAGCGCCACGATCCGCTCGAGGTAGGCGAGCGGAAGGTTCTCCGCGTCGGCGATCGCCTTCAGCGAGACGGGCTTGCCGCCGGGCTGGCGTCCGAGCTCGATCAGCAGGCGAACGCCGTACTCGGCTTTGGTCGTGAAGAACATGGGCGCCGCTAATCCTACCAGCGCGGTCGGGATGGGAGCGAGGGCGCCAGGGCGCCGAGTTCGCTCACCTGCGGCGAGCCGACGCCTCCAGGGCGGGATTCGTCCAGCCCGCATCGGCGGCGTTGACGTTCGTGCCAGCGGCGACGATCTCGTCGATGCGGTCCAGCAGCGCATCGTCGAGCTGTGCGTCCGCCGCGCCCAGCTGGGATTCGAGCTGCTCGATCGTCCGCGGGCCGATGATCGCCGCGGTCACGGCCGGGTGGCGGATGACGAAGGCCAGCGACAGGTCGATCAGCGACATGCCGGCTTCGTCGGCCAGCGCGCCGAGCGCGTCGGCGGCCTCGAGCTTGGCCTGGTTGGCGGGGATCGAGAGGTCGTAGCGGTCGGGGATCATCGCCGCGCGCCGCGACGTCAGATCCTCGGCGCCCTTGCGCCAGCGGCCCGACAGCCAGCCGCCGGCCAACGGGCTCCAGGCGATCGTGCCCATCCCGTGCTCGAGGCAGGCCGGCAGCACGTCGGCCTCGATCCCACGCGCGAGGATCGAGTAGGGCGGCTGCTCGCAGACGAAGCGCTGCAGGTTGCGCTCGCGCGCGACCCACTGCGCTCTGACGATCTGGGCTACGGGGTACGTCGAGGAGCCGATGTAGCGCACCTTGCCCTGCGAGACGAGGTCCGACAACGCGCCGAGCGTCTCCTCGTGGTCGGTCCACGGGTCCCAGCGATGCACCTGGTAGAGATCGATCCAGTCGGTCTGCAGGCGCTGCAGCGAGGCCTCGACCGCGCGGAAGATCCAGCGGCGGGAGTTGCCGGCCTCGTTGGGCTCGTCGCCCATCGAGCCGTGGAACTTCGTCGCGAGCACGACGTCGTCGCGGCGGCCGCCGGCGAGCGCCTTGCCGACGATCTGCTCCGACTCGCCGCGCGCGTAGACGTCCGCCGTGTCGATGAAGTTGATCCCGGCGTCCAGCGCGCGGTGGATGATCCGGATGCTCGCGTCGTGGTCGGGCTCGCCCCAGGCGCCGAACATCATCGCGCCGAGACACAGTGGGCTGACGTGGACGCCGGTGCGTCCGAGTGTTCGCTGATCCATGCTGCGGACGATACGCGGCGCGTGTGCGCATCCGCAGGCGAGCGCGCGCCCGCGGGAAGCCGTGGTCCGCTACTTCAGCGGGGTGTGCCGCAACTCGATCGTCGTGAACTCCGTCTCGACCGGGCTGCCCCCTCCCGTCTGCGTGTAGCCGCCGCGGGTGCGGTTCCAGCTCTGGGCGTGCAGGAGGTCGCCGGTCTGCGCACCCCGGCTGAGCAGGAGCTTCAGCGGGAATCCTCCCGGCCCGTGCCAGCTGCTGAACGCGTCCGACCACCGCGACTGCGTGTCGTTCGTGGGGTTGTACGGGTTGTTACAGCCCTCGTTCCAGTACTGATAGGTCTCGCGCGGGCGCTCGGGAAGCGACAGATAGATGTAGTCCTGCGGCGGCGGGGACTGCGCCTCCCCGGGCTTCGCGGGCTCGCGCGGGTTGAGATCCATCACCAGGATCAGCTGCAGGCGGCCGGGAGTCGTCGAAATCCCCCGCGTGTAAGACCTCAGCGGCGGCTGGTTGTTGCTGCACGGGTAGGTCATCAGGGTCTCGAAGGCGAACTCGTCGTAGGTCATCGGGCCGGAACCGAGCGTCGTGATGTCGATCGGCACGTCGGTGGCCTTGACCCGCCATGCGCCGGTCGTCTCGCCGGTGCGCCCGTCCTGGGCCGTGAATCCATACCTCGTCGTCAGCCGCGAGTCGAAGTCGACCTGGAAGTTCGTGCAGCGCTCGAGCTTGTCCTGGGCCTCCGCTCCGAGGTTCATGCCCAGCAGCTGCGCCTGCCGCGCGAGGCCGGCCAGCCGCACAACCTTCGTGAGATCATGGCCGTTGACGCAGCTCTCCCATGCGCGCAGGACGGCGGCGCGCAACACCCGCTCGATGCGCTCGAGCATCTCCACGCGCCGCTGCTCGTAGCCCGGGTCGCTGGCGAGGCCGGCGAGCTCGGCGTTCTTGGCCCAGTTGATCGCGTCCGCGATCGCCTGCGCGAGAAGCGCGTCGCTCGTCTCGGCGGCCGCCAGTCCCGGCCGCACGACGTCGTCGTAGTAGGCGTTGAAGATCGGCGCCCGCGACGGCGGCGGCGAGCCGTCGCCCTCGCCCAGGCCTTCCTCGCGCGCGTCGCGGGCGCCCTCTGACGCCGCCTGCTCGAGCTGGCTGCCGGAACGGGAGGGCGGCCGCTGCGCGACCCCCGCGCGGTCGCCGGGGGTCGCGAGGCCCACGCCCGGCGTGGAGAAGTGCATCAAGCGCAGCGTCAGCGTGCGCTCGGGACCAAGTGGATAGAGGTGAAAGTCCTTGCCGCCGCCGTGCGAGAGAAACGCCGTCTGCTCGGTGATCGGCGTCGCCGCCGGCGGCTCGATCGTCAGGGTGGCGGGCTGATGCAGCTGGAGCCCGTGCGGCTCGAGGCGCACGGCGCCGACGAGCCCCTTGGACAGCGGCAGGCCGCCGATCTGCGACACGGGCGTCATCGTGACCTCCTGCGCGCTGAGCAGCGCGTTCTGCGGCACCGTCAGCGTGTACTTCGTGCCGTCGGCGGCGGTCGTCTCGACCGTGCCGCCAAACGTGTGGACCGTCTGCGTCACGGCGCCCGTCGTCTGCAGCTTCTCTGACACCGACAGCGGGTTCGGGGTCAGCGGAAACGTGGGGGGCGGCGGGGGCGGCGGGGGCGGCGGTGGTGGTGGTGGTGGGGGCAGCGGCGGCGGTGGCGGCGGCGGCAGGGGCCCGTGCGGCGGGGCGGGCGGCGGGGCGGGTGGTGCGGGTGGCGCACCGGCCGGCGGCGTGGCGCCCGGAACGGGCAGCGCGCCGGAGAGCGGCCCGCCCGCCGACGCCGTCACGCGAACCGAGGCCGATGCCGCACGGCAGTTGTTGCGCTCGCTGCTCTCCTTGACCGCGCGCTTGGCGTCCGCGCAGGCGAGCAGGCGATAGGTGGCGGCCTTGGACGTCGCCGGCACGGTCAGCCGCTTGGTGCCCTCGCTGCGTGCCCTTGCGCGCAGCGACTTGACGCTGCGCGTGCCGGCCAGCCGCAGGTCGCCGTTGCCCAGGCGCGTGTCCAGCGACAGGTGGTAGGAGACCTGCGACGCCTTCGCCTTCGCGCCGCCGGTGTTCCTGACGGTGTCGCTCGCCCGCAGCGAGCCACCCGCCGCGACCGCCTGCGGCTGCGCGGAGATCTTCGTCACCTCGAGGTCGGGCTTGGCGGCGAGCGCCGCTGCCGGCCCGGCGAGCACGCCGAGCACCGCCGCGGCGAAGATCGTCCAACGGATCATCCGAAACCCTGCTGCTGCCCGGCGCCCCATACGCGAGAAAACCGTAAATCGGTGCGTGCCGAGCGTCAACCCCAGGAATTCGCGGCTGCGAGGCGTGCCACCCCAGCCCCAAGCGGGTCACGCCGTGGCGCCTTGCGGGTAGCGTCTGGCGGCCATGGCCGAGCTCAGACCAGGTGACGTCTTCGTCAACCACCGCATCGAGGGGCTGGCAGGTCGCGGCGGGATGGGGGTCGTCTACCGGGCGACCGATCTGGACCTCGACCGCACCGTCGCGCTGAAGGTCATCGCGCCGGCGCTCGCCGAGGAGCCGGACTTCCGCGCGCGCTTCGTCGCCGAGTCCAAGGCCGCGGCCTCGATCGAGCATCCGCACGTGATCCCGGTCTACTACGCGGGCGAGCTCGAGGGCGTGCTGTTCATCGTCATGCGCTACGTCGACGGTCCCGATCTGCGCGCGCTCGTGCGCGCCCGGGGCCCGCTCGAGCCGGAGCGGGCGGCGCAGATCGTTTCCCAAGTCGGCGGTGCGCTGGACGCCGCGCACGCGCACGGCCTCGTGCATCGCGACGTCAAGCCGGCGAACGTCCTGCTGGGCGCGGAGGACCACGCGTACCTGACGGACTTCGGCCTGACAAAGCGCGAGGCCTCGACCGGCGGGCTCAGCCGTCCCGGTGGCTGGGTGGGCACGCTCGGCTTCGTCGCGCCGGAGCAGATCCGCGGCGAGCGCGTCGATGCGCGCACCGACGTCTACGCGCTGGGCTGCGTGCTCGTGCATGCGCTGACCGGCGGCGCGCCGTACGTGCGCGAGACCGACGAGGCGACCCTGTGGGCGCATCTGCACGCGCCGCCGCCGACCGACGGCGTGGCGCCGGAGTTCGCCGGCGTCGTCGCGCGGGCCCTGTCCAAGGACCCCGACGATCGCTATCCGTCGGCCGGCGACCTCGGTCGCGCGGCGCTGGCGGCGGCCGGGCGCAGCGCCGCGCCGGGACCCGAGCGTCTGGTTGCGCGTGGCGCGGCGGCGCCGGACGGGGCTGCGCAGACCTCGCCGACGAGGCGCGCGAGCCTGCCCGCCCACGAGGGTGAGACGCAGGCCTCGCCGCGGGAGTGGCCCGGCGGCGACGCCGGAGCCGGGCATGATGGTGGCGGCGCGGGCGCCGGCGCGGGGGCGCAACCGGGCAACGGGGGGCGGGGCGCCGGTCGCCGCCGCCTGGTGCCGGCGCTGGGCGCGATCGCGCTGCTTGCAGGCGTGCTCGCCGCGCTCGCCATCACAGGCGGGGACGACCCGCAGACCGCCGCGACGAGCACGACATCGACGACGTCGACGACGGCGGAGACCAAAGCGACGCATGTCGGCCGCACGCGCGGGATCGCGACGAAGCCCAACAGCATCACGATCACCCGCGGCCGCGTATGGGCGATGAGCACGAGGGACGGCGCGATCGTCGTCGTCGACGCGAAGACCGCCGAGCCGGTGCGGCGAATCACGATCCGCACCGGCGGCACGGCAGTCGCCGCCGACGCCCGCTCGGTGTGGGCGGTCAAGGGGCTGACCGGGTCGCTGCTGCGCATCGACGCGAAGACCGGGCAGCGGACCGGCCCGCCGACGCAGATCATCGCCCCCGGCCAGCCGGTCACCGTCGCCCCGCGCGCGGGCAAGGTCTGGGTCGGGGTCCGCAAGAGCAACCGCCGCGACGGGACCGGCGAATCGGTCGTGCGGGTCGACCCGTCGCTGAACCCCCCCGCCCAGGAGGCCCTGCCGGTCGACGGCGGCGTTCAGGACCTCGCGGTCGGCGAAGGCGGCGTGTGGGTGACGACGACCTTCGGCAGAGACGTCGTGCGAATCGACCCGAGCAGCTTGAAGGTCACGAAGCGCATCCCCGTCGGGGCCGGGCTGAACGGGATCGCGACGGGCGCGGGCGCGGTGTGGGTCGTCTCGGGCGCCGACAAGACGATCGTGCGCATCAGCCCGCGCAGCAACAAGATCACGAAGCGGGTGCGCCTCGGCGTCGTCCCGACCAGGGTCGCGGTCGGGGGCGGCTCCGTGTGGGTGACGGCCCGCGACGCCAACCGGCTCTTTCGCATCGATCCCCGGCGCGTGAAGCTGCGCGAGACGCTCGACACCGGCAGCGAGCCGTTCGCGCTCGACGTCGGAGACGGCGCGGTCTGGCTCACGCTCGTCGACGCCAGCGGCGGCGGCGTGCAGCGCGTGCGCTTCTACCGCTGAGCGCGGCGGCGCTACAGGTCGCGGCGCGAGACGACGCCGTCCTGCAGGGCGCGCATCGCGAGGTACGAGCGCTTCTGGTTCTGCGGCAGGTGCTCGACGCCGAAGAAGCCGAACAACGTGCGCAGGTGGGCCTTGACCGCGTCGACCGAGAGGTAGAGCTCGTCGGCGATGTGCTGGTTGGTGGCGGGGGTGGCGAGCTCGGTGTCCTTGTAGGGACGGCACAGCGCCACGAGCACCGCCCGCTGGGTCGCGCTCAGCGACGGCAGCTCGGCGCGGCTGCCGGCGGCGGCGGTCGGGTTGGACTCCGACGCCTCGGGCACGCGAAAGGCGATCTGCGTGCGGCCGATGCGCAGGACGTCGCCGTCGCGCAGCCGGTGGCGGCCGGAGATGCGCTGGCCGTTGACGAACGAGCCGTTGCGCGAGAGGCCGTCGTCGGCGACGGTCCACTCGTCGCCGAGGCGCTCGAGCTCGACGTGCAGGCGCGAGACCTCGGTGTCCCAGCCCAGCGCGACGTCGTTGCCGGCGCTGCGGCCGATCGCGACGCGACGCAGCTCGGGCTCGAGCACGAACAGGCGCTGCGCGCCGTCGCCGTCGCGCAGGACGAGAAACGGCGAGCCCGCGCGCTCGGCCTCGATGCGCTCGCGCAGCTCTGCCGGCGTCGCGGCGTGCGGGGACAGCGGGGACAGATCGGCCTTCTGCATACGCCCCTGAGCTTGCCACATCCGCAGGTCAACCCACTCTGGGTGGCGCAACGTCACACCCAAGTGGGAGAGGTGTGACCCAGGGGTCGAGGGCAACGCTTTCGCGCCGCGTGATTGTGCTGACACAGACCCCGCCCAAGGAGCCCCGCATGACCACCCAGCCGCTCTCAGCCATGACCGACGACCAGCTCGTCCTGCGCTTTCGAAACGGCGACGACGCCGCGTTCTCGGAGATCCATCGCCGCTTCCGCGCCGCGCTGACCGCCTTCGCGCGGCGCATGCTGCACGGCTCCGGTCACGACGCCGAGGATGTCGTGCAGGACGCGTTCATGCGCGCCTACCGCGGCCTGCGCGTCACCGACCAACCGATGGCGCTGCGGCCGTGGCTGTACATGATCGTGCGCAACCGCGCCCTCGACGAGCTGCGCACGCCGCAGCGCTCGGTCGCCTACGACGACGAGCTGCGGATGCGCGCGGTGCCCGATGCCGACCCCGCGCACCGCTGCGAGGTGCACGACGAGATGCGCCTGATCGTCGACGAGATCGGGCGCCTGCCCGAGCGCCAGCGGATCGCGCTCGTCATGCGCGAGTTCGACGGCCGCACGCACGCCGAGACCGCGCACGCGCTTGACACGACCGTGCCCGCGACGAAGTCGCTGATCATCCGCGCGCGCTCGAACCTGACGGCGGCGGTGCACGCGGCGGCGTAGGCGGCGCGGGAGCGCAGGCAGCCGGGTGCCCGAGGCGCTCGGGTCCCGGCGCGGTCGAAGTTCCTGGGGCGGGCCGCGGGCGGGCCGGCGGCCGCGTGCCCGAGGCGATCGAACAGGGGCGCCGCCGAATCTCCCCGGGCGGGCCGCGGCCGGTAGCCTGCCGCCATGGACGTCAGCAGCATCGAAGCCGCGCTCGGCCGCATCGACGAGGGCCTGCAGGATGCGCGCGCGGCGACGCAGTTGCTGCGCGACGGCGACTACAGCGCCGTCGCCGACCTCAACGAGGTCGTCGACAGCCTGGCGCTCGAAATCGCCGAGCTGAAGTCCAAGACCGGCGCCAGCTTCTAGCGCGGCCACGCGGCCGAGCGCCGTGCCAGCGAGCAGGCAGCGCGTCGTGTCGCCCATGGGGGGCGAACTTCGTGGTCGTGTCGCCTATGGCTCTACATGAGAGCCCTCTTCGACACGACCGCGGACATCGCGGCCGGCCAGCACGGCCGCATCACCCGACAACAACTGCTCGCGGCCGGCGTCGATGGCCGGCGCGTCAAGCGCTGGCTCGGCGATGGGCGCCTGCGGCGCGTGCACAAGGGCATCTACGCCGTCGGACACCGCGCGCCCTCCGTGCTCGCCGACTACATGGCGGCGGCGCTCGCCTGCGGGGACGGCGCAGCCGAGAGTTTCTTCGCGTGCAGCCACCTGTTGCACCTGCTGCCCGGTGGACCCCCGCCACCCGAGGTCACGGTGCCCACGACCGCGGGCCGCAGCCGGCCGGGAATCATCATCCACCGAGTCCGCGTCCTGCCCGCAGAGGACGTCTCGACGCTGCACGGCATCCCGATCACGACCGCCCCGCGTACGCTGCTCGACCTCGCGCCCCAGCTCACACCCGAACACCTGGGCCGCGCCTGCCATCAGGCATGGGTGCGCCATGGCACCCGCCCGCGCGACATCGAGGCCTGCATCGCGCGCAACCCGCACAAGAATGGGCATCGAAAAGCTCCGCCGCGCGCTCAGCTCCGACGTCACCCTCAGCAAGCTCGAGAGCGGCTTCGTCGCACTCCTGCGCACCCACGGCCTCCCGCTCCCGCGCACGAACATCGACCATCACGGCGACAAGGTCGACTGCCACTGGCCCGACCGCGACCTCACGATCGAGCTGTTGAGCACCACCTTCCACGCCAGCCGTCACGCCTTCGAGCAGGACGTCGCACGGCGCCGGCGCTCGAATCACCTCGCCTACACCTATGGCGACGTCTTCGAGCGCGCGGCCCAGACGATCGCCGACCTACGGCTGCGTTTGGGGATTGGCTAGCGCTCTCGCCAACCCGGCTCCGCCCGTGCTCGCGCACCGGGCGCTACGGTTGATCGGGGGAGCCGCGGTCGGACCGGCCCCGGCCCTCGCGACGACGAAGGGAAGCCGATGCAGAGCGCACCGCGCGCGCAGGATGCCGTGTCGCCCGCGATCGACGACGACCCCGATGCGCGCCGGCCGCTGGCGGACCCGCCGCTCGCGCAGGACGTCGAGCCGTGCGCGAACGAGCCGCTGGACCGCTTCGTGACGGGCTTCGTCACGGTCGTGCCGGTGCTCTTCCTCGGCTTCGCGGTATGGCAGGCATGGGCCGACGTGTTGCATTGGCACGACATCGTCATCTTCGCGGTCATGTACGTCACGACGGGCCTCGGCATCACCGTCGGCTTTCATCGGCACTTCACCCACCGCGCGTTTGCGACCAGCACGCCGGTGCGCGCGACGCTCGCGGTCATGGGCACGATGGCGATCGAGGGGCCGATCACGGCCTGGGTCGCCGACCACCGCAAGCACCACGCCTTCTCAGACCAGCCCGGCGATCCGCACAGCCCGCACGTCGACCACGGCCACGGCGTGCGCGGCGCGCTGAAGGGCCTCGCCCACGCGCACGTCGGCTGGCTGTTCGAGCACACGCAGCGGGCCAGCAAGCGCCGCTACGCGCCCGACCTCATCGCCGACCCGGTGATCAGCTTCATCGACCGCACGACGCTGTGGTGGATCGCGCTCGGGCTGGCGCTGCCCTTCGGCGCGGGCTACGCGCTCGGGGGCACGCTTCAAACAGCCCTCACCGGCCTGCTGTGGGGCGGCGCCGTGCGGATCGTGCTGCTGCACCACGTCACGTACGCGATCAACTCGCTGTGCCACTTCTTCGGCCGCCGCCGCTTTCAGACGACCGACCAGTCGCGCAATCTCGCCTGGCTCGCGCCGCTGACCTTCGGCGAGGCGTGGCACAACAACCACCACGCCTTCCCCACCTCCGCGGCGCACGGCATGCGCTCCTACGAGCGCGCTCTGGACCCGAGCGCGATCGTCATCGCCGCGCTGCAGCGCCTCGGCCTCGTCTGGGACGTCGTGACGATCTCGGGCGAGCGCCAGGCCGCGAAGCTCGCCGTCGCGTCGAGCTGAGCGCCGACGGCGGCGAACGGGCGGCGCGCTCGCTAGCAGCGCGTGTAGGCGCTGAACCAGCGCCCATATGCCGCGCGTTCGTAGCCCGGCGACGGCAGCTGGATCGATGCCGGGTCCTCGGTCTGGTCCCACGGCCCGTAGGCCGGATGCTTGAGAAAGCGCGTGCCGCCGATGAGGTACAGCCCGACGCCGCCACGCAGCCGGCGGTCGCGCTCGGCGGGATCGGTGCGCGCGACGACGCCGCGCACGTCGGCGTCCGCGGCCCAGCGGACGATCGGCGTGAGCTTGTGGTTCGGGACCGAGATCGGCCCGCACGCGCGGGCGGCCTTCACGCGCGGCGAGTCGAGCACGCGCGCGAGGTCTCGGCGCACGCTGTCGCGCAGCTTCAGCTCGCGGTCGACGTAGCCGGGGTTGAAGGTCAGCGCCGTGAACGCGACGCCGCCGAGGACGACGAGCAGCGCGCCGCCCGCCCACGGACGGATCGCCTTGTGGCCGCGCGGCAGCCGGCTCCAGCCGGCCATCGAGAAGGCCGCGAACAGCATCAGCGCGATCGCCGAGACGAGCACGTAGCGGCTGATGACCGAGAAGCCGCGCAGCGACACGAGCAGGAATGTGCCGGTCCCCCAGATCAGCAGCGTCGCCGGGACGAGGACGCGCTCGCGCGCCATCCGCCAGGCGAGCACGATCCCGGCGAGCGCCGCGATGAAGACCGGCGGCTTGGTCAGCTCGGCGAGGTAGCGCAGCGTCACCTCCGGCAGCTCGAGCAGGGTCTGGCGGCGGCCGAGCTGGCGTGCGGACTCCGTCGTGTAGTTCAGCGAGTACAGCGGGTCGCCGGTGACGATGAAGTCCGTCAGGGCCCAGATGACCGGCGCGATGAACATCAGCACGGTGACCCGCACCCACTCGCGCAGCGGCTTGCCCCAGGCGATCCAGATCCCGTAGAAGCCGGCGAGCAGCCAGGCCTCGGGGCGCATCAGCCCCGCGAGCGTCAGCAGCACCCACACGACCGCGCCGCGCCTGGGGCGCTGCGCCTCCAGCGCCGCCGCCCACAGGATCAGCGCGAGGTACGGGATGTCGATGTAGCCGCGCGCGGCCAGAAACGGGAAGTCCAGCCGGCTGAGCACCAGCAGCGCCGCGACGAGGCCGACGACCCACCCGAAGGTCTCCTTGCCGAGCTTGTACATCCCCGCTACGAGCGCGACGAACGACAGCACGCACAGGCACAGCAGGACGCGGTCGCCGGCGAGGCCGAGCGCTGCCAGCGGGACGCAGATCGCGACCCACAGCGGGTGCTGGGTGGGGGCGCGGTAGGCGTCGAAGGAGGGCAGCTCGCCGTCGAGCAGCTCGCGACCCCACAGCAGCGAGTAGAGCGAGTCGTACTCGGAATACGTCGGGTAGACGAAGAACCCCACGAGGGCCGCGACCGTCAGCGCGACGAGCGCCAGCGCCTCCCAGCGCGGCCAGCGGGCCAGCCTGGCCACCGTCAGCGGAGCGACAGCGTGCTGGCGGAGCGGAAGGGCTTCATGCTGCGCGCCAACCTATCGCAGCGCCACGTAGCCAGGCCGTAGGCCCATTCGTCAGGCGACCGACCACACGGTCACCGGCGCGTCCTTGCCACGGACCTCCATCTCGTCGACGAGCACGAGGTCCTTGCGCGAGCGCGTCAGCATCCCCCGCACGGAGTCCGACAGGAAGATCGAGTGCCCGGTGCCCTTCGTCATCGTCTCCAGCCGCGACGCGGTGTTCGTCGTGTCGCCGATCGTCGAGTACTCCATCCGCCGCTGGCTGCCGACATTGCCCGCCATCACCGGCCCGGAGTTCAGGCCGATGCCGATCCGAAACGGCTCGTCGCCGCGCGCGCGCAGCATGTCGTTGAAGCTCTGAAGCGCCGTCCCCGTCATCTCCTGTGCGGCCGCGAGCGCCCGGTCGGCGTGGTCGGCCTGGTCGGTGGGCGCGCCAAAGACGGCCATGATCCCGTCGCCCATGTAGGCGATCAGCGTCCCGCCGTGCTCGTGGATGACCTCGCTCATGATCGTGAGGTACTCGTTGAGGACGTCGATGACCTCCTCCGGCGTGTGCTTCTCGGAGTAGGCGGTGAAGCCGCGCACGTCGCTGAACAGCACGGTCACGACCTTGCGCGCGCCGCCGAGGCGCAGTCCGCCGTCGGCGCGCGCCAGCACGTCGTCGACGACGGCCTCGGGCACGAAGCGGGCGAACATGTCGCGCACGCGCTCGCGCTCGAACGCGCCGACGGTCGTCGCGACGCCGAGCGCGCCGACGAAGCCCAGGCCGAGCGCCGTCAGCGGATAGAGCATCGACAGGATCAGCCCTGCGTCGAAGGCGAGCTGCGCCGCCAGGGCGAAGGTCGCGGCGCACAGGACGCCGACGATCGCGGCGCGCTGGGGCCCGAGGCGCAGCGTCGCGGCGGCGCCGAGCAGGCCGAGCACGACGATCAGCACGCCGTCCAGCCAGCGCGGGGCGCTGCGCAGCGGCAGGCCGTCGAGCACCGTCTGGATCGCGGCGGCCTGGATCTCCGGGCCGGACATCGTCTGGTCGGCCGAGGTGGCGACCGGAAAGACGTCCTTCAGCGACTGCGCCGTCGCTCCGACGACGGCGATCTTGCCGCGCACGGAGCGTGCGTCGAAGCGGCCCTGCTCGACGTCGATGAACGACACCGCCGGCACGGTGCCGGGCGGCCCCGGATAGTCGATCCAGGCGCTGCCGTCGGGCTCGAAGTCCTCGCGCGCGACGGGCGCGCGGCCGCGCGCGAGATCAGCCGCCACGACCGGGAAGCCCAGCAGCCGCGAGTCGTCGTAGGCCAGGCGCCTGATCACGCCGCTGGGATCGTTGGGCAGGTTGACGCTCCCGGCGCGCGCGCCGATCGCGCGCAGCGTCTCGTCGCCGCCGAGCACGCTCGTCTCGCCGAGGCGGCCGACCTCGCTCGTGCTCAGGACGATGCGCGGCGCGTCGTCGATCGCGGCCACGAGCGCGTCGTCGGCGGCGGCGGACGGTCCCTGCTCGGTGAACTGCACGTCGTAGGCGATCGCCCGCGCGCCCGCCCGCGTCAGGCGCCGGATCACGCGCGCGTGGTGCGTGCGCGAGAACGGAAAGACCCCGATCCGCGTCAGCGTCCGCGAGTCGATGCCGACCACGACGACGTCCGGCGCCGCATGCTTGCCGCGCACGCCGAAGCGCGCGTCGACGGTCTCGAGGTCGCTGCCGCGAAAGACGTCGAAGGCCCACAGCGCGAGCACCGTCGCCGTCGTCGCCAGGGCGAGCGTGGCATAGAGCGTCAGCGCGAGCCTCTGGCGGCGTGGCATGGCGGCAGTGTCGCTTACGCCCCGGCGCCGTGTGCGCGGTGGGCACGTCGCGGCGATGTGTGCGCAACGTCCGGCAACGACCCGGGTTGCACCCGTAGGGTCCGAATGGCGCAGGCCCACCTGCGCGGACCTAACCTACGACGCGACCGCCGGCGGCTGTGAGGGAACGCGATGCGACGGACCAACCTGATGCACGACAGGTGGATCACCGCACTCGCCGCGATCGCCGCGGGACTGGCCGCCGTGCTGCTGGCGGGCGGGCTCGCGGCACCGGCCGCGGGCGCCACGAACCTCTATGCCGCGCAGGCCGCGAACACCGCCGGGGGGCCCGGCGAGCAGGTGTCGCAGTTCGCCGTGGCCGCCGGCGGTGCGCTGACCGAGCTGGCCCCCGCCGCGCTCGGCGCGAACGCACGCGACATCGCGATCACGCCGGACGGGCGCTTCGCCTACGTGACCCGCTCTGCCGGCGCGGCCGGCGCGGGCCCCGGTGCGATCGCCCAGTTCGCGCGCGGCGCGAACGGGCTGCTGACGCCGATCGGCGCCCCCGCCACCGCCGGCTCCGAGCCGCAGGGCATCCTCGTCAACCCGCAGGGCACGCGCGTCGTGTACGTCGATGCCGTGGCGGCCACCGTGACCTCACACCCGATCGCCGCCGACGGCACGCTTGGCGCCGCGCTCGTCGTCGCCGCCGGCAGCGCCAGGCCGCGCCATGTCGCGACGAATCCCGCGGGCACGAGCCTCTACGTCGCCGTCGCCGGCACGCCGACCCAGCCGGCCCCCGGCATCCGGCAGTTCGACGTCGATCCCGCCACGGGAGCGCTGACGCCGAAGGCGGTCGCGTTCGTCCCCTGGCCGACGGGCGCTCCGGTGCCGCCCGCCGATGTCGCCCGGATGAACGTCTCGCCCGACGGGCGCCACCTGTACGCCGCCAGCGGCCAAGGCGCGTCGGGCATCGCGCACTTTCCGATCGACGTCACGGGCACGCTCGCGGGCGGGTCGCTCGTCGGGGTCAGCGGCAGCGACCAGACGGGTGCGACACCGATCTCCCCCGGCGGCAACTTCCTGTGGGCGCCCACCAACGCGCCACGACTCGGGCGCATCGACCAGTTCGCGATCGACGCCACG
>Ga0136633_1001196_pt1 | contig 19321 bp, 15 predicted proteins | sample AntDrymeUQ832206_2_FD_105494 | JGI IMG/M metagenome (GOLD analysis project Ga0136633, IMG submission 105494) | Polar desert sand microbial communities from Dry Valleys, Antarctica - metaG UQ83 (22.06) | ecosystem: Environmental > Terrestrial > Soil > Desert | place: Antarctica: Dry Valley...
CGCCGAGAACCGCGACGGGCTCGGCACCCGCGAGGCGTTCGAGACCATGGCCGAGGACGTCAGCGGCGAGAACCTGCACCAGTTCTTCCGGGTCTGGCTCGACCTCGGTCGCAAGCCCGCCGACACCGCCGCCAACGGTCTCGGCTGACAGGTCGAGTTGGGCTCCGCTCCGGTGTGAGTGGGGCCTCGCTCCGGGCTGACCGGTCATTCCCGCCCACTTCGACGGGCAGCCGCGCCCAACTCAACTCAACGTGGAGGGGGGCCGGTCAGCCGAGGAGGGGGGTGATGGCTCGGGCGACGAGGCTGGGGCGACCGGTGAGGCGCTCTTCAGCGTCCGCGAACGTCATCGCGCGGAGTCCGGCGTTGATCCCGAGCCAGCGCAGCGGTTCTGGCTCCCAGCGCGGTGAGCGGTGGCCGACCCACGGCAGCCGGGTCAGGTCGGTGTCGCGCCCGAGCACCAGGTCGCGCAGCGTGCGGCCGGCCAGGTTGGTCGTGCTGACCCCGTCACCGACGTAGCCGCCCGCCCAGCCGATCCGGGTCGCCGGGTCGAGGCCGACCGACGCGCACCAGTCGCGGGCGACGCCGAGCGGGCCGCCCCACGCGTGCGTGATCGCGACGTCATGGAGCGCCGGGAACAGCTCGACCAGCGTCGCCCGGAGCGCCGCGAAGACCCGGTCGTCCCGGTCGAAGCCGGGACTCACCCGGGAGCCAAGGTGGTACGGCGCGCCGCGGCCGCCGAAGACCAGTCGGTCGTCCGCGGTCCGTTGCCCGTAGATGATCAGGTGGCGGTGGTCGGTGAACGTCTCGCGCCGTGCCAGCCCGATGCGTTCCCAGGTCGAGACCGGCAGTGGCTCGGTCGCGATCACCAGTGAGTAGACCGGCGCCAGGTCGCGGCGATGCCCGGGCAGAGCGCTCGTGTAGCCCTCGGTCGCCCGGATGACGGTGCCGGCGGTGACGCGGCCCGACGGAGTCGTGACCCGGCCGCTGGCGAGGTCGGTGACCCGGGTGTGCTCGTGGACGGCCACCCCACGCCCGACCAGCGAGTCCGCGAGTCCGCGGGCCAGCCGGAGGGGATGGATCGCCGCGCAGTCCGGGGTGTACGTCGCCCCGATCGTCCCGCTGGCGTCGAGGAGCCGACGGGCACCGGTCTCGTCGAGCAGCCGCAGCTCGTCCTCGCCGATGCCCCAGCTGCGGGCGTGGGCGATCTCGGCGCGAGCCCGACGCAGCTGCGCGGGGGAGCGGATCAGTGCCACGGTGCCACCGCGGGCGATCTGGGCGTCGATCCCGAGTCCGGCGGCGGCCCGTGCGACCTCGCCCACCGACTCCCGCATCGCGGCGTGCTGGGCGAGCGCGGCCTCCCGGCCGGCGAACCCGGCCAGGGAGTCGACGGTGGCCGGGAACAGCGCCGAGCACCAGCCACCGTTGCGGCCGGAAGCGCCGTACCCCACGGTCTCCGCCTCGAGCACCATGATCCGCAGTGACGGGTCGGCCTCGGACAGGTAGTGGGCGGTCCAGAGACCGGTGAACCCGGCACCGACCACCGCGACATCGACCGTGGCGTCACCGGGCAGCGGCGGCCTCGACGGCGACACCGGGGCGGTGTCGGCCCACAGGGACCGAGTCGCGCTCAGCGCACACCCCAGGAGTAGGTCTGCTTGCGGAGCTTGAGGTACATGAAGGTCTCCGTGCGTGAGACACCCTCGATCCGGCGGATCTTCTCCGAGATCAGCTCGAGCAGCCGCTCGTCGCTCTCGCAGACGACCTCGGCCAAGATGTCGTAGGTTCCGGCCGTGATCACGACGTAGTCGACCTCATCCATGGCGGCGAGTGCCTCGGCCACCGCCTCGAGCGGCCCGGACACCTCGATGCCCACCATCGCCTGTCGGGCGAACCCGAGCTGGAGCGGGTCGGTGACCGCCACGACCTGCATCACGCCGTTCTCGATGAGGCGCTGGACGCGTTGCCGGACGGCTGCCTCGGAGAGACCCACCTCCTTGCCGATGGCGGCGTAGGAGCGACGGCCGTCCTGTTGCAGCTGCTCGATGATCGCCTTGGCGACGTCGTCGAGGGCGGCCCCGTTGCGGTCCTGCCGTTTGGTCATGATGAGTCATGGTTCCACACACATCGCGTCTCGGCTACCAGTATGCGAGTGATTCCGTAGTTTCTGTGAGGCTAATCAACGGAATCCCTTGTCCCGGCCCGGCGGGCATGACACGATCCGAACGGCAACATTCGTCACGAGGAGGCACCCATGACCCACCCCGTGCGAGGCGGACCGTTCGGCGACAGCTCGACTGATCGCTTGATGGCGCAACTCGCCCAGCAGCTCGGCACCGGCGCAATGACGCGTCGGTCGCTCCTGCGGGGGGCCGGCGCCGCGGGCATGGCGCTCACCTCCAGCGGGCTGCTGGTCGCCTGTGGCACCGACGCCGCGAAGATCGACGCGGGCAGCTGCGTGAGCACCGACCTGAGCGACAAGGAGAAGTCGATCGTCTTCTCGAACTGGATCGGATACGTCGATCCGGTGAAGAAGGCGGACACCTCCACGTTGGAGAAGTTCCAGGAGGAGACGGGCATCTCGGTCACCTACCAGAACGGGGACGTCAACGACAACGAGACGTTCTTCGCGAAGGTGTCGCCGCAGCTCCAGGCGTGCAAGGAGACGGGACGCGACGTCTTCGTGGTGACCGACTACATGGCGGCGCGCATGATCGAGCTGGGGTGGATCCAGAAGCTCGACCACGCCAACCTGCCCAATGTCGATGCCAACCTGATCGACTTCCTGAAGGCGCCCGACTGGGATCCCGAACGCGAGTACAGCGTTCCGTGGCAGAGCGGCATGACCGGGATCTGCTACAACTCCGACCTCACCGACCCGGTGAGCAGCTTCGAGGAGCTGATGACGCGACCCGACCTCAAGGGGAAGGTCGAGCTCCTGACCGAGATGCGCGACACGATGCTGTTCTTCCTGCTGATGGAGGGCAGCGACCCCGAGGACTTCACTGACGACGAGTTCGCCGCCGCGATCGAGCGGCTGCAGGGATACGTCGACAGCGGTCAGGTACGTCGCTTCGCCGGCAACGACTACGTCGACGACATGAAGTCCGGCGACATCGTCGCGTGCGAGGCCTGGAGTGGCGACGTCATCAACCTGCTCGGCGGCGGCAAGTACAAGTGGATCCCGCCCGCGGAGGGCTTCGCGATCTGGACCGACAACATGCTGGTCCCCAACCAGGCGGCGCACAAGACGAACGTCGAGGCGATGATGAACTTCTACTACGACCCGGTCAATGCCGCGCAGCTGTCGGCCTGGAACTACTACTTCTGCCCGGTCGATGGTGCCCAGGAGGAGATCGCGCAGTTCGACAAGTCCGCGACCGACAGCGAGTTCATCTTCGTCGACGACCAGACGCTGGAGTCCGGCTACATGTTCATGTCGTTGTCCGACGACCAGGAGCGCGACTACCAGCGCCAGTTCAACGAGGTGATGAGTGGCTGACGGCAAGGACCTCCACCTGGAGGGCGTGACGAAGCGCTTCGGCAGTTTCGTGGCCGTCGACGACTTGACGCTGACGGTCCCGGAGGGGTCGTTCTTCGCGCTGCTGGGGCCGTCCGGCTGCGGCAAGACCACCACGCTGCGCATGGTGGCCGGTCTCGAGGACCTCACCCTCGGGCGCGTGCTCATCGGCGACGAGGACGTCACCCAGTTGCGCCCCTACCGCCGACCGGTCAACACGGTGTTCCAGTCCTACGCGCTGTTCCCGCACCTGACGATCTTCGAGAACGTTGCCTTCGGTCTCCGGCGCCGTGGCGTCAAGGACTACCGGCAGAAGACCAACGACATGATCGACCTGGTGCAGCTCGGTCCGTACGCCGACCGCAAGCCGACCCAGCTCTCCGGTGGGCAGCAGCAGCGGGTGGCGCTGGGTCGTGCCCTGATCAACGAGCCCGGCGTACTCCTGCTCGACGAGCCCCTCGGGGCCCTGGACCTGAAGTTGCGTCGGCAGATGCAGATCGAGCTGAAGCGGATCCAGACCGAGGTCGGCATCACGTTCGTGCACGTCACGCACGACCAGGAGGAGGCCATGACCATGGCCGACACCATCGCGGTGATGAACCACGGCAGGATCGAACAGCTCGGTACGCCCGGGGAGCTGTACGAGAATCCCGCGACGACGTTCGTGGCCAACTTCCTGGGCCAGTCCAACCTGATCCGCACCGAGGTCGTCGAGACCGCCGGGGACGCGATCACGGTTGACTGCAACGGGCAGAAGGTCTCGGTGGACTCCACCCGCTCGCACGCGGACGGGCGCACCGCCTGGCTCGGGATCCGCCCGGAGAAGATTTTCGCGAACACCTCCGGTCCCGACCAGGGCCACGCGGAGAGCAACGGCCAGAACCGACTGACGGGGGGCCGCGTCACCGACGTGAGCTTCGTGGGTGTGAGCACCCAGTACCTCGTCGCGATGCCCTGGGGCCAGGAACTGATGGTCTTCGAGCAGAACACCGGCCAGCGACCGCCGCTGCCCCATGGCACCGCGGTGGACCTGAGCTGGTCGCCCACCCACGCCTTCCTGCTGGACGCCCAGCAGGACGCAACTGCGGGCCTGATGAGACCGGAGGACGCCGAGTGACGGAGGGTCCCGCCACGGCTACCGACCCCGTCGTCGACGGCGAGACCACGAAGCGTCGCGGCTGGGGCTGGCTGCTGCTGGTCCCCGGGATGTTGTGGCTGGCAGCGTTCTTCCTGTTCCCGACGGTCCAGCTGTTCTTCACCTCGCTCTACGACCCGAGTGGCTCCTACGAAGAGGGCTACGCCCTGACGTGGCACTTCGCCAACTACGTCGACGCCGTACGCGACACCTGGAACCTGTTCGCCCGCTCGTTCCTGTACGCCGGGATCGCGACCGTGATCTGTCTGGCGCTGGGCTACCCGCTGGCCTACGCGATCGCCTTCAAGGCGGGGCGTTGGAAGAACGTCATGCTGGTGCTCGTCATCGCGCCGTTCTTCACCAGCTTCCTGCTCCGGACCCTGTCGTGGCGGACCATCCTCTCCGACGAGGGCCCGGTGACCGACGTCCTGCAGACCATCGCGCTTCTGCCCGAGGACGGACGGCTGCTGGCCACGCCGGTGGCCGTGATCGCTGGCCTGGTCTACAACTTCCTACCGTTCATGACCCTGCCGCTCTACGCGTCCCTCGACAAGGTGGACCATCGGCTCATCGAGGCGGCAGGAGACCTCTACGCCAGCCCGTTCTCGGGCTTCCGGAGAGTCACCTTCCCGCTGTCGCTGCCCGGGGTCGTGTCCGGCACGCTGTTGACCTTCATCCCGGCATCGGGCGACTACATCAACGCCGAGCTGCTCGGGACCCCGAAGCAGTACATGATCGGAAACCGCATCCAGTCTGCCTTCCTGACCGAGCACAACTACCCGCTGGCGGCGAGCCTGTCGCTGATCCTGATGGCGATCGTGGTGGTGATGGTCGTGTTCTACGTCCGTCGAGCCGGGACAGAGGAGCTGCTGTGACGGCGACCGCGCACCCTGACCTCGAGGCGGGGGGCACCAGGACGCCTCCGCAAGCCCCGCGCCGATCGCCGGTCCGCTGGCTGGCCGACCACCTGGTGCTGATCGTCGGCATCCTGGTGCTGGTCTACACGTTCGTCCCGATCGGTTACATCTTCGCGCTGTCTTTCAACGAGCCCACGACTCGTTCGGCCACGGGCGCCTTCGAGGGCTTCACATGGGACAACTGGACCTCGATCTGCGAGCCCGACGGTCTCTGCGAGTCGCTCCGGCTCAGCGTGGCCGTCAGCCTCACGGCCACGGTGCTGGCCACCCTGCTGGGAACCCTGATGGCCTTCGCACTGGTCCGCCACTCCTTCCGCGGCCGGAAGTCGTCCAACCTGGTCATCTTCTTGCCCATGGCCACCCCCGAGGTGGTGATGGGCTCCTCGCTGCTCGCGATGTTCGTCTCGCTGGGGTTCGACGGCGTCCTCGGTTTCCTCACGCTGGTCATCGCCCACGTGATGTTCTGCCTGTCCTTCGTCGTGGTGACCGTCAAGGCGCGGCTGGCCGGGATGGACACCCGGCTCGAGCAGGCGGCGATGGACCTCTACGCCAACGAGTGGCAGACCTTCCGGCTGGTGACCCTGCCCCTGGCCATGCCCGGCATCCTGGCCGCTGCGATGCTGGCGTTCTCCCTGTCCTTCGACGACTTCATCGTCAGCAACTTCACCGCCGGCCAATCGCTCACGTTCCCGCTCTACGTCTACGGCAGCAAGCTCAAGGACTTCCCACCGCAGCTGTTCGTGGTGGGGACGCTGATGTTCTTGGTGTCCTTCGTCTTCGTCATCGTCGGCGAGGTCTGGCGCCGCCGCCGGCTGGCGGCCCTTCGATGAGGAGCGTTCGATGAGTGGTACCCCGACCATCGGTCACTGGCGCGACGGCGCCCCCTGGGAGGGCGGCGGCGCACGCTACGGCGAGGTCTACGACCCGGCGACTGGTCGCGTCAGCGGCCGGGTCGCCCTCGCCACCGGGCCCGAGGTCGACGCCGTGGTCACCGAAGCGGTCGAGGCGGGCCGGGCTTGGGCAGCCGAGTCGCTGAGTCGCCGTACGGCGATCATGTTCGGGTTCCGGGAGGCGCTCTCCCGGCGCCGCAAGGACGTTGCCGCGGCGATCACCGCCGAGCACGGCAAGGTGCTCGACGACGCGCTGGGTGAGGTGCAGCGCGGCCTGGAGGTCGCGGAGTTCGCCTGCGGCGCGCCCCACCTGCTCAAGGGGGCGTTCAGCGACGGCGTCTCGAACGGGGTCGACGTCTACTCGATCCGACAGCCGCTCGGCGTGGTCGCGGTGATCTCGCCGTTCAACTTCCCCGCCATGGTGCCGCTGTGGTTCGTGCCGATCGCGATCGCTGCCGGGAACGCCGTCGTGCTCAAGCCGTCGGAGAAGGATCCGTCCGCGTCGCTCCTGATCGCCGAGTGCTGGGCCGAGGCCGGGCTGCCGGCCGGGGTCTTCAACGTCGTCCACGGGGACAAGGTCGCCGTAGACGCGCTGCTGGAGCATCCCGACATCGCGTCCGTCTCGTTCGTGGGGTCGACGCCCGTCGCCCGCTACGTCTACGAGACCGGCACCGCTCACGGCAAGCGGGTCCAGGCCCTGGGGGGCGCCAAGAACCACATGGTGGTGCTGCCCGATGCCGACCTCGACACCGCTGCCGACGCCGCGGTCTCTGCGGGCTTCGGCTCGGCGGGGGAGCGCTGCATGGCGATCTCCGTCGTCGTCGCCGTCGAGCCGGTCGGCGACGACCTGGTCGAGGCGATCGCCTCGCGGATGGCCTCGCTCACCACCGGAGACGGCCGCACCGGCGCCGACATGGGTCCGCTGGTCACCGGCGCCCACCGCGACAAGGTGACCGGCTACCTCGACGCCGGTGTCGCCGACGGCGCCCGGCTCGTCGTCGACGGTCGTGCCGTCGTACCCCAGGGCGACGAGGGCGGCTTCTGGCTCGGGCCCACGCTGTTCGACCAGGTGAAGCCGGGCATGTCCGTCTACGACGACGAGATCTTCGGTCCGGTGCTGTCCATCGTCCGGGCAGCGTCGTACGACGAGGCGCTCGAGCTGGTCAACGCGTCGCCCTACGGCAACGGCACCGCGATCTTCACCGCCGACGGCGGGGCAGCGCGCCGGTTCCAGCGCGACGTGCAGGTCGGCATGATCGGGATCAACGTCCCGATCCCGGTGCCGATGGCCTACTACTCGTTCGGCGGGTGGAAGGCGTCCCTGTTCGGCGACACCCACGCCCACGGCATGGAGGGGATCCACTTCTTCACCCGCGGCAAGGTCATCACCTCGCGCTGGCCGGACCCGGCGCGGCGGACCGGCGTCGACCTGGGCTTCCCGCGCCACGACTGACAGCGACCGGCCCGGCGCCGAGATGAAAGACGAAGGCGCAGGATGCGGGTGTCGATGGCAGCAGACGTTCCGCGCATCCTGCACCTTCTGCAGGATCACCGCGCCCTCACGCGGTGGCCCTCCCCTCCCTCAAGGGTGCTTGTGAGTCGACGCCTCCTCAGAGCAGCGAGTACGCCTTGTCGAGGACGACCCGGAGGATCTGCTCAATCTCGTCGAAGTGTTCCTGGGTGCAGATCAACGGCGGGGCCAGCTGGACGACTGGGTCGCCGCGATCATCGGCCCGGCAGTACAGGCCCTCGTCGTACAGCGCCTTGGAGAGGTAGCCGCGCAGCAGCTTCTCCGCCTCGGCGTCGGAGAAGGTCTCCTTGGTGTCCTTGTCCTTGACCAGCTCGATGCCGTAGAAGTAGCCGTCGCCGCGGACGTCGCCGACGATCGGGAGGTCCTTGAGCTTCTCCAGGGTGGCCCGGAAGGCCGGCTCGTTGGTGCGGACGTGCTCGTTGATTCCCTCGCGCTCGAAGATGTCGAGGTTGGCCACGGCAACCGCGGTCGACACCGGGTGGCCGCCGAAGGTGTAGCCGTGCAGGAACGACTCGTGGCCACTCAGGAACGGCTCCATCAGCTTGTCCTGGGCGATCATCGCGCCGAGCGGTGAGTAGCCGGAGGTCAGGCCCTTGGCGCAGGTGATCATGTCGGGCACGTAGTCGTAGCGCTCCGCGCCGAACATGTGACCGAGCCGGCCGAAGGCGCAGATCACCTCGTCGCTGACCAGCAGTACGTCGTACTCGTCGCAGATCTCGCGGACCCGCTGGAAGTAGCCCGGAGGGGGTGGGAAGCAGCCGCCGGAGTTCTGCACCGGCTCCAGGAACACCGCGGCGACCGTGTCGGCACCCTCGAACTCGATGGCCTCCGCGATCCGGTCGGCGGCCCAGAGGCCGAACCGCTCGAGGCCGCCCTCGTTCTGGAACTCCTCGGGAGCCCGGTAGTGGTTGGTGTTGGGGACCCGGAAGGTGCTGGGGACCAGCGGCTCGAACGGGGCCTTCATGCCCGGCAGGCCGGTGATCGAGAGTGCTCCCTGCGGGGTGCCGTGGTAGGCGATGGCCCGGCTGATGACCTTGTGCTTGGTCGGCTTTCCGGTCAGCTTGAAGTAGTTCTTGGCCAGCTTCCAGGCAGTCTCGACGGCCTCACCGCCGCCGGTGGTGAAGAAGACGCGGTTGAGGTCACCGGGGGCGTAGCCGGCGATCCGCTGGGCCAGCTCGATCGCGGTGGGGTGGGCGTAGGACCACAGCGGCATGAAGGCCAGCTCGCGCGCCTGCTTCGCGGCGGCGTCGGCGAGCTCGGTGCGGCCGTGGCCGAGCTGGCTGACGAAGAGACCGGCCAACCCGTCGAGGTACTTCTTGCCCTGGGAATCCCAGATGTAGGCGCCCTCACCGCGGGTGATCACGGGAATGTCCGCGTGGTCGTAAGTGGAGTGCCGGGTGAAGTGCATCCAGAGGTGATCCTTGGCGGCCTGCTGGAGCTGATCGTGTTCCTGGGACATGCGCCCATCATCACTCCCGCCGGACCGCTTGACAAGCGAATCCGTGGCAATCGTCTCGATATCGTTCGGATTCCGTAGGTAGGGTGACCGCACTGACTGATCGGAGGGACGGATGGGGCGGATCCTGTTCGCGGGTGGCAGCGTCTTCGACGGCCGCCGTCACCGCCCGGACGCCCGGCTGCTGGTCGAGGACGGTCGGTTGCTGGCGGTCGGTGACCTCGACCGTGACACCACCGCCGGCGCCGAGGTGGTGGACCTGGCCGGTGGCCTGGTCGCACCGGGGTTCGGCGACGCCCACGTCCACACCGTGCAGGGCGGTCTGGAGCGCACCCGCTGCGACCTCTCCGGACTCGCTACCCGTGAGCAGTACGTCGCGCACGTCGCGCGCTACGCCGCCGACCACCCCGACCGAGAGTGGATCCTGGGCGGTGGCTGGGCGATGGCCGCCTTCCCGGGCGGTACGCCCACCGCTGCCGAGGTCGACGCGGCGGCGCCGGGACGGCCGGTGTTCCTGCCCAACCGCGACCACCACGGCGCGTGGGTGAGCTCTCGGGCACTCGAGCTCGCCGGCATCGACCGCTACACCCCTGACCCCAGCGACGGCCGGATCGAGCGCGACCCCGACGGTCGTCCGACCGGCACCCTCCACGAGGGGGCGATGGCGCTCGTCGGACGACTGGTGCCCGGCACCTCGGACCAGGAGTACGACGCGGCGCTGCTCGCTGGCCAGGCCCACCTCCACTCGCTCGGCGTCACCGGCTGGCAGGACGCGATCATCGGGGCCTATGCCGGGATGGACGACGTCGGTCCGGCGTACTGCCGGGCGGCCGCGCGGGGCACTCTCACCGGCTGGGTCGTGGGCGCGCTGTGGTGGGACCGCGAGCGCGGGCTCGAGCAGGTCGCCGACCTCGTCGAGCGCCGGGAGGCCTACACCCACGGCCGGTTCCGCGCCACGAGCGTGAAGATCATGCAGGACGGGGTCGCGGAGAACTTCACCGCCGCGATGTCCGCGCCCTACCTGGACCGTTGCGGCCACCCGACAGACAATCGCGGCCACTCGTTCCTCTCCGAGGCCACCCTGCGGACGGTGATCCCGGCGCTGGCCGACGCCGGCTTCCAGGTCCACGTCCACGCGATCGGCGACCGCGGCGTCCGGGAGGCGCTGGACGCCTTCGCGGCTGTCGACAGGCTCGACGGAGGTGGGGGCGCCGACCTGCGCCACCACCTCGCCCACCTCCAGGTGGTCGACCCGCAGGACGTGCCACGTTTCGCCGAGCTCGGTGTGGGCGCCACCGTGCAGGCGTTGTGGGCCTGCCACGACGACCAGATGGTCGACCTGACGCTGCCGTTCCTGGGCGGGGAACGCGCGCGTTGGCAGTACCCGTTCGGGGCGCTCCACCGATCGGGCGCGGCGCTGGCGATGGGCAGCGACTGGCCGGTGACGTCTCCCGATCCGCTGGCCGCGATCCACACGGCCGTCAACCGCACGGCGTACGGCGAAGAGGGGCGGGCCGGGACGGACCCGTTCCTGCCCGAGCAGGCACTCGACCTGACGGCTGCGTTCGCGGCGTACACCTCCGGCAGCGCGTGGGTGAACCACCGCGACGACGCGGGCGTGCTCGAGCCGGGAGCGGTGGCCGACCTGGTCGTGCTCGACCAGGACCCCTTCGCCGGTCCCGTCGAGGAGATCGGCGCGACGCGGGTGGTGTCGACGTGGATCGATGCCCGTTGCGTCAGCTGAGTGTCGGTCAGCTGACCTGTCGCGGCTCCGCCAGCTCGTCCTCCGGGTGCTTCTCCAGGTAGGCGTTGAGCCGGTCGTCTGCGACCGCCTGCCACAGCTCGCGGGAGCGCTCGACGTCGATGATGTTGACCGAGCCGACGTCGGGAACCGTGTCGTACCGGTCGAAGGGCAGGGTCACGAACCGCACCTTCTTCTCGCCCTCCTTGCCCTGCAGTCCGCGCATGGACAGGGCCAGGCTGCGCAGGTCCCCGTTGCTCCACCCCTCGTCGATGGTCAGGTTGCGGGTGATCGATTCGACGGTGTCGGTGAACTTCAGCGGGTTGCCCACGGTGTCGTTCGCCAGCACCTTGCGCATCACCGCACGCAGGAAGTTCTGTTGCCGCGCGACCCGGTCGAAGTCCCCGTTGAGCAGGCCGTAGCGCATCCGGACGTACTTGAGGGCGAGCTCGTCCTCGAGGTGGACCATGCCCTCGTTCCACTGCTGGTCCTGCTGCGAGTCGTAGACGTCCTCGGGGACGTAGACGTCGACGCCGCCGATGGCGGTCGTGAGGTCGCGGAACCCGGCGAAGTCGATGATGCCCATGTGATCGAGGCGGAAACCGGTGAGGTTCTCCACGGTGCGCCAGGTGCCGAAGGGGCCGTAGGCGGCGAACGCCTCGTTGATCTTGCTCTTGTCCTGCGGGCGTCCTTGGGCGTCGTAGATACGCACGTAGGAGTCGCGTGGGATCGAGACCAGGTAGGCGCCGGAGCGGTCGGCGGGGATGTGCACGACGATCACGGTGTCGCTGCGGTAGGCGCCCGGGGTCCAGTCGTCTCCGGCCAGCAGTTCGGCGATGGTCGGCTTCTCGATCAGCTGAGTGGGGTTGTCGGCGCCCATCAGCAAGATGTTGAGAGCCTCGGTCGCCTCCGCCGGGGGATCGGGGCGCTCGCCGACGTCGAGCACCGAGTCGTCGGCACGCGGGATGTTGCCCAGCTTGGCGTTGAGGTTCCACGCGTACCACCCGACGCTGGCCGTGGTGAGGACCGCGGCGGCGGCGAGGACGGCGGCCCAGCGACGGTGGCCGTGGCGCAGCTCCCAGCCGGCACCGGCCAGCATGCCGATCACCGCGAGCGCCAGCAGCCAGACGCTGAGCTCGAGGTAGCCGTGCAGCATCAACCAGTACAGGCCGCCGATGGCCAGGGGGACGGCGGCGAGGGCGATGATCGTGGGGCGCTTCACGAGAGCAGTCTCCCCCGGAACCTGTCCCGGCGGCGTCGGACCCGCACCACGTGGCCTGCGCTGACGTGGCCGATTCTCAACGGATTCCGTTCCCAAAGGTCGATCCCCCTACCGAATCCGTAGGTCGGGGACTAGGGTCGGCGTCATGGCTGACACCACCTTCCAGAACATCGTCAACGGCGAGCGAGTGGGCTCGGCGTCCGGCGAGACCTACGACGTCATCGACCCGACGACCGGAGAGACCTACGCGACCGCGCCGCGGTCAGGTCCCGAGGACGTGGACCGCGCCTACCGGGCCGCCGCGACGGCGTTCGAGTCGTGGGGTGAGACCACCCCGCAGGACCGCGCCACGGCGATGCTGAAGATCGCCGATGCCATCGACTCGCGCGTGCAGGAGATCAATCAGGTCGAGTGTCTCGACACCGGCAAGCCGCAGGGGCTCACCCTGGCCGAGGAGATGCCCTACGCCTCCGACCACTTCCGGTTCTTCGCCGGCGCTGCGCGGGTCCTGGAGGGCCGTTCTGCCGGTGAGTACATGGCCGACCACACCTCGTGGGTACGCCGCGAGCCGATCGGCGTCGTCGGTCAGGTCACGCCGTGGAACTACCCGCTGCTGATGATGATCTGGAAGATCACCCCGGCGCTGGCCGCGGGCAACACGATCGTGCTCAAGCCCAGCGACACCACCCCGGCCAGCTCCACGCTGCTGGCCGAGATCTGCAGCGAGTTCCTGCCGCCGGGGGTCCTCAATGTGATCTGCGGTGACCGGGACACCGGCCGCGCGCTGGTCGAGCACCCCACGCCGCAGATGGTGGCGATCACGGGCTCGGTACGCGCGGGCATGGAGGTGGCCGGATCCGCGGCCGCGAACCTCAAGAGGGTTCACCTCGAGCTCGGGGGCAAGGCGCCGGTCATCGTCTTCGACGACGCGGACATCGAGAAGGCCGCCGAGGGCATCGCTGGGGCCGGTCTCTTCAACGCCGGCCAGGACTGCACCGCGGCCACCCGCGTGCTGGTGGCGCCGGGCATCCACGACGAGTTCGTCGCGGCCCTCACCGAGGCGGCCAAGGGGATGCCGACGGGTGACCCGGCGCACGAGGACACCTACTACGGACCGCTCAACAACCGCACCCAGCTCGAGCACGTCACCGGCATGGTTGACCGGCTGCCCGACCACGCCTCGCTCGAGACCGGTGGTGTCCGACAGGGCGAGCGCGGCTACTTCTACGAGCCGACCGTGCTCTCTGGTCTCCGCCAGGACGACGAGCAGATCCAGGACGAGATCTTCGGCCCCGTGATGACGGTCCAGAAGTTCACCGACGAGGCCGAGGCCCTGGCCTGGGCCAACGGTGTGAAGTACGGCCTGGCCTCCAGCGTGTGGACGAAGGACCACGCCCGCGCCCTGCGGGTCTCCAAGAGACTGGACTTCGGCTGCGTGTGGATCAACACCCACATCCCGTTCGTCTCCGAGATGCCGCACGGTGGATTCAAGCACTCGGGCTACGGCAAGGACCTGTCGATGTACGGCCTCGAGGACTACACGCGGATCAAGCACGTCATGAGCTACATCGGCCAGGACTGAGTGATGAGTGACGCCATGAGGATCCTGCTGGTGGGCGCCGGTGGGGTCGGCGGCGCGTTCACCGCGATCGCGGCCCGGCGCGACTTCTTCGAGGCGATCGTGATCGCCGACTACGACCCGGCCCGCGCCGAGAAGGCCGCGGCCACCGACGACCGCTACGTCGCGGCACAGGTCGACGCCTCGGACGCCGAGTCGGTCACCGCCCTGTGCCGCGAGCACCGCATCACCCACGTGATGAACGCCGTCGACCCGGTCTTCAACATGCCGATCTTCGACGGCGCGTTCGCGGCCGGCGCCGACTACCTCGACATGGCGATGTCCCTGAGCAGGCCGCACCCCGACTCGCCGTACTCCAAGTGCGGGGTGAAGCTCGGCGACGAGCAGTTCTCCCGGGCGGGGGAGTGGGAGCAGGCCGGCCGGCTCGCGCTGGTCGGCATGGGCGTCGAGCCCGGCCTGTCCGACGTGTTCGCGCGCTACGCCGCCGACCACCTGTTCTCCGACATCGACGAGCTCGGCACCCGCGACGGCGCCAACCTGGTCGTGACCGACGACGACGGCAACGAGATCTTCGCTCCGTCCTTCTCGATGTGGACCACGATCGAGGAGTGCCTCAACCCGCCGGTGATCTGGGAGCGGGCGAGCGCCGACGTCGACGGCGGCTGGTTCACGACCGAGCCGTTCAGCGAGCCCGAGGTCTTCGACTTCCCCGAAGGCATCGGCCCGGTCGAGTGCGTCAACGTCGAGCACGAGGAGGTGCTCCTGATGCCCCGCTGGGTCGACTGCAAGCGGGCCACGTTCAAGTACGGCCTCGGCGATGAGTTCATCAACATCCTCAAGGTGCTCCACACCCTCGGCCTGGACCGCACCGACCCGGTGCGCGTGAAGGGCGTGGAGGTCAGCCCCCGCGACGTGGTGGCGGCCGTGCTGCCCGACCCGGCCACGGTCGGGCCGCGGATGAAGGGAAAGACCTGTGCCGGTCTGTGGGTGACCGGCACCGGGGAGGACGGCCAGCCGCGGTCGACGTACCTCTACCACGTCGTCGACAACGAGTGGACGATGAAGGAGTACGGCCACCAGTGCGTGGTCTGGCAGACCGCGATCAACCCGGTGCTGGCCCTGGAGCTGCTGGCGAACGGCACCTGGTCGGGGGCGGGGGTCCTCGGCCCCGAGGCGTTCGACGCGCAGCCCTTCCTCGACCTGCTCACCGAGTACGGATCGCCCTGGGGGATCAAGGAGATGACACCGTGATCGAGCAGAAGCGAGAGCTGGTCACCGAGATCCCGGGCCCCCAGTCGCGCGCCCGGTTGGCGCGCAAGCAGGCCTACGTCGCCGACGGGGTCGGCACCCTGCTGCCGGTGTTCGTGACCGAGGCGGGCGGAGGCATCCTTCGCGACGTCGACGGCAACTCCCTCATCGACCTCGGTTCCGGCATCGCGGTGACCACGGTCGGCAACAGCGCACCCGCGGTCGTGCGCAAGGTGCAGGCTCAGCTCGCGGCCTTCACGCACACCTGCTTCATGATCACGCCGTACGACGGGTACGTCGACGTGTGCGTCGAGCTGGCCGAGCTGACACCGGGTGACCACGCCAAGAAGTCGGCGCTGTTCAATTCCGGTGCGGAGGCAGTCGAGAATGCCGTCAAGATCGCCCGCGTGGCGACCGGCCGCGACGCGGTCGCCGTCTTCGACCACGCCTACCACGGCCGGACCAACCTCACGATGGCGATGACCGCCAAGAACATGCCGTACAAGCAGGGGTTCGGACCGTTCGCCGGTGAGGTCTATCGCGCGCCGATGTCCTACCCGCTCCGCGACGGGCTGACCGGTGAGCAGGCCGCAGCCCGCGCCATCGACCACCTCGACAAGCAGGTCGGGGCTGGCAACCTGGCCTGCCTCGTGATCGAGCCGATCCTGGGCGAGGGCGGCTTCGTCGTACCCGCGCCCGGCTTCTTGCCGGCCCTCGCGTCGTGGTGCACCGACCACGGCATCGTGTTCGTGGCCGACGAGATCCAGACCGGCTTCTGCCGCACCGGTGACTGGTTCGCCTGTGACGACGAAGGCGTCGTCCCCGACCTGGTCGCCACCGCGAAGGGGATCGCCGGCGGGCTGCCGCTTGCCGCCGTCACGGGCCGGGCCGCGCTGATGGACAGCGTCCACGCCGGCGGACTCGGCGGCACCTACGGCGGCAACCCGGTGGCCTGCGCGGCCGCGCTCGGTGCGATCGAGGAGATGCGCACCCACGACCTGATCGGGCGCGCCCGCGCGGTGGGGGCGACCATGCGTGAACGCCTCGAGAAGCTGCGAGCCGAGCACCCGGTCATCGCCGACATCCGCGGTCGCGGCGCCATGATGGCCATCGAGCTCTGCGCGCCCGGAACGGGTGAGCCGGACGCCGCGCGCGCCGCCGCGGTGAATGCTGCCTGTCACCGCGCCGGCGTCGTGACACTCACCTGCGGCACGTGGGGCAACGTGTTCCGGTTCCTGCCGCCGCTCTCGATCGGCGACGATCTGCTGCACGAGGCGTTCGACGTGGTGGCCGAGGCGTTCGTCACGACCGCCTGAGCGGGCGCTGGCGACGTCCTGAGCGTGACTGCGAGGATGGTGGGGTGAGCAGGCGCGACGTGGTCATCCTCGGGTCGACCGGGTCGATCGGGACCCAGGCGTTGGAGATCGTGCGCGCCCACCCGGATCGGTTCCGGGTGGTCGGTCTCACCGCCGGCGGGTCGAACCAGGAGCTCTTCGACGCCCAGGTGGCCGAGTTCTCACCGGCGTACGCCGGACTCGGGGAGGCCGCCAGCGTCGAGGCTGCCGAGATGCCGGCCGACGTGGTGCTCAACGCGATCACCGGCGCGGTCGGGCTCCGGCCCACACTGGCCGCGCTCGACGCCGGCACCACGCTGGCGCTCGCCAACAAGGAGAGCCTGATCATCGGCGGGCCGGTCGTGACCGAGCGGGCCGCACCCGGCCAGATCGTGCCGGTCGACAGCGAGCACTCGGCGCTCGCGCAGTGCCTGCGGGCCGGCTCGGCCGCGGAGGTACGCCGACTGGTGCTCACCGCGAGCGGCGGGCCGTTCCGCGGCCGCACCCGTGATCAGCTGGCCGACGTCACGGTCGAGGAAGCGCTGGCCCACCCGACCTGGGACATGGGACCGGTGGTCACCATCAACTCCGCGACCCTGGTCAACAAGGGTCTCGAGGTGATCGAGGCGCACCTGCTCTTCGACATCCCCATCGACTCGATCGAGGTCGTGGTGCACCCCACCAGCGTCGTCCACTCGATGGTCGAGTTCGTCGATGGCTCGACCCTGGTGCAGGCCAGCCCGCCGACGATGCTGATCCCGATCGCGCTCGGCCTCGCCTGGCCGGACCGGGTGCCGGACGCCGCGCCGGCGGTCGACTGGACCCGGACCGAGACCTGGGAGTTCCACCCCCTCGACGACGAGGCCTTCCCGGCGGTCGAGCTCGCCCGCCGGGCCGGCACCGCGGGCGGCACCGCGCCTGCGGTCTACAACGCCGCGAACGAGGCGAGCGTCGAGGCGTTCCGCACCGGCCGGTTGGCCTTCATCGACATCGTGCCCACGGTTGCCGCCGTGCTCGCCCAACAGTTCGACCAGCACGACGTACCCTCGGAGGAGACGCTCACCGTCGACGACGTGCTCGCCGCCGACGCGTGGGCACGTAACGCTGCCGCCGCCCTCATCCAGGGACGTTCCGAAGGGACCGCATGACCGCCGTCTACTACGCGCTGGGCGTGGTGATCTTCGTGGTCGCCATCCTGGCCTCGATCGGTCTCCACGAGTTCGGTCACATGATCCCGGCGAAGAAGTTCGGCGGGAAGGTCACCCAGTGGTTCATCGGCTTCGGACCCACGGTGTGGAGCAAGCAGATCGGCGAGACCGAGTACGGCGTCAAGGCGATCCCGCTCGGCGGCTACGTGAAGATCGTCGGGATGCTGCCGCCTGGCGCCGACGAGCTCGACGAGGACCGCGCCCATCCCATCTACGACGAGAACGGCGAGCGTGTCCTGCGGGTCCGCAAGTCGAACACCGGGATCTTCACCCAGCTCATCTCCGACGCCCGCGCCGCGGAATGGGAGCACGTCAAGCCCGGCGACGAGGACCGGCTGTTCTACAAGCTGGCGTGGTGGAAGAAGGTCATCGTGATGTCCGGCGGGCCGACGGTGAACATCCTGATCGCGTTCTTCATCTTCGCCCCGATCTTCGCCTTCTACGGCAACCCGACCGACGTCCGGCTCGAGTCCACTGTCGACGAGGTCGCCCCGTGCATCGTCCCCGCCAAGGATGACGGGCGGGCCTGCACCCCGCGGGAGCTGCGCGAGGCGCCGACTCCGGCTGCCGCTGCCGGCATCGAGCCGGGCGACAGGTTCGTCACCTTCAACGGCGCGGACGTCACCGGGTGGGAGCAGTTGCAGGAGGCGATCCGCGCCAACGACGACGGCGAAGCGGTGATGGTCGTCGAGCGTGACGGGGAGCTGGTGACGATCACCACCAACACCACCGTCGAACTGCGGCCCACCAGCATCACCGACGACACCCTCGTCCAGGTCGGCTTCCTCGGCGTCGTGCCGACCTACGAGCTCGGCAGTGGCGGCCCGCTCTACACGCTGGACCAGATGGGCACCATGACCGTCGACACCCTGCACGCGATGGCGACCCTGCCGGTCAAGGTCTGGAACGTCGCGCAGGCGATCGTCGGCGTGGAGGAACGCGACCGCAACGGCCCGGTCAGCATCGTCGGCGGTGGTCGGCTCGCGGGCGAGACGGTCTCCTACGAGGGGTTCCCGGTCCTGGAGAAGACGATCTTCTTGCTGATGCTGATCGCCGGCTTCAACTTCTTCATCGGCATGTTCAACTTCATCCCGTTGCTGCCCCTGGACGGCGGTCACATCGCGGGCGCTCTGTACGAAGCCGTACGCCGCGCACTGGCCCGACTCCGGCGTCGGCCCGATCCGGGGTACGTCGACGTGGCCAAGCTCCTCCCCGTCGCCTACGCCATGGCATCGGTGCTGCTGGTGCTCGGCGTGGTGCTGATCGTCGGCGACCTCGTCGTACCGGTCCACCTGGAGTCCTGACCTCAGCCGCCCCGCCGGTAGCCTCTGGGTCATGACCGAGATCAACCTGGGCATGCCCGAGGCCCCGCCGCCCGTGCTCGCCCCCCGCCGCAAGACCCGCCAGATCCAGGTCGGCAAGGTGGGAGTCGGCAGCGACCACCCGATCTCGGTCCAGTCGATGACGACAACGCTCACCTCTGATGTCAACGCGACTCTCCAGCAGATCGCCGAGCTGACCGCGACCGGCTGCGACATCGTCC
>Ga0136633_1001198_pt1 | contig 19299 bp, 14 predicted proteins | sample AntDrymeUQ832206_2_FD_105494 | JGI IMG/M metagenome (GOLD analysis project Ga0136633, IMG submission 105494) | Polar desert sand microbial communities from Dry Valleys, Antarctica - metaG UQ83 (22.06) | ecosystem: Environmental > Terrestrial > Soil > Desert | place: Antarctica: Dry Valley...
CACCAGCCCCCAGCTCCCCTGTTCGCCTTCTGGCGTCCCGGTGCCCCACGCGGGCATCCCCGTGAGCCGAATGCCGTGCTCGATGATCGAGAACAGCTCGCCATCCGACAGCGACTGCGTACGGGTGGCCCGCATGTCGGGCGCCGGCGGGTAGAAGCTGCGTCCCATCTCGGTGTCACCGCTGCCGTCGTTGGCGTGGCACGTCGCACAGTGATCGGCGAAGTGGGCCAGGGCTTCCTCGACCACCTCCGGCGATAGCTCGACGGGGTTGATGGCCGCGCGCATCGCGCGTGGCGTCGCCAGCCTTCGCATGGTCAGCGCCAGTGACTCTTCCAGCGCGGTCGGGGGCACGCGTGTGCTCAACCCTCTGCTGGCGATCACGTACGCGGCGACGCCGCCAAGCACCGCGACGATGCCAACAATCAGAAGAAAGGCACGGAGTACGGCCTTCATTGGACCACTCCTCTCTCCAACCAACACCAGACAGAACACGGCTGCGCGCGCGCTCGAGAAACGTCGCACGCGGGCGACAACAGGCGCAGGAGGTGCGCCGAGGCGGGTCGGATCAGATCCGGAGAACGAGCGGCGCCCTGGGGGGCGATGGGGGTGGAACAGGAGGAACAGACGGCGACGCTGCGCCGACGACGGTCGTCAGGAGGCCTGACGCCAACGGTGAGACCGAGGCCGCTGCGGCGAGTTTCTGCACGCCCGTGCGCTCCTCGCCGATCCGGGCCATGGTCGACGCGTGACCATCGGGGCAGCACTCTCCGCAGGGCGCGGCCAGGTGTGCCCCGGACGACTCCGGCGACGGCGAGTGCTCGCGTGGCGCCGCATCTGACGCTGGCGGCGCGTGATGCGCGTGCCCCGACGTGTCGACAGGATCGGCTGCCTGAGCCGCGGGCCGGGCCGCAGGGGCATGCTCCATGGGCATCGCCGTAACCGGGCCCGCCTGCAGGCACAGGGCCATGCAGGCCGACAAGACGGTCGGCGATCCAGACACCACGATTGCGGTTGCGAAGCTGACGAGCCGCTTGGCCAAAGACGCCACGTCTCGAGTATACGGGCGAACTCGCCGCATCACAGCGCCTCGCGCCGCAGCCGGAGGGCGTTGCCAATGACCGATACCGAGCTGAACGTCATCGCCGCGCTCGCGATCATCGGACTGAGCAATAGCCCGAACACGGGATACAGGACGCCCGCGGCCACCGGCACGCCGAGCACGTTGTAGACGAAGGCGAAGAACAGATTCTGCCGGATATTCCGCATCGTCGCGCGGCTGAGGCGGCGGGCACGAATGAGCCCTCGCAGGTCCCCCTGGACCAGCGTGATCCCGGCACTCTCCATGGCCACGTCGGTGCCGGTGCCCATGGCGATCCCGACGTCGGCCTGGGCCAGGGCCGGCGCGTCGTTGATGCCGTCGCCAGCCATCGCCACCCGTCGCCCTTCGGCCTGGAGCCGCTTGATCACCGCGGCCTTCTGCTCCGGCAGCACCTCGGCCTCCACGATGTCGATGCCCACCGACCGTGCGACCGCGTCAGCGGTCACGCGACTGTCGCCGGTCAGCATCACAACCTGCAGCCCCTCGGCGCGCAGCGAACGGATGGCCTCCGCGGTCGTCTCCTTGATGCGATCGGCCACGCCAATCAGGCCAGCGGCCGCGCCATCCACCGCCACGAACATGACCGTCTCGCCATTGCGACGGAGCTCGTCGGCTTGGCCGGTCATGGCATCGGCCGACGCGCCAAGATCAGTCAGCAGCGCGGCATTACCAATCGCCACCGTGCGTCCATCCACGACCCCGACCACGCCCTTCCCAGTGACCGATCGGAAATCGGCGACGTCTGTGGTGGCGATGCCCCGCTCTTCGGCGCCGCGCACAATGGCCGACGCCAGCGGATGTTCGCTGACGCGCTCCAGGCTCGCCACCAGCCGCAGGAGGTCTGACTCCTCCAGACCCGGCTCACTGACAATCGTCGTCAGCGTCGGCTTGCCTTCGGTCAACGTCCCGGTCTTGTCCACGACCACCGTGTCCACGCGTTCCATCAATTCAAGCGCTTCGGCATTCCTCAGCAGCACGCCGAGTTCGGCGCCGCGCCCGGTGCCGACCATGATCGACATCGGCGTCGCCAGCCCGAGCGCGCACGGGCAGGCGATGATCAGCACCGCGACGGCGTTCACGAGGGCGTGCGCCAGGCGGGGCTCCGGCCCCAGGAGGGCCCACACCGCGAACGTGGCCACCGCGGCCAGGATCACGGCCGGCACGAACCAGCCCGCCACGGTATCGGCGAGGCGCTGGATGGGCGCGCGTGAGCGCTGTGCCTCGCCCACCAGCCGGACGATCTGGGCCAGCAGGGTGTCGCTGCCGACCCGCTGCGCCTCCATCACGAACGAGCCCGTGCCATTCACCGTCCCGCCCGTGACCTTGTCGGCGGCGGCCTTCTCGACGGGCATCGGTTCGCCCGTCACCATCGACTCGTCGACAGTGCTCTTGCCGTCGACGAGCACGCCGTCGACCGGCACGCGTTCCCCGGGCCGCACCCGAAGCCGATCGCCGACCTGCACCTGCGCAAGGGGCAGTTCCTGCTCAGCCCCATGTTCGTCGACGCGACGGGCCGTGGTGGGCGTCAGGCCGAGCAGCTTCTTGATGGCCGAACCCGTGCGGCTGCGCGCGCGCAGTTCGAGCACCTGGCCGAGGAGCACGAGCACGACGATGACCGCCGCCGGCTCGAAGTAGAGCCCGATCTGGTCGCCGTGCGTCCGGAACGAGGCGGGAAACAGGCCGGGCGCAAACGTCGCGACGACGCTGAACCCGTAGGCCGCGCCGACACCGAGCGCGATCAGCGTGAACATGTTCAGGTGCCGGTTCACGACCGACGCCCAGCCCCGGACGAAGAACGGCCATCCGCCCCACAGCACCACGGGCGTCGCCAGCAGGAACTGTGACCAGGTCAACCAGGCAGGCGCCAGCGCGCGCTGCAGGGGTTGGCCCGGCAGGAACTCCGACACCATGAAGGCCAGAATCGGCGCGGTCAGGACGAGCGACCAGCGGAATCGCCGCGTCATGTCGTCGAGCTCGGGATTCTGCTCGTCCAGCGTCACCACCCGCGGCTCCAGCGCCATGCCGCAGATCGGGCACGACCCGGGTTCGTCGCGGACGATCTCCGGGTGCATCGGGCAGGTCCAATCGGTTTTGGTCAGCGGCGCCGCCGAGACCGGCTCGAGGGCCATGCCGCACTTGGGGCAGGCCCCGGGTCCGATCTGACGCACCTCCGGGTCCATGGGGCACGTGTACTCACGCGCGTCGCCGTGAGGTGGCGCTGGTGCCGGGCGCGGGGCCGCCGGGGTCAGGAAGGTGTCGGGATTGGCGTCGAACTTGGTCTTGCAGCCCTTGGAACAGAAGTAATACGTCTGCCCCTCGTGCTGGCTCGTGCCCGCCGCCTTCGCCGGGTCCACGTGCATGCCGCATACGGGATCTTTCATTTGAGACATCCTCTACCCTCCTTCACGCAGCCGGCGCTGTTTCATTACGCACTCGGTGTTGCCGAGCGCTTCCCGCAGGAACAATCCACACATCCGTGCTCGGCGCAGGTGCCGCACGAGGCGGCGACCTGCCGCCGCAGGGCCGCTCGGGCCCGGAACAAGCGGACGCCGGCGTTGGAGGCAGTCAGACCTGACCTTTCGGCGAACACCTTGACGGGAGTGTCGTCGATGTCCACGGCCTTGAGCGCCGCCGCGTACTCCGGCCTGAGCGTCTGGGCCAGCCGTCCGACGCACGCGCACAGCTCCTGGCGCAGATCAGGGCTGGGCTCGCTCGCGTCGGCGAGCTCTCGGGCAAGCCCGTCCAGTGCCCGCTGCTCGGCGCCCTGCCGGCGGTGTCGGTCGATGGCGGCGTTGCGGAGCACCCGATAGAACCAGGGCACGAGGCCCTCCTCCGGGACCGATGACAGGCGGTCGAGGTTGCGGACAAACGCGTCCTGCAGGAGGTCTTCGGCCAGCGCGCGGTTGCCGATGCGACGCTCGAGGTAGCGCAGAAACGCGCGATGGTTCTCTACGAGGATCGTCGCGGCGTGACGATCCTCGACGGCCGCTCCGTCGTCGTTGGGCTCCGCGGTCATTGGGTCAGTATAGGCAGCTGGGAAGGGTTGCCGGGCGCGCGGAGTGCCATAACTTCCGTATACGGCGCCAACAATCTGTTCATCGCTGCGCACGCCCGCACGCTCGGCCTCACGTCGGCGACGGACAACACAGGGGAATTCGAGCGCGTGAAGGGCTCACGCTCGAGAATTGGACCCTGCCTGCGCGTCGCAAACGGTGACACATGCGGCTAGGCACCCTGGCCAGCCGCTGCACGATCACCATGATGGCCGCTCGCGCGATGAATGCTGCATGTCCGCGTCGCCCCGGCGACCGTGCGCTCGGACGCATTCTTCGCACGCAAGGCGATCTTCCGCTTTGGCTCCGCTATGGTAGGGCTTAAGATGCGGCTCTTGGTACGAGCGACGATCAGCCACTACCGCATCGTCCGGAAACTGGGTTCGGGCGGGATGGGTGAGGTCTTTCTTGCGGAAGACACCACGCTCGGCCGCAAGGTTGCCATCAAGATGCTGCCCGAGCGTAGTGTGGGGAGCGACCTCGCCAGGCGACGGCTGATCAACGAGGCGAAAGCTGCCGCCGCACTCGACCACCCCAACATCTGCGCCATCCACGAAGTCGGCGAAGAAGACGACTGTGTCTTCATCGTCATGCAGTACATCGACGGCGTCAGCCTGGCCGAGCGGATCGGGCAGCACGCACTCGCGCCGGCCGATGTAGTGGACATCGGCATCCAGGCCGCGCATGCGTTGGAAGTGGCACACGCTGCCGGCGTCATTCATCGCGATATCAAGCCGCAGAACATCATCGTCACGCCGCGCGGACAGCTGAAGGTACTGGACTTCGGCCTTGCGAAACTGGCGGCCCATGATCTTGCGGCGACCCAGACGGGTGAACCTCTGACGGTGGCCGGCAGCATCCTTGGCACGCCGGCCTTCATGTCTCCCGAGCAGTTGCGCGGCCTGGATGCCGACGCGCGGTCCGACATCTACGCGCTCGGAGTCACCCTCTACGAATGCGCGACCGGCCGATCGGCGTTCGGTGGAGGCACGTTGATCGAGATCGCGATGCGGGTGATGAGCGTGACGCCGCCGACGCCCTCCGAGCTCAACCCGGCCATGCCACCGGCACTCGACGCGATCATTGCGCGGGCAATGGCCAGGGACGCGGCGGCGCGGTACGAGTCCGCACGATCGCTTCACGACGATCTGCGTGGACTCCAGCGTACGCTCGACGGATCGACGGTGCGGCCAGCCGTGGTGGCGCCGTCAGCGACGGACGTGCGCCGGAAGTCCGTCCGCTTCAAGACGCTCGTCGCTGCGGGCGCCGTTCCCGTGCTGCTGGTGGCATGGTTGGCGTCGGGCCTGCTGCGACGCGGCGGGCACGTGCTGCCTCCCGAGGCCGTCGCGTGGTACGACCGAGGCACCAGCGCCATTCGCGAGGGGGCGCCGTTCCAGGCGAGCAAGGCGCTGGACCGCGCGCTGGCGATCGACAACGACTTCCCGCTGGCGCGGGCGCGGCGTGCGGAAGCCTACACGGAGATGGGACTCACCGACCGGGCGAGGGAAGACCTGCTGCAGGCCATGGCGCAGCTCCCGGATCGCTCGAACCTCTCGGCCACCGAGTCGAACTACGTGGACGCGGTCGCGGCGACTCTCGGCCGCAACTTCAAGGCGGCGATCGACAAATACTCGCTGATCGCGGACGCGGTGAGTGAATCGGAGAAATCCGCCGCCTATGTCGATCTCGGTCGCGCCTACGAGAAGAACGAGGACCTCGATCGCGCCATCGACTCGTACGTGAAGGCTACCGAACTGGATCCGCAATCAGCCGCCGCCTTCCTTCGTTCCGGCATCCTCCATGGCCGTCGTCAGCAGCTGTCGAAGGCCAATGACGCATTCGCGAAGGCGGAGGCCATCTACCGGGCGATGTCGAGCCAGGAAGGCCTAGCGGAGCTGCACTACCAGAAGGGGACGCTGCTGGCGAGAATCCGGCAACTGCCGGAAGCGAAGTCGCAACTCGAGCAATCGTTGGCCATCTCACGCGCGTCATCGAGCGAGTACCAGGCGATCAGGACGTCGTTGCAACTCAGCAATGTGTACTACGCCACAGGCGACAGCACCCGGGCCAAGGCGATCGCCGCCGACGCCGTCGAGGCGGCGCAACGGCTCAACAGCAGGTCGCTCGCCACCAACGGCCTGATTGACCTGGGCTACACCCTGCTGGCACGAGGCGAGTTCGCCGACGCGCGCGCGAACCTGCACCAGGCGCTCGCCCTGGCCCGCCAGGACTCATCGCCTCGTCTGGAAGCTCGGGCCCGCCTGGCGCTCGGCAGTCTCAGTACGCAGGAGGGCACCTTCGATGAAGCGGTGGCTCACCTAGCAGCGGCGCTGAAGTTCTACCAGCCGGCGGGCTACCGCACCGAGACATCCAATGCGCTGATCCTGCTTGGGCGCGTCTACCGCGACAAGGGTGAATACGCCGTCGCGATGAAGGCGTTCTCCGAGCAGCTGGCACTGGCGAAGCAGTCAGGTGACCCGGCCCGACTCGCGGCGACGCACTCCAGCATCGGCGTCCTTCTCGGCGACAACCAGGAGCAGTACGCCGACGCGCTCGTCCACTTTGCGGAGAGTTACCGGATCAACACGTCACTCGGCGCCCGCGTCAGCATCGGATGGGACCAGGTCAATCGCGCCGCGTCGCTGGCGGCGTTGGGGAGGTACGACGAAGCGACGGCCGCTCTCGCCGAAGCCCGCGCCATCGCCGCGGCGCCCGACGCGCAGTTCAAGTCTCAACTCGCCCACGTGGAAGTGGTCGGTGCGCAGATGGCCCTCAGCCTGGGCGATCGCGTGCAAGCCCGGGCGCGCGCCACGGCGGCGCTTTCTCTGGCTGAACCGGACTACCAGGACACCGCGCTTCAGGCCAGGCAGACACTCGCGCTCGCCGAGGCGAGGGCCGGCGCGGCGAACAAGGCCGTCACCCTCATCGAAGCAGCCGTCGGCGCAGCGCGGGCGCTAAAACTTCCCCGGCTCCTGTCGACAGCGCTGCTCGCGTCTGCCGAGGTGCGCCTGGCGGGCGGCGACGGACGGGGCGCGCTCGCTGATGCGCAGGCCGCGGAGCGGTTCTTCGCAGCGGCGGCGCAACTGGAGTCGGACTGGCGCGCCTGGCTGGTGTCGGCAAGGGCCCTGCGCATTGAGGGTGACAGCTCGATGGCCTACGATTACGCCGTTCGGGCCGAGACGAGTCGCGCAGCGCTCCAGGCTCGCTGGGGCGACGACCACTACCGCGGGTACGCGCGGCGGCCCGACATTCAGGTTCGTTTGAAGGAGCTCGCGCAACTGCTCGAGTCACGAAGGTCGGTCAACGCACGGAAGGAGGCTTTGCATGGCAGCTAAGGAAGGCGATCCCGGCGGCGGTCAGGGCGGCGGCGGCAAGAAGAAGCCGGCGAAGAAGACAGCGAAGAAGAAGTAGCGCGATAGCCGGCACCAAGAATCCTGGGCCGGCTATCTTCGTGTGCTGGTGGCGCGACGATGTGACGGCGTGATGGTCTGCCGGGCGTCGATGGAGGACCATGGCTGAAGTCGAACTCGGCAAGCGGCGGGAACTGCTGGACATCGCCAGGGCACCGAACGGACGCCGCACAGAGAAGGACCTTGGCGCCTTCCTCGCCTGGGCTGAACGACGGGCCGGACTCTCCAGGAAGGACCGCCTGCGCATTGTCGAACAGGCGCTGGTGTTGATGGAGATGAACTATGTCCATCTGCCGATGAAGCGCGCCATCCACGCCATCGATCCCATCCAGCAACTCAAGCTCCTCAGGTTCCACCTCGACGAGTGGAATGTGGTCCTCGAGCGCACTGTGGACTTCCACCGCCGCATGCTGTCCATATTCGGCTCGACGCGCGACCTGCACACACTGTATCTGCTCCCGGAGCCGTTCAGGGACTGCACCGCATATCTGCCGTTCCTCATCGAGCAGTGCTTCGACCGTGGCACCGAACGCTTCATCGTGACGCGGACGGCGGTGCGCGACGAAGACGCGTTGTCCATGTCAGACGAGGGTCGAGAAGCACGGTTCGAGCGTGGCGTCGAAGTGCTGGCGTGGAACGGCGTCCCGATTGTCCGGGCCATCGAGATCAATGGCGAGTCGCAGGCCGGCAGCAACCCCGATGCGCGGTTTGCGCGCGGGCTCGACAATCTGACCATCCGACCGCTCAACAGTACCTTGCCACCGGACGAGATGTGGGTGGACATCGTCTTCCGCGCCAGGAACGGGGCGATCGCGAGTCATCGGTCGCACTGGCTGGTGCACAAGACCAGTGACACCAGTGACACTGGTGAGTGGTCCGCGTCGTTCAGCAAGAAGCGGACGGCGATGGACGTGAAGAGGACGCGCATCCTCGAGGTCAAGAAAGACCTCTACCCGCGTGCCGCCCCCGCGACACTCGGCTCGATCAAGGACGTCCTGTACGCGGTGAAGAAGACGGTGCGCGGCCAGACGTTGGGCTACATCCGGATCTTCAGCTTCGACGTCGACGATGCGATGCGCTTCCGCACAGCGTTCGCCAAGCTGATCACGAAGGACGGCTTTCCACAGGACGGTCTCGTTCTTGATGTGCGCGGCAATCCCGGCGGCAACATCCGCGCGGCCGAATCGCTGCTGCAGCTGCTGACGCCCAACACCATCGAACCGGAGTCGTTCGAGTTCCTCAACACGCCGCTGAATTTCCAGATCTGCAAGTCCGCACCCGATGACTGGGATCTGAAGCGATGGGCGCCCTCGATTGGTGATGCGGTGTTGACGGGTGCGACCTATTCGGCAGGATTTCCGCTCACGCTCGCCGCGATGTGCAACGGCATTGGTCAGGTCTACTACGGGCCCGTGGTGCTGATCACCGACGCATTGTCGTACAGCGCGACGGATATCTTCGCCGCTGGTTTTCAGGACAACGACGTCGGGCCGGTCCTCGGAACAGGCGGCAACACCGGAGCAGGGGGCGCAAACTTCTGGTCGCTCGACGACCTGCTGCGGGCGCAGAAGAAGGATCCGGCGTCGCCGTTCAAGACGCTGCCAAAGGGGGCCGAGCTCATCGTCGCCATGCGTCGGAGCATCCGGGTCGGACTGCGCGCCGGCTCGCCGCTGGAGGAGTTCGGGGTCCTGCCAGACGTACTGCATTACATGACCAGACGCGACCTCCTGAGCGACAACGTCGACCTCCTGTCGCGTGCCGCGCGGCTCATCCAGCAGCGGCCCTCGTTCCAGCTGTCAGTGAAGCCGGTGAGCGGTGAAGGCGTCAGCAGGATGGTGGTCACCGCCGCGTCGAAGGTGCCGACGTCGAAGGCCGGCCGGGGGATCTCGCGGGTGGATATTTACGTGAATGGTCGACCCGTACGCTCGATTGATGCCCAGGACGGCACGGTGCCGCCCACGGAGGTCGACATCGGCAAGACTGGGAAGGCACGCCACGCCGTCGAAGCGCAGGCGTGGGATCGTGGTGGAAGGCTTGTCGCCGTCTGTCGTACGAGCGCCCGATGATCGGCGTTGGTGCATGGGCTCGACACCGGACTCGAAGTGAAGGTTCTGCGATGCCTTCCGACCCTCGCGGAGCATCGCTTGCTGCAGATCCCAGTCGGCCGGCCGGCGCATCCACAGCTGCGTCGACGTCTTCAGGAACGCCCGAGCCTCAGGGCGGTGTCGGTTGAAGGCTACCCCTGCGCCGCTCGGTGGGGGCATGCTCGCTCCGCCTACAGTTCGGTGACGCGGATGTTCCGGTAGCGCACCTTGCCGTAACTCGAGTCCTTGCCGTCGTGAATCTGCAGGCCGATGCGACCTTGCTTCGGCACGCCGCTCGTGGTCTCGGCGGTGTGCTGGAAGTCGGTGATGGCCACGCCATTCAGCCAGAACTGAATCCGCGCCGGCTCGCCCTGGATCTGGATCTTGACGGCATTCCACGCGCCCTGGCGGAAGTGCTTCTTGCCTTCCGGCGCCTCGTGCACGGTCTCGCGGCCCCATGACAGATACACGTCGCCGAACTTCTGGCTCTGATCGTTGTCGAGCGTCAGCTGGTGGTTCTTGCCGTCCTCAGCCATCCGCATGAACACGCCGCTGTCGGCGGGCTGGTCGAGGTTGATATCGAACTCGATGATGTAGTCGCGATAGATCTTGTCGGTGACCAGGAAGCCGCCCATGCCGGGCGGGTCCTGATCGCCGACCAGGGTGCCGTCGACGATTTCCCACTTGCCGCCGCGGTAGTCCTCGGGCACTCCTCGCGGTTGATGCCAGCCGTTGAGGGTCTTGCCGTCGAAGATGGTGACGCTTGGCTTGGGCGCCTGCGCGGCCGTGCGGAGAGCCGCCGGACCGACCACGAGAAGGACGCCGAGGCCCAGCGAGGCCGCGATCGCGAGTGTGCGGGTAGTCATGGCCGCCATCTTGTCATACGTGCGAGAGCTCGCGCGACGCCGGACGGCGAGCGCCGTCGATGACCAGACGCTGCGGCGGCCCTAGTCTCTCCGATAGGTGTTGAAGATGATGTGGACGGGAGTCTGCAGGTTGCTTCGCCGCTTGAGCGATTCTTGAGTTGCGGGCGACGCCGACCAATAGAACGGCGTCATCGCGAGCAGATCTGCGACGTGCTGTGCATCGCCGACCGTCAGATCGAATCGGATCTCTCGGCTGGCAATCACCGACAGTGAGGGACAGGATGCGAGCGGGTCCGTCGATGAGTGCGGCACCGCCGTGGAGTAGACCAGTGTCTTGAGACCGAACAGATGTTCTGGCCCCGGGAGGCCCACGACGACCGTGCCGTCTCGTACGACGACTCGGGTGAACTCCTCGGGATCGACCGGAGCAAAGTGGCTCACGAGCAGATCCGTTGATTGATCGAGAAGCGGTAACCGGTGGTTGCTTCCCACCAGATACGTGCTGCGGGGATCTTGACGCGCGGCGCGCCGGATCGCGTAGCGCGACACGTCGACGCCGTACGCATCGACCGGCTGATCCCGCGACGCCCCCACCGTCGTGTCCGACAACCGTCGAAGGTAGTATCCCTCTCCGCACCCGGCATCGACCAGAACGCTGGCGCGAGTGGTGGGCAGGTGGGTCATGACCGTTTCGATGAGCGCATCGGCCACCGGCCGGTAGTAGCCGGCGGCAAGGAATCTCGCCCGCGCGTCGATCATGGCCGGGTTGTCGCCTGGATGGCGTGACTGCCTGTGCTGCGCCAGCATCAGGTTGACGTAGCCTTCCCTTGCGACGTCGAACGTGTGATCCGCGTGGCACGCGTAGGTCGCGCTACGCCTGGCCAGCGGGAGTCTGCACACCGGGCACGACAGGGGACCAGGCAGGGAGACCATGGGGCAGTGCGAGCTGTCTGGACAGGCGGCCTGACACAGGCGCTGCGATTCTACGATGCCTGCCGGTCATCCTGGCGTTCCGCTCGGCGAGGGGGTGCCCCAGCCGCCACGCGCCCTCCCCATCGCGACGCTCGGGCCGGCGGGCTCGCCGGTACAGACGTGGGCGGCCAGCAAAGCGGGTCATCACGCCCGCCGTCATGCACATATCAGCGGTCGCTCACAGTTCGCTGAGGACTTCGCCTGCCGACCTCGGTGACACTGCGGGCATGAACAGCACCGTGGTCAACTTCGTGAAGGCATCCACCCTATGTGCCCTCGGCCTGGCCGTTGCGGCGATGAGCATCTATGTAGCCGAAGCCGACGACGCGCCCGGGGCCGCGGCAATGGGCTTGCTGCTGCTGGTGGTCGCCGTCGTGCTCGGGGTGCGGGCCGCGCGCAACCGCCTCCCGATATGGGCTGGCCGGGCGGCGCTGGCGATCGGCGTCGTCATCGCCGTGGTGGCGGCCTTGCTGACCAACTCGGTCGCCGCGACCGCAGCGCTCTTCCCGGAGCCGCAGCAGGTGCCATCGGTGGTGGCCTCGACGCCGTCGCCGCAGTATGCGGCAGCGGTCGAGCGCGCGCGACGTGTCGTACGCGCAGACCTGCTGGAGCAGAACCTGCCAGGGTTATCGGTGGCGGTCGGTGCCGGTGGTGCAGTCGTCTGGGCCGAAGGCTTCGGCTGGAGGGACGTTGAGACGCGGACGCCCGTGACTCCCGCGACGCGATTTCACATCGGCACGGCGGCGTCGGCGGTCACTGCCGCCGTCGCCCCGCTCGGGCTCACCAACACCGGGGCTGATGCGGCGAAAGAATGGAGCCCTGAGGCGATCGGCAAAGAAAGCGAAGACTTTCCGCCCCTCGCGCTCCTCCGCCACCTCGTCTGGCAGCCGCTAGGGCTCATGCCGTCGGACTACCCGCTGCCCGGCGGTCGGGCCACGTTCTATGTCCCGGCAGCCGGCGACAATTCGCGTCGAGGGCGACGACTGATGGCCATGCGCGACCTCGCCTGTTGCGCTGACGGGAGGGCGTTCTCCTCGACGCCGTCCGACCTGGTGCGCGTTGCCCTGGCGACCAACCCAGGTACCGTCGACGGCACGCTTGCCGGCGGCATGGTGATGTCACTGCTGACTGAACCCGACAGCGACGTCGCCATCGCCGTCACGTCCAACATGGCGCACGCCAACACTGCCGCCCTGGCGCGGCACGTGAGGGACGCGTTCGCGGCACCGCCGCGATGACGGGTACGGGTCGCGAGCAGTGGCGAGCGACGCGGGCCACTGCCTCCTGTATCGTTGTGACATGGAGGACGAGCGCGGATTCACCGTCGAACTCGAACCGGATGCCGAGGGCGAAGCCAGCGCCTCCGTGCGAGTGGCGCCCGACGATCTGGCGCCGGACACGCTGCGGGCGGTAGTTGAGTCGTTCGTGTTGCGCGAGGGCACTGACTATGGCGTGCACGAGGTGTCGCTCGAGGCCAAGGTTGAGCAGGTGCTGAAGCAGCTTCGTCGCGGCGAAGCGCACATCACGTTTGATCCAGCCACCGAGTCGGTCAACCTGGTGGTGACGAGCGACATCGGTGGCTTGAGGCCGCCCGAACGTTAGGGCCTGCCATGGCTTACAGCTGGGGCGGGGTGCGTCGATTCGACGCGGACCACTGAGAGGTGGAGAACGTCCAGGCCAGAATTCGACTCTGCTTCTGGCCCTGCGCCATCGCCAGTGTTCGAACGTCCGACGCGCCGACGTCTTGCAGTGCCTCGACCAATGGGGGCAGATGATCGCTTCTCGACACGAGCGTGGTGAACCAGTGGCACTGGCCAGCAGCACCGGCACTCTCGGCGATCATCCGGCGCACAAACCCGAGTTCTCCGCCGTCGCACCACAGTTCCCGGGCCTGCCCCCCGAAGTTCAGCGAAGACTCTCTCGCCTGCCCAAGATTGCGCCGCTTGCGGCGGCTACCCGCGGCCGCTTCCTCCGCCGACGCGTGGAACGGGGGATTGCACATCGAGGCGGCGAACATTTCTCCCGCGGCAATCACGCTCTGGAAGGACGCGCCCGGCGAAGGCTGCACTCGACACTCGACCAGATTGGCGACAGCCGGATTGGCCGCCACGAGATGTCGCGCCCATTCCACAGCCTCCCGATCGATCTCTGAACCGACAAAGCGCCAGCCATATTCGCTGGCGCCTATGAGCGGATAGATACAGCTCGCGCCGACCCCGATGTCGAGTACGCGCGTGGAAGGGCCGCGTGGGATGGACGAACCGCCCCCTGCGAGTAGATCCGCCAGGTGGTGCAGATAGTCACTGCGCCCAGGAATGGGGGGACACAGATAGCCGGGCGGCACATCCCAGTGCCCGATCCCATACGCGTGCGCCAGGAGAGCGCGGTTCAAGGCCTTCACGGCCGACGAATTGGCGTAGTCGATCGACAGGTCGCCGTAAGGGTTGGGGGCAACAAACGGCGCCAGCGTCGGGTTGGACGCCACCAACTGCGCAAAGTCGTAACCGGTACGAAACCGGTTGCGCGGATGCATGGCATCTTTACGACCGCGCCGAATCATCTCTGCGCCCGCCCCGCAGGCGTCCGGCCTTCACCAACCGTGCTCAACCAGCTTCTTGGCCATCCGCTCACCCAGCGCTTCGTGTGTCAGCTTCTGGCCGGCGTCCACCTGGGCCAGTCCGGTCTCGACCTCGCGGATGAACCAGTCGTCGTAGTCGACCGCGCGTTCGAGGGCCTCGCGGGCGAGCACGTCCACCGACACACCCCGGCGGCTCGCCGCCGCAGCCAGCTTGCCTTCGAGTTCAAGCGGAACGCGCAGTTCCATACTCTCAGTGTACTGGCCCGGCCACCGCCGTCAACCGCTGCCCGGATGGCCAAGGGTGAACACGCGCTGTCGAGCGTGCTCCGCTCGGATAGACGCGCCAGATATCCGTCGAAGCCGGACGGCTGGTAGATCATCAGCATCCGACCCTTTGATGGGACGGGGCAGGAGACCACGATGACGACGACATCCACGACACCATCCGCCGTCACCCGCATGGGTGCGGCCCCCGCTGATGTGCGTTTGCCTGAGGCCACCCGCGTGGGGGGTGTCCGGCTGCAGGTCGCGGACCTCCAGCGGTCGCTCGCGTACTACCGCGACGTGCTGGGCCTTCGCGTGATCGCGGCGTCGGCCGATGTCGCGCGGCTCGGTGCACCGGATGTGGACGAGCCACTGGTCACGTTGCGAGCCGTGCCAGGCACGACGCCGGTCCGCAAACGCGGCGCCTTTGGACTCTTTCACTTTGCGATCTTGTTGCCGGATCGCGCGTCGCTCGGACGCTTCGTGGCGCACCTCGCGTCGCTCGGCGTGCCGGTGGGCATGTCCGACCACACGGTCAGCGAAGCGATCTACCTCACGGATCCGGACGGGCTCGGCATCGAGGTATACGCGGATCGCGCGCGGGCGTCGTGGCGCTACGCCGAGCAGCAGGTGGTCATGACCACCGATCCCCTCGACGTGCAGGACCTCGTCGCGGCGGGCGGTGCCGTCCCCTGGGACGGCCTGCCCGCCGGCACGACGATGGGGCATGTGCATCTGCACGTGGCCGACCTCGGCGAAGCGGCCGCCTTCTACCATCACACGCTCGGTCTCGACATCACGGTGTGGAACTACCCCGGCGCACTCTTTTTCTCCGCCGGTGGCTACCACCATCACCTCGGGACCAATGTCTGGGCGCCTGGGCCGGCGCCCGCCGCCGACCAGGCACGGTTGCTCGAGTGGACGCTCATCGTCCCCCTGGCCGCCGACGCAGACGCCATTGGTCGTCGGCTGCGGTTGGCCGGTCGGGTCGCCGCGGACGGCCAGGACTGGACCGTCGCGGATCCCTGGAACACGACGGTCCGCATCACCGCCGCGACATGAATCACGCCACGTCAATCAGCACGTCCACCACCGTAACCATGCAGTCATCGGGTTCGCGCCCGGCGCCCCACAAGCGTTCGCGTGGTTTGGCGCGGCCTACCCCGTCTGAATCAGGCCCTTCGACATCAGGCCTGATGTCGTCGATCGCATCTTCGAAAAGGAGCTCGAACGACCGACGATGGGCATACCGCCTTCAGGTACAGAATCTTCGTTGCCGGCGCGCATTGCCCGCCATTGCCCGCTGGCAAGGTGTGCTGGCCCTGGTCGCCGGCTTTCGCACTCGCGACAACGGCAAACCGCTGTAGTAAAGACACGCGTTGCCTCGTCTACAATTCGGCAATTCACAGGAGTGCCAACATGTATGATTCAGCCAGTTTCACTCTTCACGATCAGGTCGCCCTCATCACCGGGGCAGGCGCCGGTATCGGGCGCGCGATTGCCGAAACCTTCGCCGCGGCAGGCGCGGCCGTGATGGTCAGCGACCGCGACACCGATACCGCCAGTGCCGTCGCGAAAGGGATCGAGGCCCACGGCGGCAAAGCAGCCGCGATGGCCTGCGATGTCACCAACGAGGGCGACCTTGCGCGCGTGGTGCACGACACGGCGCAGCGCTTCGGCAAGCTGACTATTCTGGTCAGTAACGCTGGCGGCGGCGGGCCCAAACCGTTCAACATGCCGATGGCGGACTTCAGGCGCGCCTTCGATCTGAACGTGTTCTCGCTATTCCGGCTCGCTTAACTGGCCGCCGTCGAGATGAAGAAAGCGGGCGGCGGGGCGATATTGGCAATCACGTCGATGTCGGGAGAGAACAAGAACGAGCGCATGGCATCCTATGGTTCGTCCAAGGCTGCAACCAACCACCTGATCCGAAACATCGCCTTCGACCTCGGCCCCATGGGCATTCGCGTCAACGGGGTTGCACCCGGAGCCACGCGCACCGATGCGCTGCAGTCGGTGCTGACGCCGGACATCGAGAAGAAGATGCTGGCCAACACGCCAATCCATCGCCTGGGTGAGGCGCAGGACATGGCCAACGCCGCCCTGTTCCTGTGTTCGCCCGCCGCGAGCTGGGTCAGCGGGCAGATCCTGACCGTCTCGGGCGGCGGGGTGCAGGAACTGGACTAGCCTGAACAGGATCTGCTGCTGTCCCCCAGCCGGTTCGACTGGCTGCCCGCCAAGAGGCACTACCGTCTGTGAGCAGTGGCCCACATGTTGGTCGTGCCCTCGACACCAGGCATCAGTACCCCCTTCCTGCCGGGAGGTTCTCAATCGCACGGGATGCGTCGTCCACTGCGCAACCGTCTACTTACCGCCTGGCTCTAATGGTCCTCGCATCCGCTGTCTTCAGCACAAGCGCACCGGAGTTCTCGATACGGTAGCGTTCAACTGTCGGCAGCAGCGTCAGCAAGGCACGCTCCTGTCTCATCAGCGCCTCGGGGCACGCCATCATCGTCGTTCCGGCCGGCGCGATGGTCAGCCGCTCGCCTTTCTGTTCGTAGCGTCCGACGATCCTGTTGCAGGTGGCGCTGCCAGCGAGACGGCCATCCGGCAGGAACTGCAGCGTCGCGTTGCTCTGGTCGATCACGCCGTCGCCTGCGATGTCCTCGATGACCCATTCCCGGCCCAGCAAAGGACCAGCGTCGGTCGCCATCAGGTGGTCGGCGACAGCCCGATACGCCGGCAGGGACGTCGGATCGCTGGCCGCGTTGCCGGCCACGGGGGTCGAGGCGAAGCGGACGACCACCATGTCAGCGGTCGGGTCGATCCAGATCGTCTGGCCATGCACGCCGCGCGCCGCATAGGCGCCGTGGTCGTCATGAGTGACCCACCACATGCTGCGATAGCTCCAACCCAGAAGGAGGTCGTAACGCGCGGCCTTGAACGCCTCGGTGTGGCCGCCTCGCCGGATGCTGTCGATTGCGAGCCGCGGCACCAGCTGTTCGCCGTCAAGCCGGCCGTCATTGAGCAGGAGCTGGCCAAGGCGGGCCAAGTCCCGCAGTGTAGCGTTGAACCCGCCGCCGGCAAACGGCGTACCGATGGAGTCGACCGTGTAGAACGCTTCGCGCTCAGTGCCGAGGCGGCTCCAGAGTCGCTGCGACAGGAGGGTGGCTACGGACTGCCGGGTGGCGCGGGCGATCAGCCAGCCCAGAGCGTCGGCGTTGACGGTCTTGTATCCGAACGCCTCCCCATGCTGGCCGCGCTTCTGAACCGTCTGAAGGAACTCGAAATAGGTACGCGGGCCGTCGTAGCCGTCGGGCTTGGGCAACGGGCTGCCCGCCTTGGCATAGGTCCACACCTCGGCGTTCGGATCGGCATAGTCCTCTGAATAGTCGAGTGCCGTCGTCATGTCCATGACCTGCCGCACGGTGGCATCACCGAAGGCGCTTGCCCGCAGTTCAGGGATCAGGTCGCCGACGAGGGCGTTCTCGTCGAGCGTGCCCTCGGCCACCAGCATCTCGCCCAGAAGCCCGGTCAGCGACTTGGTGACCGACATGGCTCCGTGCAGCGCGGCCGCATCGAGACAGCCGTCGTAGCGTTCATAGACGATGCGGCCGTGATGCAGGACGATGATGCCGTCAGTGAAGTTGACAGCGAACGCATCCTCCCAGGTCATCCTGCGGTCGGAGCCGAGCGGCGTAAAGCTGACCGCGTCGATCGACGCGTCAAGCGCGATTGGCAGTTGGCGGTCGGCGGCGGCGCCGTTGTCCACACCGACCGTCGGCATCAGTTCCCGGAAGTGACACACGGTCCAACGCAGCTTGGGAAACGTGAAATAGTCGACGTCAGTAAAGCGGATCACCTTCTCCGCGGGTGGAGGGACGCCTTGCATCCACCCCAATGTCACGGGGCTCGATGATTCCGCCGATGGCGGTGTCGTCGGTTGCGCCATCGCGGTGCCTCCAAGTATCAGTGCGACGGCCCAGGCTGATGCGATCGTGCGTCTCATGTCGGAGCCCTCATCCAGTTCCGGAACGCCGCCGTCCAGGGCGGTCGGAATACGCCGTGCGTTATCGTCAACCACAACACCTCCGGCAGGAGGCGCCGCTTCGGTGCCTTGAGCGACAGATTCGCCACAACGGTCAAGATCATCGCAAGACTGACAGCCAAGGGGACCGCCGTGCCGAACACCGTGTACTCGTCAGTCGTGACTGAGTGTGTGTCATGCTGCAGTGGTTGCGGCGCCCCGCGTGGCCGTGGCTCGGAGGAGCGTTGCACGTGGCGGTGGACTGGACCTCGATCCTAGTTGCGCTCGTCGGCGCCTACGCCGCCGCGATTGCCGTCTTTCTCGTGCTCGAGAACCGCAGTCCCCAGTCCACGTTCGCGTGGCTGTTTCTGATGCTGGGGTTTCCTGTCGGCGGTCTCATCATCTACACCCTGTTCGGTCGCGGGTGGAAGGCGTTCAGTCGCGCGAAGCAACTCCATACGCTGATTGAACACACAGCACTCGCCGGCCAGCGGGCGGCAGTACTCGAGCGGCAGCCGGCGCTGCTCGACGCGCTCGCGGCCACCAGCGTGGGCGAATACGCTCGCCTGGGGCACATGCTGTGGCAATCGGCCGGTGCGCTGCTCACACTCGGCAATCGGCTGGAGATCTTGCAGGACGCAAGCGAGAAGTATCCGCGGTTGATGGCGGATCTGCGAGCGGCCACCGAATCCATTCACCTGGTGTACTACGAGTGGGCGTCGGACAGTTTTACCACCGAAGTCGCCGACGTGCTCGCGGCGAAGGTCGCAGCCGGAGTGGACGTGCGCATCCTCTACGACCCCGTGGGGAGCCTGACGATGCTCAGCCGGTCGTATCTCCGCTCGATGCACCGCGCGGGTATCCGGATGCACCCCTACTCTCCGCTCTACGCTCTGCACACGATCAGCTATCGGAGCCATCGCAAGATTGCCGTCATCGACGGGCG
>Ga0136633_1001199_pt1 | contig 19291 bp, 17 predicted proteins | sample AntDrymeUQ832206_2_FD_105494 | JGI IMG/M metagenome (GOLD analysis project Ga0136633, IMG submission 105494) | Polar desert sand microbial communities from Dry Valleys, Antarctica - metaG UQ83 (22.06) | ecosystem: Environmental > Terrestrial > Soil > Desert | place: Antarctica: Dry Valley...
CCCGTCGAGCAACCCCAACGACGGCCAGCCCTCCGGCTCGGCGAGGTCGATCTGCGACAGGGTCAGTACCTCGACCTCGCCCAACTCCGCAATCGTCTCGCGGTTGGAACGCTCCATGGCCGACGGCTTGCCGGGCCAGAGATTGATCACCACCGCCCGCACGTCGAGGCCGGTCGACCGCGCCGCCTCGAGCGTCAGCAGCGTGTGGTTGATCGTCCCCAATCCCGGCGTGGCGACGACGATCAACGGATAACCAAGCTGCACCGCGAAGTCGCGGATCAAATACCTGCCCCCAAGCGGCACCAGCAACCCGCCCACGCCCTCACAGATCAGGACGTCCCCCTTTGTTGCCGCCGTTGCGGCCGCAACGAGAAGGCGCTCCGGCTCAACGCGCTCTCCGGCCAGCTCTGCGGCCAGGTGCGGCGAGACGGACGGCTGATAGCGATACGGCGCAATCTCGTCGTCGCTCTGGGCGCTTCGGGAGGCACGCCGCAGCAGCTCGTGGTCGGCCTCGCCGCTCTCCTCGAGCCCCGACACCGCCGGTTTGAAGACGGCGACCCGGCGCGCGGCTGCGACGGCCTCTGCCGCGATCACAGCGGCGACGACGCTCTTGCCTACTTCGGTCCCCGTGCCGGTGATGAAGACGCCGTCGCTCACGCGGCGGGTGAGCGCACGCCATGTGGGCGGATCGCGATTTCCGCCCCCTCGATCGCGTCGAGCTCCTCGGCAGCGCTCGGCAGCGGCCGCGGTTGCGCAGTCTGCATCCGCGGATCGGTGTCGGCGAGGATCAGGCGGACCGCCGCGGCGGTCGTCTTCGCCCCCGCGCGGAGCTGCGCCTTGCCGTGGCTTGCCATCAAGGAGATCCGGATCCGCGAGGTGCCGTCGGGGACCGTCGGGGGCCGGATCGCCTGGGCGTAGACCCCGTCCTCGAGCATTCGCAGGCTGATCGCGGTGGCGCGCTCCGCCTCGCCCACCTCGATCGGGATGATCTGCGATTGCGAGGCTCCGACCCGGACTCCTTCGCAGACCAGGGCCTCCCGCATCACCCTCGCGTTGCTCTGTAGGCGCTGAATTCGCTGTGGCTCAGCGAGGAGGATCTCCAACGCGGCGCCGGCGGCGGCGGCGGCGGCAGGGGGGAGCCCGGTGGTGAAGATGAACGAGCGGGCCGAGTTGATCAAGGTCTCGCGCAGCTCCTGCTTGCCACAGACGTAGGCGCCGTAGCTGCCAAGCGACTTGCCGAGCGTTCCGACGATTACATCGACTTCGTCGGCCACCCCACAGTCGGCGGCGACGCCACGACCGCCTGGGCCGATCGTGCCGACCGCGTGTGCCTCGTCGACCATCAACCGAGCCCCGTGCTTGCGGGCGAGCTCGACCAGCCACATCAGCGGCGCACGATCGCCGTCCATCGAGAAGAGGCCGTCGGTGACGATCAGCGCCGGACGCCCAGCTGCGTGCTCGAGCGCCCAGGCGAGATGTTCGATGTCGCGGTGGCGATAGACGAACTTCGCAGCGCCGCTCAGCCGGCAGCCGTCGACGATCGATGCATGGTTGAGCTCGTCGGAGTAGACGACGTCGCCGGGTCCTGCGAGCGCGGTGATGGCGCCGATGTTGGCCAGGTAGCCGGAGCCGAAGAGCAGAGCGGACTCGGTCTGGTGGAACTCGGCGAGACGCCGCTCGAGGCGCTCGTGGGCGCTCATGTTGCCCGCGATCAGCCGCGAGGAGCCCGCGCCCGTACCGAACTCCTTGACGGCTGCGATCGCCGCGAGGCGCACCTTCGGGTGCTCTGCCAAGCCGAGATAGTTGTTCGAGCAGAGCAGCAGAACCTCCTCTCCATCCAGCTTCACCCGCGGGCCCTGCAGGCTCTCGACCGTTCGCAGCCGCCGATAGAGCCCGGCCTCGCGGATCCGTACGAGTCGGGCCTCGAGGTCGGGCTGCTCCGGATCCGCCGGCTCCCCCCGCGAAGCCTCGTTCAACGGAACGGCGGCCATCAAGCCGCTCGTTCGCTCGGGCGCTCGGGGTAGGTGGGAACTTTGCCCTTCTTGATCACGCGCAGCTGGGTCGATGGGTCCCAGAAGGACGCTTCCTCCTGGCTGTCGATCAACTCGTCGACCGGCGTCCGCGGCGAATCTCCCTCGAGCCAGCCGGAGCGGTTATCGGGTCGCGGGTTGGCGCCGTTGTCGCTCTGGCGGGCGACGTTGAGGCCGAGATCTGTGAACATCTCGCGATCCTCGGCGGGCTCGACTCCCAGGGTGGTCAGGAAGTTCCCCATCATCACCCCGTTGAGACCGGCTCTGACCGCCAGCGGCGCGAGGTCCTGGAGGTTCTCGACTCGGCCGCCGCAGAGCCGGAAGAGCGCGTCCGGCAGGATCAGTCGAAAGATCGCGACCCACTTGACGACCTCCCACGGGTCCATCAGGTCACGGTCGCCGAACTTGGTACCCGAGCGCGGATTGAGCAGGTTGATCGGCACCGAGGTCGGGTTGATCTCTGCCAGCTCGAAGGCCATCTCGACCCGTTGCCGCGATGACTCGCCGAGGTTGAGGATGCCGCCGACGCAAGTCTCCATCCCGGCCTCGAGAACCGCGTCGATCGTCCTGATCCGGCCTTCGTAGCGAACGGTCGTCGTCACCTCTTCGTAATAGGAGCGGGCCGTCTCGACGTTGTGATGGACCCGCTGGACGCCCGCGTCGGCGAGCCGGCGGGCGCGGTCCCCTGAGATGTGGCCGACCGAGACGCAGCGCTTCAGGTTCGTGTTCGCGGCGACGAGCTTCGCACCCTCGACGATCTTCTCGAAGTCCTTCTTCGAGAGCCCCTGACCTTGCGTGACCATGCAGAAGCGGTGGGCTCCTGCGGCCTCGGCCGCCTGGGCGTGCTGAAGGATCTGCTCGGGCTCCATCATCGGGTGCATCGGCGTGTCGGCCTCGGCGTAGCGGGACTGCGCGCAGAACCCGCAGTCCTCCGCGCAGCCGCCCGACTTGGCGTTGACGAGCGAGCAGAGGTCGGTCGAGTCGCCGAAGCGCTCGGTGCGGACGGCCCAGGCCCGCTCGACCAGTTCCCCGATCTCGTCGTGATCGGTCAGCGCGCCAAGCGCGAGCGCCTCATCGAAGCTGATCAGCGATGGCATCCGCGGGCAAAGCTACGGAGCGGGTCGGACGGGTCCAGGTCTTTGCGGCGGTTCCGACTCGATCGGGTCCTCGGGGGTCTCGTCAGGTTGGCGACAGTCGTGGAGTGCTTCGGCGTAAAAACGCAGATAGCCGTAGAAGTGGCGGTCCCAGTACTCGTTGTCGTGGGCTCCGGGGCGGGTCTTGTAGTTGAGCTTGGCGTCGGGGCCGGCGTCGAGGGCCGCGGCGAGCTCGTCGATGGCCGGGGCGAAGGGATCCTCGTCGCCGACATCGAGCCACAGGCGCGTGTTCGCGTAGGGAGACGGCTCATCTTCGGCCGCCGCGATGACGTTGTTGCGCTGAAAGTCATCGGCGTTGTCGAAGGCTCCCGGGGCGCTGTCGGACTCGCTGAGCCAGAGCGCGGGGGAGTGACCGCCGACCGCGCAAAAGCGACCGGGGGAGAGCCGGGCGATGTTGTAGGCGCCATAGCCGCCCATCGAGATCCCGCCAATCGCAACCCGTTCAGGATCGATCTCGAAGCGGCGAATCACGCGTGGGAGCACCTCGTCCTCGACGTAGCTCGCCCACTCGCCTTGCTCGCGATCGTGCCAGTAGGAAGCCTCGCCACCCTCGGGAAAGGCGACGATCGGAGCCCGCGGCCCGACTCGATCGAGCGCCGCGAAGAGGGTCTCGGTCAGGTAGCTGCGATCGTTCTCGCCGCGCCCGTGCAGGAAGATCAGCAGCGGCCTGTCCTTGGCGGGCGCGTCCACGGGGACGACCACCTTGGTCAGCGGCCGGCCGTCGACCGCCTCGCTGTCGAATCCGACCGTGAAGACCTTCGCCCCGCGCTGATCCGAGACCCGGTCCTCCTCGAGCACGAGCGCGTGGATCGCGAAAGCGGCGGCGGCAACTGCCAATGCGCCAAGACAGCGGACGGCGTTCTCCATCCTGACGACGGTAGCGGCCCGAGGCGTCATTGTCGCCTCGAGGGGCCTCCGACACTCAGGGCGACAACGGGCGAAGGCTCCCGGGGCTGCGGTCCCCGCGTCCCGTCCGTCGTAAGAAGTAGTAAGTTCTACTTCCTACTTTGGCTGTGCTCGGAACGAACATAGACCCGGACTCTGAGCAGTTCGCGACCAACCGCGAAAAGATGCTCGAGCGGCTCGAGATGCTCGCTTCAGAGCTTGAGAAGACCCGCATGGGTGGCGGGCCTGAACGGGTCGAGCGCCATCATAAGCGTGGCCGGATGCTGCCCCGCGAGCGGATCGAGATGGTCCTCGACCGCGACTCGCCGTTCCTCGAGCTCGCCCCTCTTGCTGCCCACGGCACCGAATACGAGGTCGGAGCCTCGGTGGCTTCGGGGATCGGCGTCGTCGAGGGCGTCGAGTGCGTGATCACTGCCAACGACCCGACGATTCGCGGTGGCACCTCCAACCCCTACACGCTTCGCAAGTCCCTTCGGGTCGGGGAGATCGCGACGATCAACCGGATGCCGTCGATCGGCTTCGTCGAGTCCGGGGGTGCCGACCTGCCCCGCCAGAAGGAGATCTTCATCCCTGGCGGCGCGACCTTCCGCGGCCTCACGCAGCGATCGCGAATGGGCTTGCCGAGCATCGCCGTCGTGACCGGCAACTCGACCGCCGGCGGCGCATACCTTCCGGGCACCTCCGACTACACGGTGATGGTCAAAGAGCAGGGGCTCGTCTTCCTCGGCGGCCCGCCGCTGGTCAAGATGGCGACCGGGGAGGAGGCGACCGAGGAGGAGCTCGGCGGCGCCGAGATGCACTCGCGGATCTCGGGAGTCTCGGAGTTCATGGCAGCTGATGAGGTCGACGCATGCCGGATCGCCCGCGAGATCGTTCGCAACCTCAACTGGCGCAAGCATGGCCCGCAGCCGCGCGGCTCCGGCGAGCAGCCGATTCACGACATCGAGGAGCTGATCGGGATCGCCTCGCACGACCTGAAGATCCCCTTCGACGCGCGTGAGGTGATCGCCCGGATCGTCGACGCTTCGCGCTTCGACGAGTTCAAGCCGTTGTACGGGACCCAGCTCGTCACCGGCTGGGCCGAGCTGCACGGCTACCCGATCGGGATCCTCGCCAACAACGGCGTTCTCTTCAACGAGGACGCCGAGAAGGCGGCCCAGTTCATCCAGCTCGCCGACCAGGTCGATACGCCGCTGCTCTTCCTCCAGAACACGACCGGCTACATCGTTGGCACCGACTACGAGCAGCGCGGCATCGTCAAGGCGGGCTCGAAGATGATCAACGCCGTCGCCAACACCGGCGTCCCGAAGCTGACCGTGATGATGGGCGGCTCCTACGGCGCCGGCAACTACGGGATGTGTGGGCGCAGCTTCGAACCGCGCTTCGTCTTTGCCTGGCCGAACTACAAGACCGCCGTGATGGGGCCGAAGCAGCTCGGCGGGGTGATGGAAATCGTCGCTCGCGCGGGGGCCGCGCGCAAAGGAATCGAGGTCAACGAGGAGTTCCTGAAGACGACCCGCGAGGCGATCGAGGATCAGATCGAACGCGAGTCCGACGCGTTTGTCTCTTCCGGCGAGCTCTGGGACGACGGCATGATCGATCCTCGCGACACCCGCACGGTGCTCGGGATCGCGCTCTCCGCCGTCCACGGAGCCGAGGTCGCAGGCTCCCGATCCTTCGGCGTCTTCCGGATGTAGCCAGTGACCGATCCTGCGACCACCCCGATCCGCAAGCTGCTCGTCGCCAATCGCGGCGAGATCGCCCGCAGGGTATTCACAACCTGCCGACGGATGGGCATCGCCACCGTCGCCGTCCACTCCGATCCCGACGCCGACGCTCCCTTCGTCGCCGAGGCCGACGAGGCGGTGCCGCTCGGAGGCTCCTCCGCGGCCGAGTCGTATCTGGACGCTCAGCGGGTCATCGCGGCCGCCGAGCTGAGCGGCGCCGACGCGATCCATCCGGGCTATGGGTTCCTGGCCGAGAACGCGGCCTTCGCGCAGGCTGTCCTCGACGCCGGGCTCGTCTGGGTCGGGCCGCAACCTTCCGCGATCGAGGAGATGGGCTCGAAGGTGCGGGCGCGGGCGTTGATGGAGGGCTCAGGCGTTCCTGTCCTGCCCGGCACCGAGCTCGAGGCCGGGAGCGATCACGCCGTCGTTGCCGAGGCGATCGGCTTCCCATTGCTGGTCAAGGCCTCGGCGGGCGGCGGCGGCAAGGGGATGAGGGTCGTCTCGAGCGCCGCGGAGCTTGAGGGGGCTATCGAGTCGGCCTCTCGCGAGGCCGAGTCCGCGTTCGGCGACGGCACTGTCTTCCTCGAGCGCTATCTCGTCGACCCCCGCCATATCGAGATCCAGGTAATCGCCGACCGACACGGGACCACGGTCTCGCTCGGGGAGCGCGAGTGCTCGATCCAGCGCCGTCACCAGAAGGTCGTCGAGGAGGCCCCCTCGGTCGCCGTCGACGACGATCTCCGCGAGCGCATGGGCGCCGCGGCTGTGGCCGCGGCGAAGGCGGTGGGCTATGAAGGCGCCGGCACAGTCGAGTTCCTGCTCGAGGCCGGCGGTGAGTTCTTCTTCTTGGAAATGAACACGCGCCTGCAGGTCGAGCATCCGGTCACCGAGATGATCACCGGCCTCGACCTCGTCCGGCTCCAGGTTCTGGTCGCTTCCGGGCAGCAGCTACCGCCGCAGGCGATCGAGGCGCCGATCGATGGCCACGCGATCGAGGTCCGGCTCTACGCCGAGGATGCCGCGAATGGATTCCTCCCCCAGACCGGCACGGTCGAGCGATTCCATCTGCGCGAGGCCGAGCCGTTCGCGGCGCCGACATCGAGAGGCCTACGGCTCGACTCGGGGGTCGAGGACGGCAGCGTTGTCAGCCCGCACTACGACCCGATGCTCGCGAAGCTGATCGCCTGGGCGCCGACGCGAGCCGAGGCGGCGGCCCGACTCGCGGCTGCCCTGGCCGACAGCGAGATCCACGGCCTGATCACGAACCGGGACTTCCTTGTCCAGATCCTGCGGCACGAGGCGTTCGGGGCCGGGGCGACGGACACCGGCTTCCTCGAGCGTCATCAAGGCCTGGGCGAGCCGCTGGCCGGCGCCGAGGCTGAGCGGCTGCACGCGGTCGCTGCGGCGCTCGCGGCGAGCGCCGAGCGTCGAGCGAATATTGGACCGCTGTCCTTCGCCCCGGCGGGCTACCGGAACAACCGCTCGGCTCACCAGCGGGTCAGCTTCGACTCGGGCCGGGGTGAAATCGAGGTCGCCTACGAGTTCGAGCGGGAGGGGCTGGGGGTTGTTGTCGACGGCGAGTCGCTGGCCGGGGTCCGGCTACATTCCTGTGGCGCTGCGATCGTCGATCTCGAAGTCGCCGGAGTGCGGCGTCGCTTCCGGATTCGCCGCGGCGGCGATAACCATCACATCAACAGCGCGCTCGGGCAATCGAGCCTTCGCGAACTACCCCGATTCGGAGCTGCCTCTGAGGTCGCGGCAGAGGGCGCGCTCGTCGCGCCGATGCCGGGGCGGGCGATCCGGATCGCCGTCTCGAGCGGTGATCAAGTCAGCGCCGGGGACGTGATGATTGTCCTCGAGGCGATGAAGATGGAACACGAGCTGACCGCGCCGGCGGCGGGCCTCGTCGCTGAGGTGCTTGTCGAAGAGGGTGGACAGGTGGACGCGGGTGCGGTTCTGGCTAGGCTCGAGCCGCTTGAACAAGCGGATTAGCGCCCCTGCCCAGGCCCAGCGAGTCTAAGAATCTCTTAAATAGTCCGATCTGTGTTTCAGGTATTCAAGACTGGGGTAACGTTCTTCCACGGGAGGGGGTCGGCGTTTGCTCCCCTTTAGCCACCCCCTCCCCTTTACTTTCGGTGAACAAGGCGGGTGAGGAGTCTGAGCAGGCGCCCTCACCCGTCGTCGTATTCTCCTAAACAGCTGTCGTACTCTCCTCAAGCTTCAGCATCGGTCTGCCGATGGGGGCGCCAGTCGGCCGCCTGATCCGTGGTGGCTGGAACCTTCAAAGGAGAACCACGTGAAGCGCACGCTCGTATCGCTCGCCCTGGCCGGGACCCTCTTCATCGCGGCCCCCGCGGTCGCCAAGCCCTCGCTCGACGGTGTCAAGAGCGCCAACGCCGAGACCCGGGAGTCGCTCCGAGCCGCGCTCGACGCCGCCGTTGACGGCAAGGCGCGCCGGGCCTCCCTCCGCTTCGCCGAAGCGGAGACGGCGGTCAATCTCGCCGCCTCGCAGGCCCGCCGCCTGAGCGCGCTCAGCGACCTCCGCGGAGCCCGCGGCCTGACCATGGTCGCCGGCGGCGCCGACATCGCCTTCGCCGACCTCTCCGCATTGATCGCGACCCTGCCCCCGCAGGTCCAAGCGCGCGTCGCCGCCGCGCTCGAAGAGTTCGCGGCGATCCGTGGCTCACTCGTCGCGCAACTGACCGAGCTGGCCGGCCGGCTGCCCGAGCCGGCGCGGACGCAGGTGCTCGCGGCGATCGCCGGATTGCACGACGTCGGCGATCTCGACGCTCTGCTAGAAGCGATCGGCGACCCGGCGATCTCCGCGGCGGTCCGCGGCGATCTGACCGGGATCCTGGCGATGGTCACCGAGCAGCTCGATTCCGTGTTCGCTCAGCTCGACGGGCTGCTCGCCATGCTTCCCCCGGAGGCGGCCGCGATCGTCGGCCAGATGCTCGACCAGCTCCAGGACACGCTCTCCAGCGTTTTCGCAAAGCTCGAGGGCGTGCTCGCCGGCCTGCCCGGTGGATTCGGCGATCTACCGATCCCGGCCGGTGTCCTGCCCGACCTCTGCGGGATCATCGGCGGCCTGCCGATTCCGATCCCGATCTGCCCGTAGCTCGATCAGCAATGCGGCGGCTCGGGGTCTCCGCAGTCGCGCGATAGTCAGCTCGGGGCGATCGCTTCCCACAGATAGAGGGAGGCGGTCGTCCTATGTGGGCGCCAGCGCTCCGCGGTCGCGATCGCCTCGGCCGGGGAGGGGATCTCGTCGAGCTCATGGACAATCCTGATTCCGTGCCGTAGCCCGAGGTCGCCACCGCTGAAGACATCGGGCCGGGCGAGTTGAAACATCAGAAACATCTCGGCGCTCCATTGCCCGAAGCCGCGCAGCGAGACGATTGCCTCGGCGACCTCCTCGTCATCCATCTCCGGTAACTCCTCGAGATCGATCTCGCCGGAGATGACCGCCTCGCCGAGGCCCTCGATATAGCTGACCTTGCGACCGCTGAGCCCGCAGGCGCGCAGCTGCTCGGTCGCGCCGACCACGTCGGTGGCGGCTGGCGGCCGTCCCCCAAAGCTCTCGACGATCCGTCCCCAGATCGTGCGCGCGGCGGCGGTCGAGACCTGCTGGCCACAGACGATCCGCGCCAGTGCTTCGAAGTGCGCCTCGGGCCGTTCGCCGCGTCGCCCCTCGATTGTCCTCGGTCCGATCCGCTCGATCAGGGTGCCGAGCTTCGGATCGGCGACGGCCAGCGCCGCCCTTGCCCGAGCGGCGCTCACTCTCCCCGCCAGACGGGATCGCGCTTCTCGGCGAAGGCCGTGACGCCTTCGCGGAGGTCGGCGGATGAGAAGCAGGCGCGCCGCAGCTCGATCAACTCTTCCTCCTGGCGCGGACTGAGCCGCGGGAAGCGGGCGAGGGTTTCGATCACCCGCTTGTTGCCTGTCGTCGAAAGCGGCGCATTGGTCGCGATCAGCGTCGCCAGCTGGAGCGAGGTTGACTCGACATCGACGCCGGGGCAGGTCTCGTGAACCAGCCCGATCTGCTCCGCGCGGCTGCCGGCGAGGACGCGGCCGGTCAAAAAGAGCTCTTTCGTGCGCGGCACTCCGATCGCCTCGATGAAGCGTTCGAGGCCGGTGTGCCCGTAGACCAGGCCTAGCTTTGCCGGCGGCATCCCGAGCTTCGCCTCCTCGGCGCAGATCCGCAGATCACAGCGGACCGCGAGCTCGAGGCCGCCGCCGAGGCAGTGACCGTTGATCGCCGCTATGACCGGATAGGCGTGGGCGCTGACCGCGTCCATCGCGGCGGTGAAGGGATGCGCGACCAGCGCTTCCGCGTCCTTCGCGAAGCTTTCGATCGGGATCGAGCCGATGTCGTAGCCGGCCGAAAAGGCCTTGCCGGCGCCGGTCACGATCACGCAGCGGACGTCGATCCCATGGTCGAGCTGGGGGAGCGTCTCGGCGATCGCGTCGAGGACCGCATGCGAGAGCGGATTGCGCTTGTCCGGATTGTTGAGAGTGAGACGAGCGACCGCCTCGGCGGGGAAGTCGAGCCGAAGCTCGCCGCCGGCCAACTCTCTTGACTCGCGGGGCACCGCCGGGAGGGTACCCTTGTCGAAGCCTGTCAGCCGCCACGAGGAGAGAGTCTTGGAGCCCACCAGTACCACCACGGCCACAGAGGCCGAGCCCGCCGCCGAGCAGACCAACGGCAAGCCGCAGGACAGCGGCTCCACCGTCGAGGTCCACAATCCCGCGACGGGGGCGCTGATCGCCAACGTTCCCAAGGTCGACGGGAAAGGAGTCGGCGAGATGGTCGCGCGCGCCCGAGCCGCTCAGCCCGCCTGGGATGCGCTCGGGTTCGAGGGTCGCGGCCGGATCCTTCGGCGGATGCAGAAGTGGACGCTCGACAACAGCGAGCGGATCATCGAGACGATCGTCGCCGAGAACGGCAAGACCTACGAGGACGCTCAGGTGGCGGAGCTCTCCTATGCCGCCTCGGCATTCGGCTTCTGGGCGAAGAACGCCCCGAAGTACCTTGCCGACGAGAAGGTGCGCGCCTCCTCGCCTTTCGTGATGGGGCGCAAGCTCTTGGTTCGCTACGAGCCGGTCGGCGTGGTCGGCGTTATCGGCCCCTGGAACTACCCGTTGACCAACTCCTTCGGCGATTGCATCCCGGCGCTGGCCGCCGGCAACTCGGTAGTCCTCAAGCCCGCAACCTTGACGCCGATGACGTCCGGTCTGATGCGCGAGGGCTTGCTCGAGTGCGGCGTTCCCGAGGATGTCTTCCAGGTCGCCGTCGGAGAGGGCTCCTCGATCGGCAACGCGCTGATCGACGCGGTCGACTTCGTGATGTTCACCGGCTCGACAGAGGTCGGCAAGAAAGTGATGGAGCGGGCCGCGCAGACCCTGACCCCGACCGCGATGGAGCTCGGCGGTAAGGACCCGATGATCGTGCTCGAGGACGCCAATCTCGAGCGCGCCGCCAACGCTGCGGTTCATTACTCGATGCAGAACGGCGGCCAGACCTGCATCTCGGTCGAGCGCGTCTACGTCGAGGCACCGGTCTATGAGGAGTTCGTCGGCAAGATCACCGAAAAGATGCGGGCGATCCGCCAGGGAGTCCCCGGCAGCCCGGGCAGCGTCGACGTCGGCGCGATGACCTCTTCCGCGCAGACCGATCTGGTCGAGGGCCATGTCGAGGACGCCGTCGCCAAGGGGGCTCGCGCGGTCACGGGCGGCAAGCGCGGCTCCGGCCCCGGTGACTTCTTCGAGCCGACCTTGCTGTTGGACGTCGATCACACGATGGAGTGCATGACCGAGGAGACATTCGGCCCGACCCTGCCGGTGATGAAGGTGGAAGGCGTCGACGACGCAATCCGCCTCGCCAACGATTCCCCCTACGGGTTGCAGGCCTCGGTCTGGACCAAGGACGTCGAGAAGGGCGAGCGGATCGCTCGCCAGCTCGAGTCCGGCGTCGTCTGCATCAATGACGCGCAGATCAACTACGTCGCCCTTGAGCTGCCGATGGGCGGCTGGAAGGACTCCGGTGTCGGCTCACGCCACGGCGCCGGCGGGATCCGCAAGTTCACCAAGCAGCAGACGCTGCTGGTGACCCGCTTCGCACCGATGGACAAAGACATCCACATGCTCCCTTACAAGGCCTCGACGACGAAGCTGCTCGGGCGGGGCCTGAAACTGCTCTGGGGCCGCGGCAAGCGCGATTAGTTAACCCCGCCGGGATCCTCCGCTTCGCGTCCGGTCCCGGCGGCTAAGGGCCCGTGGTGCGTTGCTCAGATAACCCCGCCGGGATCCTCCGCTTCGCGTCCGGTCCCGGCGGCTAAGGGCCCGTGGTGCGTTGCTCCTTGGACTCCCTGTTACTCGAGGATTACGAGGACGTCGCCCTCGGCGACGGACTGGCCTTCTTCGCAGCGGATCTCGGTGACGGTGCCCTCGTCCTCTGCTTCGACCGGCATCTCCATCTTCATCGACTCGAGGATTGCGACGGTGTCGCCTTCGGCCACCGCGTCGCCGACGGCGACCTCGATCTTCCAAACGGTTCCGGTGATGTGAGCGGGGATGTCTGCCATGGCGAGCAATGGCCACAATAGTCGCCGCGATGGACAACGAGATCGACAAACTCCGCCGGGTCGCGATCGTCGCCGCCCGCGACGAGGGTGATCGGATCGGCGCGACGATCGACGCGCTCAAGCAGGCGATCCCGGGGATCGAGGTCTGCGTCGCCGACGATGCTTCGATGGACGACACGCGCGACGTCGCCCTGGCCGCCGGCGCGACTGTGATCGGGCGCAACCGGCCACACGGAAAGGGTGGCAACGTGACTGCAGCAGCTGAGGCGATGCTTGGCGGCCTCCCCGATGACGCGACCGTCCTGCTCTGCGACGCCGACCTGGCCGAGAGCGCGTCAAAGCTTCTGCCGCTGATCGAGTCGGTTGAGTCCGGCCAAGCCGATCTCGCGATCGCGGCTTTCGAGCGCAAGGTAGGCGGCGGGATCGGTGCCGCCAAGGGCTTTGCGCGCTGGGCGATCCGGGATCTCTGCGGCTACGAGGCGGGCGCGCCGATCTCCGGACAACGCGCTATGCGGGCCGAAGTCATGCGAGCGGTGCTCCCCTTCGCGCCCGCCTACGGGATGGAGATCGGAATGACCGTCGACACCGTCCGCGCCGGTTACCGGGTCGGCGAGCTGGAGCTCGACCTCGCCCACCGCGCAAGCGGCCGCTCACTGCGCGGCTTCGTCCATCGCGGCCGGCAGTTGCGCGACTTCGGGCGGGTTTACGCGGCGCGGCGGGTAAGCCCGTGATCCTCGCGCTCGATCAGGGCACCACCGGCTGCCACGCGCTCGTTTATGACGCCGAGGGCCAGATCGCCGGTCGGGCCTACGCCGAGTTCGAGCAGCACTTCCCGAAGCCCGGCTGGGTCGAGCATGACGCGAACGAGATCTGGGAGACGCAGCGCAGGGTCGGTCACGAAGCGCTCGCCGACGCGGGGATCGACGGCAGCGAACTGTCCGGGATCGGGATCACCAACCAGCGCGAGACGGTCGTCGCCTGGGATCCATCGAGCGGCGAGCCGGTCCACAACGCGCTCGTCTGGCAGGACCGCCGCACTTCCGCCCGTTGTGAGGAGCTCAAGGAAGCGGGCCATGAGGCGCTCGTCCGGGAGCGCACCGGGCTGGTCCTCGACCCCTACTTCTCCGGGACCAAGATCGAGTGGCTGCTCGCCAACGTCGACGAGGCGCGCGGCGCCGCCTTCGGAACGATCGACTCCTGGCTCGTCTTCAAGCTCACCGGCCGCCACGTCACGGACTACTCGAACGCCTCGCGGACGCTGCTCTTCGACATCCGCAAGCTCGCTTGGGATCCCGAGCTCTGCGGGTTGCTGGGCGTCGATCCCGACTCGCTACCGGAGCCTTTGCCCTCCGCGCACATCTACGGGACGACATCGGAGTTCGGCGGCGAGGTGCCGGTCGCAGGGATCGCCGGCGACCAGCAGGCGGCGCTCTTCGGACAGGCCTGCCACGCTGCCGGGGACGCCAAGAACACCTACGGCACCGGCAGCTTCGTCCTACTCAACACAGGCGCCTTCGCGGTCAACCCGGGCGACGGACTCTTGACCACGGTCGCCTGGGGCCTGGAGGGGCGGACCGACTACGCGATGGAGGCCGCGGTCTTCGTGACCGGATCGGCGGTCCAGTGGCTCCGCGACGGCCTCGGCATCATCGAGAGCGCCGAGGAGACCGAAGCGATCGCCGCAGCTCTCGACTCCAATGACGGCGTCTACTTCGTTCCCGCTCTGACCGGCCTCGGCTCGCCTTACTGGGATCCATACGCCCGCGGCACGATCGTCGGCTTGACCCGCGGCACGGGTCGCGAGCAGATAGTCCGCGCCACCCTGGAGTCGATCGCCTACCAGACGGTCGATGCCGTCCGCGCTCAGGAGCGCGCCTCCGGCCAGCCACTGCGAGCTCTCCGGGCCGACGGGGGAGCCGTCGCCAACACCTGGCTGATGCAGTTTCAGGCAGACGTCCTCGGCGCGCCGGTGATCGTCCCCGAGATAGCCGAGACGACGTCGCTCGGTGCGGCATATCTGGCCGGGATCGCGACCGGCCTTTGGACGCAGGAGCAGGTCGCCGAGATGTGGCGGGAAGCGGCGCGCTACGAGCCGTCGATGGGCAGCGAGGAGCGCGCCGAGCTGCTCGGCCGCTGGACTGAGGCGGTCAACCGCTCGCGGAGCTGGGCCCGCGACCCCTAGGCGTTCGTCGGTCCGTAGATCGCGCGAACCCAGGATCCGACCAAATGGTCGAGCACCTCTTCGAGGCTCCGCTCGCCGCTGGTCAGGAACATGTAGAACATCCGCTCGCCTCCCCAGGTGAGGATCTCGGAGGTCGCGACCGCGTCGATCGCCGGGTCGCTGTTGCCCGCCTTCTGCTCGCGACGAATCTGCTCGGCGGTTGCCTCGACGAATCGATCCATCACCTCGCGCCAAGCGGTGCGGACCTCTTCGTCGTAGCTGGCGACCTCGAGGACCGCCCGCATCAGCTGCGGGTTGTCGGCCCAGATCTGGGCGACGCCGGCGATCCCTTGCTCGATCAGCTCGATCCCCTCGCCCTCGCCCTGCCACCAGCGATCCGCTTCCGCGTAGAGCTGCTCGGCGACAACGGCGATCGCCTCGCCGAGCAGGTCGCGCTTGTCCCGGTAGTAGAAGTAGAAGGCGCTGCGGGAGAGGCCGGCGGTTTTGGCGATGTCGTCGATCTTGAGATCCTGGAAGGATCGCTCCTTGGTCAGCTCGATCAACGCCTCGCGCAGGCGCGCCTTAACTTCGTCACGGCGCTCGCGTGTCCGCGATCTTTCTTCCATGCTCACTGCCAACCCGCGGCAAGTCTATGCGGGACAGCTCTCCTGCGCTACGAGTAACGCGGCTGTAGCTCGCCCCAGGCGATCGGGTCGTGGCCCGGGATGATCACGACGTCCGGGTAGGTGCGATGAAACTGCTGCAGCTCCTTGAGCGAGCGTTTCCAGCGGTGCATGTCGAGCGGGCGAGGTGGAGGAGGACCGCCTTCGAGTTGCGCACGGGTGTAGATCGCGTCACCGGCGATGACCAGGTCGCGGTCTCGCAGGTGGGCGATCACGCTGCAATGCCCGGCGGAGTGACCCGGCGTGTAGACGAGCCGGATGCTGCCGTCGCCGAAGAGGTCGAAGCTGCGGCCGAAGCTCGCGTAGGAGCTGATCTCGCGCCCGTTGAAGTCGATCGTCCGATAGTCGAAGAGGTAGTCGTAGTGGGAGGGGCGGTAGCCGCGCAGAAACGGCCGCGGGTCCGTCGTCGCCGCGTGCCATTCCTCGGTCGAGAGCACGAAGGAGGCGTTCGGGAACTCCGAGATCCCCGAGGAGTGGTCGAAATGCATGTGAGTCATCACGACCGTCTCGATCTTGCGTGGGTCGATTCCCCGCTCGCGCAATTGCGAGGAGAGGTCCTCACCCGGCGCAACCGAGGGACGCGAGAACGAGGTGATCGCGCGACCGAGGTTCGCAGCCGGTTTCGCCACCACCGAAGGGTGCAGGCCGGTGTCGACGAGGATCGCTCCTGCCGTGGGGTGGGTGACCAGGAACGCGGGGGCAGGAATCGTCCACCAGCGGGAGCGCCGCGTGTTGAGTCCGAGCATCCGCAGTTCGGCCATGCGACCGCTGCCTTTCGCCTCCAAGTAGTCGGGTGGGACCTCCATCCAGCCGCTTGTAAGCGGCTCGACGGCGACGGTGGTCCCCGCGGCCGAACCGCCCGGCAAGGGGCCGGTCAATCTTTTTGCTTCCGCCTTCAAGCGCATGAACGCGGGAGCGTAGCGGCGCCGAGCCCCTCGGCGGGTGCCTTTCCGAGACCGGCGCAGGATCGTTCCCATAGGCTGCCTCGCGATGCCGAAGGCGAGTCAGATCTTTGCCGCCGGGCTGCTCGAGGGGCAGATCTGCATCGTCTCCGGGTCCGGGTCCGGGCTCGGCCGTGAGACCGCGCTGGAGCTAAGCCGCCTTGGCGCTCATGTGGTCGGGTGCGGACGGCGCTCTGAGCCGCTTGAAGAGACGGCGGCGTTGGTCGAGGGAGTCGGCGGCGCCGGCTTTGATGTCTTCGCGCTCGACATCCGCGACGAGGACGCCGTCGCCGCGATGGTCGATGATGTCGTCGCGACGCACGGCCGCGTCGATCTGCTCGTCAACAACGCGGGCGGGCAGTTCCTGGCTCCGGCCGAGACGATCAGCCCGAAGGGTTTTCGAACCGTGACCGAGCTGAACGTGCAGGGGACCTGGAACATGACTCACGCGGTCGCGACCAAGGCGATGATCCCGGCGGAGGCGGGGAAGGTCGTATCGATCACGCTCACCCCGCACAACGGGATGCCGGGGATGGTCCATTCGGGAGCCGCTCGCGCCGCCGTCGAGAACATGACCCGGACCCTCTCGATCGAGTGGTCTCGCTTCGGGATCCGGCTTTGCGCGATCGCGCCCGGTCCCTTCGCGACCGAGACCTTCGTGACCAAGTATCCGAAGGAGATGGTCGAGCGGATGGCGGAGACGGTCCCACTCGGTAGGACAGGCCGCGCCGAGGAGATCGCCTGGCTCGTCGCTTACCTCGCCTCTCCGGCGGGCGACTTCATCAGTGGCACGGTCCTCTCCGTGGATGGCGCTCGCGACAACTGGTTCGGAGGCTGGCCTCCCGTCGAGGCCTCGCGAGCCGGCAGGCCGCTCGCCGAGGAGCGCCGGCCGAAGGAGTAGGCGGCAGCTCCGCCGGGCTCCCGGTTGCCGCGGAGGCGCCGTTCAGCCGCAGCGGCCGTGTAGGGGGTCCGGCTCCGCCGGGCTCCCGGTTGCCGCGGAGGCGCCGTTCAGCCGCAGCGGCCGTGTAGGGGGTCCGGCTCCGCCGGGCTCCCGGTTGCCGTCAAGGCAGCTCGAAAGCGATCTCGCCGAGCCGGCGGTAGCCCTCGATCGAAGGATGGTCGCCGTCGTCTGTCCACTCCGGCTTCATCGCCGCCGGCTCAGCGGGGTCGACAAGGGTGTCGTGAAAGGGGAGCAGCGGCACCTCTTCTTTGGCTGCGATCTGCGCGATCAGATCGTTCAGCTCGATGATCGGCTCGTCGGCGAAGGGGCGACCGTTGTTCCAGGGCAGCACGTCGACGATCGCCACCTCGAGGCCGAGGTCCTGCCCGCGCTGAATCATCGAGCGAAGGTCATCGGCCGCGTCGGCGACCGGGCGTCCTTGGGCGATGTCGTTGATGCCGCCCTGGACGATCAGGGCGTCGGCGCCGGCCGCGCACTCGTCGAGTCGCTGCGCGATCTGGTCGGTGCGCTCGCCGAAGACGCCACAATTACGGAACTCGAGCCCCGCGTCGGCCTCAGCCGCCCAATGCTCGTACTGCGAGGTCTCGTCAAGCGCGGCGCCGATCTGCGCCCGGATCGCGGGATCCGGGTCCCAGAGGGGCGACCCGGCGGTGATCGAGTCACCGAGCGCGGCGACGGTGACCGCCTTGTCGGCAGCCGGCGCAGAGTCTGGGGTGGGGGCGGCAGCCGGGGCCCGAGCCTCTGTGGCCGGCTCAGGGTCGAGGGCCTCCTCGCTACCGCAGCCGAGGCCGGCAAGAGCCGGCAGGCAGAGGACGGCGGCAAAGAGGGGGAGAGGGAGGCGGGCTCGCACGGCGCGGGCTGTCCTACTGATACATCCCGGTGAACTGTCCGCCGGTTACGTTTATGACCTGCCCATGGATGTAGTTCGACAGCGGTGAGCAGAGGAACATGACCGGGCCCGCGGCTTCCTCCGGCTGCGCCGGGCGGCCGAGAGGGATCATCATCGAAGCCATCGTTCGCATCTGCTCGGGGATTCCCAAGGCGGTCTTGTCGCCGCCGTGGCCGACCTCCATCTCCTCGCCCTTCTCGCGAGCCTGGGTCAGGCGCGTCTCGACGAACCCGAAGGCGACTGCGTTGACGTTGATCTTGAACTGACCCCATTCCTTGGCAATCGTCTTGGTCAGGCCCGTGACGCCCGCCTTGGCCGAGGAGTAGTTGGCCTGTCCCGCGTTGCCCATCGTGCCCGAAACCGAGGAGATGTTGACAATCTTCCGGAAGACCTCGCTGCCTTCGTTGCGCTCGGCCTTGGCGGCCTCGCGCCAATGCGGTGCGATCGCGCGGGTGACCCGGAAGGGAACGATCGTGTGGATGTCGAGCATCGCCTGGAACTGCTCGTCGCTCATCTGGTGGACAACCCCGTCCCATGTGTAGCCGGCGTTGTTGACGATCGCGTCGACAGAGCCGAACGCGTCCATCGCGGCCGCAACCAGCTTGTCTGCGGCGCCGGACTCGGTCAGGTCACCTGAGAAGACGGCGGTCTCGCCGTCGATCTCGCTTGCGGCCTGCTCGGCCACATCAGCATCGATGTCGTTGATCAACACCTTGGCGCCCTCGGCGACGAACAGCTCCGCGGTCGCACGGCCGATGCCGCGGGCGGAGCCGGTGATGATTGCGCTCTTTCCATCCAGAAGTCCCATTGATCAAGTCTCCAGTCCGTTTGCTTGCAAATACCGTCAGCTTGGACTCTAAGTGATCGGCTCCTCCCAGCGCACGGTCAGCCGTCCGATCTCGCCTCCGGCGGCGGGGCGCAGGGGGGGCCTCAGCAGGCTGCGGGCTTCGGCATCCGTCTTTCCTTGGCGATCCGGCAGTAGGCCCGCTTGGGCTCGAACTGAGGGCCTCTGCCGACGACGCCGAAGCCGGTCTGCCCAGTTCCCGGCGGGCGCTCGACGACGGTGTAGATCAGCGCCGCGACGGCCCGAGGTTGAGCGTCGACCTTTTCGATCATCCGGACGATCGTCTGGGCTTGACGCCGCTCGCTCGGCGGCTCTTCGCCGCGGGGGTCGGTCGTCGATTGACCCAGCTCCGTCGCCCACAGCGCCCGGCCCGGATCCCGTCGCTTCGTAGTCGTGACGGTCTTGCGGAGC
>Ga0136633_1001200_pt1 | contig 19289 bp, 19 predicted proteins | sample AntDrymeUQ832206_2_FD_105494 | JGI IMG/M metagenome (GOLD analysis project Ga0136633, IMG submission 105494) | Polar desert sand microbial communities from Dry Valleys, Antarctica - metaG UQ83 (22.06) | ecosystem: Environmental > Terrestrial > Soil > Desert | place: Antarctica: Dry Valley...
CTCCTCGTAGGCCTCGAAGTTGCCCTCGAACCAGGCGACCTGCGAGTCGCCCTCGAAGGCGAGCACGTGTGTGGCGACGCGGTCGAGGAACCAGCGATCGTGGCTGATGACCACCGCGCAGCCCGCGAAGCCCAGGAGCGCTTCTTCGAGGGCACGCAGCGTGTCGACGTCGAGGTCATTGGTCGGCTCGTCGAGCAGCAGCAGGTTGCCGCCGGTGCGCAGCAGCTTGGCCAGATGCAGGCGGTTGCGCTCGCCGCCTGAGAGCTTGCCGACCTTCTTCTGCTGGTCTGAGCCGCGAAAGTTGAAGTCGGCGACGTACTTGCGCGAGTTCATCTCGCGCTCGCCGACCTTGATCTGCTCCATGCCGCCCGAGATCTCCTCCCAGACGTTCTTGTCGCCGTCGAGCGAGTCGCGCGACTGATCGACGTAGGCCAGCTCCACTGTCTCGCCGACGCGCAGGACGCCCTCGTCGGGCGTCTCCTGGCCGGTGATCATGCGAAACAGCGTGGTCTTGCCGGCGCCGTTGGGGCCGATGACGCCGACGATGCCGCCGCGCGGGAGGTCGAAGTTGAGGTCCTCGATCAGCAGGCGGTCGCCGAAGCCCTTGCGCAGCCCCTCGGCCTGGACGACGACGTCGCCGAGCCGCGGCCCGGCCGGTATGTGGATCTGGACCTCGCCGAGCTTGACGCTGGACTCCTGGGCCAGTAGCGCCTCGTAGTTGTTGATGCGGGCCTTCTGCTTGGTCTGGCGGCCCTTGGGGTTCTGGCGGATCCAGTCGAGCTCGGAGGCGATCGTCTTCTGACGGGCGACCTCGGACTTCTCCTCCTGTTCAAGGCGCTTCTGCTTCTGCACGAGCCACGCCGAGTAGTTGCCCTCGTAGGGGATGCCGCGCCCGCGGTCGAGCTCGAGGATCCAGCCCGCGACGTTGTCGAGGAAGTAGCGATCGTGGGTGACCGCGACGATCGCGCCCGGGTAGTCGGCCAAGTGGGTTTCCAGCCAGGCGACCGACTCGGCGTCGAGGTGGTTGGTCGGCTCGTCGAGAAGAAGCAGGTCGGGCTGGCTGAGCAGCAGCCGGCACAGCGCGACGCGGCGGCGCTCGCCACCGGAGAGCTTGGTCACGTCGGCGTCCGAGGGCGGCAAGCGCAGCGCGTCCATCGCGTGCTCGAGCTGGGAGTCGAGGTCCCACGCGTTCTTGGCGTCGATCTCGGCCTGGAGGCGGGCGAACTCGTCGGCGGTCTCGTCGGTGTAGTTGGCGGCGAGCTCGTTGAAACGATTCAGCAGCGCCTTGGTCTCGGCGACGCCGTCCTCGACGTTGCCCTTGACGTCCTTGTCGGAGTCGAGTTGCGGCTCCTGCTCGAGCAGCCCGACGGTCGCGCCGGGGGCCAGCTGGGCTTCGCCGCGATACTCCGTCTCGACGCCCGCCATGATCCGCAGGACGGTGGACTTTCCGGCGCCGTTGTAGCCCAGCACGCCGATCTTGGCCCCCGGGTAGAAGGCCAGCGTCACGTCCTTGAGCACGTCCTTGTCCGGCGGATAGGACTTGGTCAGCCGGTGCATCGTGAAGATGTATTGAGCCGACATCGGGCCCGAGTGTAGGGTCGCGCGATCACCCGACGGCACGGGCCACGAGGCATGGTCGCGCAGCGTCGCGGGCGGCACCGGCGAGCGGGTCTATCGGCGTGGTCCGGCGGGCTGCGCAAGCACTTAGACTTCCGCGCCCGCCGTGGCGGCGGCGACCGGTGTCCCTGTCGCCTGCCCGGCGGGCCAAGTGTGATGCTGGGCGGTAACGTCTGAGGGTCCATGCCGCAGGTTCTCGACATCGAGCAGTCGCTGCTCCTGCTGGAGCTCGAGCCGCCCTTTGAGAAGCGCGACGTGCAGCTGGCCCGGCGCCGTCAGGCCAAGGTCTGGCACCCCGACATCGCGCCGCCCGGCAAGCAGTTCGAGCACGAGCGTCACCTCAAGGCGATCAACGAAGCCGCCGACCAGCTCGAGTCCCTGGCCGAGGACTCGCGCGGCGGGCGCGTCTCGCGCAACGCGGTCAAGGTCAGCGCGGCGGCGGCGCGGGCCCGTCGCGCCGAGGAAGGTCAGCGCGCCTATGAGGCCGCGCGCAACGCCGCCGCCGCAGACAAGGACAAGAAGCGCCACGACCCGTTCGCCGGCCAGGTCCCCGACCACTCAGTCGTCCACCGCTACGCGCGCTGTCTGTCCTATCCCGAGTGGGGGGTCGGCAGCGTCACCGGCGTCTACTTCACCGGCGGCGGCGACGACATCCAGCAGTGGGCACGCGTGAAGTTCGCCCCCGGCGTGCGGACGATCCCCGCCGGCTCACTGCAGTTCGTCGACTTCTCCAAGCCCGACCCGGGCGCCGAGCGTGTGCAGCGCTTCATGGCCGCCGCGCAGCATGCGATGCACGACGAGGACTACAAGCTGGCGGCCCAACGCCTCATCTACGCGCGCGATGCCGACCCCGACAACGCCGCGGTGCTGCGCCTGATGACACTGGCGTTCTGGCAGGCAGGCGATCTCAACGCCGCCGGCCGCGCCGTGCGCGACTGGACACGGGTTGAGGACGAGCGTCCGACGCCGCACCGCTTCGCTGCGCGCATCTACGAGGACATGGGCGCGATCGACCTGGCTGCCGAGGCGGCCGAGCGCAGCGCCGCGCGCGGCCCGAGCGACGCCGGCGCCTGGGAGCGCGTCGGCCGCCTACGGCTACGGCTGATGGACCGTGAGGCCGCGATCGCGGCGCTCGAGCACGCCCGCCGCCTGCAACCGAGCATCGACGGCCTGCTCGATCTCGCCCTGGCCTTCCATCTCGCCGGAGACGTCGGCGGCGAGGTCAGCGCCTGTGAGCAGGCGACGCATCTCGAGCAGGACTCGGAGCCGGCGTGGTCGCGCTACGCGCACGCGCTGGCGCGCACCGAGCGGACGTCGGAGGCGGCCGCCGCGTGCGAACGGGCGATCGCCCTCGGCGCCGGGGCCGAGACGGTGGAGCTGCTTGACCGCCTGCACGCCGCCGCGCAGCGCGTGCTTCCCGGCGTCGCCGCCGCCTGACGGTCCTGCCCGTGTCCGTCAGTAGCGGGCGAACCCAGGAGGAGGAAGCGTTACCGGGCCGCGGCCTTGAGCCGCCGTTTGGCCAGCACAGGGTCGTCGGTGATGATCGCATCGACGCCGGCGCCGATCGCTGAGTCGATTTCAGAGGCAGTGGTCGGCGTGAAGACGGTTACCTTCAGCCCGTAGAGGTGCGCGCGCTGGACGTAGGTGGGGTTCAGCCCGGCGCCGAACTCCGGCGATGACCAGTCATAACGCGACGCGGCCGCGTACTCCGGGTTGCCGTCGTTCATCGCCTTGATCGTCAGGAACGAGAGCTGCGCCTGCGGAAGCTTCTGCCGCGCGACCTCGAGGTTCGCCGGCCAGAAGCTCTGGACGATCATCAGCTCCTGTGGGTAGCCGCTGGCCAGCAGCGCGTCGGAGACGGTGGTGGCGAACCCGAGCGGGTTGGGGTCGAAGTCGTCGGCTCCGGTCAGCTCCTGCTGAGTCGTCGGCGGGATGTTCTTGATCTCCGGGCTGATCACCGCGTCGTGCCGGCGAGCCATGTTCAGCACCTCGGCGAGGGTGGGCACCGGCGGGCGGTCCTCGAGCCTGATGATCGGCGCGGTGACGGTCGTCGTGCCCAGCACGTCGATCCGGCACGCTGCACGGAGCTCGGCGGCGGTGCGATCCTTGACCAGGCCGGCGCAGTCGGTGGTCCGGTCCAGCGTGTCATCGTGGATCACGACGGGAACGCCGTCCTTGGTCAGGCTGACGTCGAACTCGAGGACCCAACCCTTGACGGCCGCGCGCTCGAGCGCTGCCAGCGAGTTCTCGGGTCGAACAGGCACCCCGTCGGCCAACGCCCCGCCACGGTGCGCGACGATCGTCGGGCTGGCGGCGGCGGGAGCGGCGGCCAGCAGCAGGCAGAGGACGACGAGGAAGCGGCGCATGCCTCTCCAACGTCGCGGGACGCGAGAACTGGCGGTACGCGATTCATCGGGTCGGTCCGGACGGGGTCGTACGGTCCCGAACCCATGCGTCTGATCGTCGCTCGCTGTGAGGTCATCTACACCGGCCGCCTGCTTCAGGCCAGGCTGCCCGAGGCGCTGCGGCTGATCATGGTCAAGAGCGACGGCTCGGTGATGGTCCACGCCGATACGGGCGGCTACAAGCCGCAGAACTGGATGACGCCGCCGTGCGTCATGGAGGAGCGCGAGGACTACATCGAGGTCCGCAAGCTCAAGGCCGAGGACAAGCTCGAGATCCGGGTCGTCGAGGTTCTCTCCGACGTCACCCACGACATGGGCGAGGCTGCGGCGCTGGAGAAGGACGGCGACGAGAAGGCGCTGCAGGGGCTGCTGGCCGACCAGGTGCACTGGTGCGGCGAGGGTTTTCGCCTGGTGCGTCGCGAGTGGCCGACCGACATCGGCCCGGTGGATCTGATGTGCCGCGACGACGAGGATGGCTGGATCGCTGTCGAGATCAAGCGCGTCGGCACCATCGACGCCGTCGAGCAGCTGACCCGCTATCTCGATCGCATCCGGGAGGATCCGGCGACCGCGGACTGCCGCGGCATCCTCGCCGCGCAGCAGATCAAGCCGCAGGCCAAGGTGCTGGCCGAGTCGCGCGGGATCGGCTGGGTCGAGGTCGATCTCGCCGTGCTGCGTGGCGACCGCGAGCCGGATCTGGTCCTTTTCGCGGCCTGATCCGGGTGGGCCCCGGCCACCGTAGGCTCGTCGATGGCTTCCCTGCGCGACGGCGACGCTGCTCCCGACTTCGAGCTCGAGGGCACCGACGGTCCCTTCCGTCTCTCTGAGCAGCGAGGTAGGCGAGTCCTGTTGCTCTTCTACCCCGGTGACAACACACCCGTGTGCACCAAGCAGTTCTGCTCTTACCGCGACCAGGCCGAGGACGTCTCCGGTCTTGACGCGGTGATCGTGGGCATCTCCAACCAGGACGTCGACACGCACGCGGGCTTCGTCGCCAAGCACGGCCTCAACGTCCCGCTGCTGGCCGATGAGGACGGCGCCGTGGCCAAGGCCTACGGCGCCTGGCGCCCGGTCGTCGGCACCCGGCGCGCCGTATTCGCCATAGACGAGGACGGCATCGTCCGCCATCGGCACATGCACGCCCTCGGCCTCGACTACCAGGAGGTCGACGAGCTCAAGCAGGCACTGGCGTTCTGAGCGCCTCGCGGACGCGTGGCGCGACCTCGGTCGCGAACAACTCGATGGACCGCAGGATCTGCTCGTGAGGCATCGTCCCGACGCTCGTCTGGGCCAGGAAGCGGGCGGGGGCGAAGAGGCCGTGGAGGGCGATGATCTTGTCGGCCACCGTGTCGGGATCCCCGACGAACAGATGGCCGCTCGGCGCCAGGCCGGCCTCGTACTGCTCGCGCGACAGCGGCGGCCACCCTCGCTCGCGTCCGATCTTGGTCATCTGATCGCGGTAGCCGCCGAAGAACTCGGCGGTTGCCTGCTTGGAGGTCTCGGCGACGTAGGTGAATGCGTTTATCCCTAGCGTCGCGCCCCCGGACTTGCGATACAGGGCGGCGAAGGGGACGAACCGTTCCGGCGCGCCGCCGATGATGGCCAGCATCATCGGCAGGTCGAGCTGGGCTGCGCGCACCGCCGACTGCGGGCTGCCGCCGACCGCGAGCCAGACGAGGATCTGCGCCTGCTCGGGCCGCGGATAGACCCCGAGATTCGGGATCGGCGGGCGGTCTTTCGAACCGGGCCACGACACGCGCTCGCCGCCGCGGGCGAGCGCAAGGAGCAGCTGCAGCTTGGTCGCGAAGAGCTCGTCGTAGTCGTCGAGGTCCTGACCGAAGAGCGGGAAGGACTCCACGAACGAGCCGCGCCCGGCCATGATCTCGGCGCGTCCGCTCGAAAGCCCGTCGAGAGTGGCGAAGTCCTGAAATACCCGAACCGGGTCTTCGCTGGAGAGCACGGTCACGGCGGTCGAGAGCCGGATCCGCTCGGTTCGCGCCGCCATCGCGCCCAGGACGACAGCGGGCGCGGACACCGCGTAGTCGGCTCGGTGATGCTCGCCGACACCGAAGACGTCGAGCCCGAGCCTGTCTGCCAGCTCCGCCTCTGCGACCAGTTCGCGCAGCCGTGCCCCGGCGCCCGTCGGCGTGGCGGTGTCGCCGAAGGAGGAGAGCCCAAGCTCCACGCGGTCAGCCGCCTGCCACGAATCGCTCCAGGCGGTCGGGGTCGCGCAGCGCCGGGCCGTGGCCGAAGAGCACGACCTCGGGGCGCAGCGCGGCCAGCTTGTGCTGGGAGGACCGGTTGAGACGCGGGTCGACGGTGAAGGGCTCGGGCGGGTGGCGCACGCCATAGCGCAACGTAGGCAGGTGCAGGTTGAAGAAGACGTCGCCGCAGACCAGCACACGGTCGCGCTCTCGCCAGAAGGACACGTGTCCGGGCGAGTGGCCCGGGGTATCGAGCACGACGAAGCCCGCCGCGAGCTCGTCGCCCTCCTGCAGGCGCCGCGCGACCTGGACCGCCTCGAAGGACGAGCCCAGGTTGAGAACTGGCTTGGCCCACGTCTCGGCGATGGTCGCCGAGCCGGCCTCGACGTCGTTGGCGTCGCCGGCGGGCGACCAGAACGGCACGTCCAGTGCCTCGACCACCCGCTTGGAACCCCCCACATGGTCAAGGTGCGCGTGGGTGATCGCGTGGGCGGAGATACTGCGCCCGGCAGCGGCCTTGAGGATCTTCTTCGCGTGTTGCTTCGTGGCCGCATCGACGAGCACGTCGCCGATCACGTAGACGTTGATGCCGTTGCGTGGCGTCACCGAGTGCTGCCACACGTCCTCTGCGATTTGGTGCATGGAATGCAGATTACGAGACACCATCTAGGCTCTCGCGCCATGACCGACCAGCCTGTCCTCACCGAGCGCCGCGGCAACGTCCTGCTCATCACCCTCAACCGCCCCGACGCGCGCAATGCCGTCAACCTCGCGCTCGCCGAGGGCGTCGCCGCTGCGCTCGACGAACTCGACGCGGCCGATGACCTCAGCGTCGGCATCCTCACCGGCGCGGGTAAGGCGTTCTGCGCGGGCATGGACCTCAAGGCCTTCGTCACCGGCGAGCGCCCGTGGGTCGGCGACCGTGGCTTCGCCGGGATCGTCCAGCGCTCTTCCCGCAAGCCGCTTATCGCCGCCATCGAGGGCTTCGCTGTCGCCGGCGGCCTGGAGATCGCGCTGGCCTGCGACCTGATCGTCGCTTCGCGTGAGGCCAAGCTCGGCGTCCCGGAGGTCAAGCGCTCGCTGGTCGCCGCGGGTGGCGCGCTGCTGCGCCTGCCCCAGCGCGTCGGTCACGGCGCGGCGATGGAGCTCGTGCTGACCGGTGATCCCGTCACCGCCGAGCGCGGCGCCGAGATTGGCTTGGTCGATCGCCTGGCCGAGCCGGGCGGCGCGGTGGACGCGGCGCTGGCGCTGGCCGCCACGATCTCGGCGAACGCGCCGCTCGCGTTGATCGCCTCCAAGCAGGTGCTGGTCGCTCAGCGCGACTGGTCCGAGGAGGAGTTCTGGGCCAAGCAGGGCGAGATCACTGGGCCGGTGTTCACGTCCGAGGACGCCACCGAGGGCGCGACTGCGTTCGCAGAGAAGCGCGAGCCCGTCTGGAAGGGGCGCTAGCGCGAGTCGCCCTGCAGGGTCGCGATCAGGGTGCGCGACCCCCCATGGTCGCGATGCTCGCAGAGGTAGATGCCCTGCCAGACGCCCAGGGCCGGACGGCCGTCGGCCACCGGAAGCGTGAGCGACGGGCCCATCAGCGCCGCCTTGACGTGCGCCGGCATGTCATCGGGGCCCTCGGCGGTGTGGCTCCACGCGAACTCCTCGGGAACGGCCGCGTTGACCCACGTCTCGAGGTCGCGGCGCACATCAGGTGAGGCGTTCTCGTTGAGCGTCAGCGAGGCCGACGTGTGAAGGATGTGCAGGTGCAAGAGCCCGACAGCGACCTCGCTCAGCTCGGGTAACGCTCCGAGCACCTCGTCGGTGACGAGATGGAACCCGCGTGAGCGCGGTTGCAGGGCGATTTCCCGCTGGTGCCACACGCGCGGATCGTGTCATGGACCCGCCACGTAGGCTTCCTGCTTTGGCGTCGCATAGCGACGCTAAGTCAGGAAGGTGTGCTCGAGGGCAGCGTTAGAGCACGTCGAGATCGTCGAGCCGGAGCTCGGTCAGGTCGACCCGGTTGTTGCGCACGAGGATCCCCTCGTCGCGCAGCAGCCGGGCCTGGCGGGCGCCCTTGGCCAGCGTGCCGTCGGCGCGGACGACGCGCCACCACGGGACGTCCTCGGCCGACGCGCGCAGGACCGTTCCCGCTAGGCGCGGCGCGCCCGGGGAGACGTCGCCGTAGGTGCGGACGTAGCCCGGCGGGATCCGGCGGATGCGGTCGAGGATCAGCTCGCGGTCGCCGGTCGCCATCGCTCGTAGCGTGCCAGCTGCGAAGCTGCCGGGCATGCTTCGCAGCGGCACGTACTCGATCGTCGCTCACGATCCGGTCACGGGTGAGGTCGGGGTCGCGGTGCAGTCGCACTGGTTCTCGGTCGGGGCGATCGTCCCCTGGACCCGCGCCGGCGTGGGCGCCGTCGCCGTGCAGTCGGTGCCCGACCCGGCCGCCGGCCCGCGGCTGCTCGACCGGCTGGAAGCGGGCGAGGGCCCGGCGGCCGCGCTGGCTGCCGAGCTTGCCGCCGACGAGCAGGCGGACTTCCGCCAGATAGCGGTGGTTGCCACTGACGGCCGCGTTGCCGCCCACACCGGCCCCAACTGCATGGACTACGCCGGGGATATCGTCGCCGGCGGGTTCACCTGCCAGGCGAACATCATGGCCTCGGATCGCGTGTGGGGCGCGATGGCTGAGGCGTTCTCGGGCAGCGACGGTCCGCTCGCTCGACGCCTGCTCGGTGCGCTCGACGCGGCGGAGGGGGCCGGCGGCGACGTCCGCGGGCGCCAGTCCTGCGCGATCGCGGTCGCCCCCGCACAGGGCGAGCCGTGGCGGCGGACCGTGGACCTGCGCGTCGAGGACGATCCCGAGCCGTTGGAGGCGATGCGGCGTCTGCTCGGCCTCCACGACGCTTACGCGCTGGCGACCGAGGGCGACGAGCTCGTCAGCATGGGCCGCACCGACGAGGCGGGGGAGGCGTTCCGCCGCGCGTCGGAGCTGGCGCCCGACAACCACGAGCTGCTGTTCTGGGCGGGCCTCTCGGCGGTGCAGGCGGGCCAACGCGATCTCGGCCTGTCCCAGGTCCGGCGGGCGATCAAGCTGCAGCCGGGCTGGGCCGAGCTGCTGCCGCGGCTGCCGGCGATCATGGCGCCCGCCGCGCCCGCCGTGGCGCGCGAGCTGGGGCTGAAGTCGGACTAGGCGGCGACGCCGAATCGCCGACACGCGGGACCCCTGCAAGGACTAATGCGATCTGTCACGATACCCCCATGCGGGGGGTCGCGGGGGTGCTTGTCGTGCTGTGCTGCGTGGTCGCTGCGCCGGCCTCGGCCTCCCGGCCGTCGCCGGGAGTGCCGCCGCCCGGCGCCAACGATCCGGCGTGCGAGCCGTCCGCGGGCCGCCTGCCGGTGGTCCTCGTCCACGGCACCCGCGCCGACATGACCATCAACTGGATATACCTCGCGCCGGAGCTCGAGGCGGCGGGCTGGTGCGTGTGGGCACTCGACCTCCCCGACCGCGGCGAGGCGCCCATCGAGGACTCGGCCGACCGGCTCGCCGGATTCGTGCGCCAGGTCCGGCGCGTCACCGGCGCGCGGAAGGTCTCGATGGTCGGCCACTCGCAGGGCGGCATCGTCATCCGCCAGTACGCCCGCTACCACGGCGGCGCGAAGATGATCGACGACGCGATTGCGTTCGGGACGCCGCAGCGCGGCTACTACACCGAGCCGCCCGGCGATCTGGTCGACGCGGCATTCAACACGGACTGCGCCGCCTGCTACCAGATGGCCCGCGGCACGCCGTTCATGGTGCGCCTCAACGAGGGCGACCCGACCCCGGGGCGCATCAGCTGGACGCAGCTCATCACCCGCAACGACGAGATCGCCACGCCCCTCGACAGCCAGGGGCTGCCGGGCGAGCTGCCGCTGGTGGCGAACGTCGACCTGCAAGAGGCTTGCCCGAACCATCAGGCCGAGCACCTGGCGATGGCGGCGTCGCCGCTCGTCCGCGACTGGATCATCGATGCGCTGGAACGCCCGCGCTCTGCCGCCGATCCGGCGCGCGGCGACGTGACCTGCCCCGCCTGGTGAGGGCGGGCGCTACCGCTCGCCCGGCGTCTTGCGCGGGTACAGCGTGACCGGCACGTCGAGGTCCAGTGCGGTGCCGACGATGCGGCTTTGCTCCATCACGTGGGCCGCCGGGTAGCCCTCGCCCGGCGACGCGCGCTCGGGACGGCCGACGTAGCCGAAGGCCAGATGCTCGGGGAGGATCTGCATGAGGCGCGGCGACATGTGCGCGCGGGCGCCCATGTTGCGCGGCTCCTCCTGGACCCACACGACCTCTGAAAGATTGGGGTAGCACTCCACGAGCTCGAGCACCTGCAACTCGGGGAAGGGGTAGAGCAGCTCGAGACGCCCGACAGCAATGCGCTCCTCGCCCTCGCGCTTGGGGTGGCCGACGAGGTCGTAGTAGATCTTGCCGGTGCACAGGATCAGGCGCTCGACCTTGTCCTCGACTACCCGCGGCTCGCCGAGCACCGGGTAGAACTGAGTGTCGGTGAGGTGCTCGACGCGGTTGGTCGCCTGCGGCAGGCGCAGCAGCGATTTGGGCGTCATCAGGAACAGCGGTCGCTGCTTGGCCACGCGGGCCTGACGGCGCAGTAGGTGGAAGTACTGGGCCGGCGTCGTCACGTTCGCGACGCGGATGTTTCCCTCGGCGGCCAGCGTGAGCCAGCGCTCGAGGCGGCCCGACGAATGCTCGGGGCCCGAGCCCTCGTAGCCGTGCGGCAGCAGCAGCGTCAGTCGCGAGGACTGACCCCACTTCGCCAGCCCGCTGACGATGAACTGGTCGATGATGACCTGCGCGGCGTTGACGAAGTCGCCGAACTGCGCCTCCCAGAGCACCATGGTCTCCGGCGCTTCGGCCGAGTAGCCGTACTCGAAGCCCAGGCACGCGATCTCCGAGAGCGGCGAGTTGTGCAGCTCCATCGGCGCGAGGGCGCCGGGCAGGTTCTGGATCGGCGAGACGGTCTGCCCGGTCGTCGCGTCGTGGTAGACGAGGTGGCGCTGGGAGAACGTGCCGCGCTCGGCGTCCTGCCCGGTCATGCGCACGGGTGTGCCCTCGGTCAACAGCGTGGCGAAGGCCAGCGACTCGGCGTGAGCCCAGTCGATCCCCCCGTCGGGGCCGAGCGCCTCGCGCCGGCGCTCGAGCTGCTTGAGGAGCTTGGGATGGACCTTGAAGCCGTCGGGAACGCGCAGCAGCTCCTCGTTGAGCGACTGGAGCCGCTCGAGGCTGACCGCGGTCTTGACCTCGGGGGAGGGCGAGCGGTCAAGCTGGTACTCGCCGGTGCCCTGCTCCACCACGCCGGAGGCGGTCGCTTCCTTGATCTTGGCCTTGAGGTCCTGGTGGAGACGCGTGAGGTGGTCCCAGACCTCCTGGTGCTGGGCGCCGACCTCCTCTGCCGTGATGACGCCCTGCTCCACCAGGCGCTCGGAGAACAGCTCGGCAACTCGCTTCTTGTTCTTGATCTTGGCGTACATCTCGGGCTGGGTGTACGCGGGCTCATCGGCCTCGTTGTGGCCGAAGCGGCGGTAGCCGATCAGGTCGATGACGACGTCGTGGCCGAACTCCTGGCGGAAGGCGAACGCCAGCCGCACGGCGGCGATACAGGCCGCCACGTCGTCAGCGTTGACGTGGATGATCGGCGTGTCGTAGCCCTTGGCGAGGTCAGACGCCCACCGGGTCGAGCGCGAGTCCTCGGGGTCGGTCGTGAAGCCCACCTGGTTGTTCTGGATCAGGTGCACCGTGCCGCCGACCTTGTAGCCGTCGAGGCCCTGCATGTTCAGCGACTCAGCGACCACGCCCTGGCCGGGGAACGCCGCATCACCGTGCAGGACGATCGGCACGGCGCTGGCGGTGTCGCGGTGGGCGTGCGGCCCTTGGCGGGTGGTTTGCGCCGCGCGCGTCGCGCCGACGACTACCGGGTGGACGAACTCGAGGTGCGAGGGGTTCGACTCGAGGTTGACGAGAATCGAGTCCCCGTCCGGCAGCTGATAGGAGCCCTGCGCGCCGTGGTGGTACTTGACGTCGCCCGTGCCGCCCTGCGGGATGGTGGTGACCGCCTCGAGCGTGGACGCCCCCTCGAACTCGGCGAAGATCGTCTCGTACGGACGGCCGAGGTTGTGGGCGAGCACGTTGAGCCGGCCGCGGTGAGCCATGCCGACGACGACCTCGCGGCCGCCGTGCGCCGCCGAGAGCTGGATCAGCTCGTCGAGCATCGGCACGGTCATGTCGAGGCCCTCGACGGAGAACTGCTTCTGACCCAGATAGGCCTTGTGCATGAAGCGCTCGAAGGCGTCGACCTCGACCAGGCGCTTGAGCAGCGCCTTCTGCTCGTCGGTGGTCAGCGGGTTGCGGAACTCCCCGCTCTCGATCTTCTCGCGCAGCCAGACGCGTTGGCGGTGGCTGCCGACGTGCTCGATCTCGTAGGCGATCGTCCCGCAGTACGTCTCGCGCAGGTGCGGCAGCGCGTCGGCGAGCGTCGCGCCCGGGACGTACATGCGCAGGATCCGGGCGGGGATCCGGGCCAGGAGCTCGGGGGTCAGGCCGAGCGGCTCGGGCTCGAGCGCCGGATCACCTTCGGGGGACTGCCCCAGCGGGTCGAGCTTGGCGGCGAGGTGGCCGTGCGTGCGGTGGGCCTTGAGCAGCGAGGTCGCGGCCTGCACCGCTTGAAGTAGCTCCTCGTCGACCGCGACGCCGGCGCCGGCCGCCGGCGCCTCGCGCACGGCTGCTGCGGCGGCAGCGGGCGCAGTCGGGCTCGGCGCAGGCCCCAGCTCGGCCCCGAGCGACGAGAAGACGCCCTCGTAGAAGCCGTGCTCGCCCTGGAGGAAGGCCTCGACGGTCTGCAGGAAGCGCCCCGACTCAGCGCCCTGGATGACGCGATGGTCGTAGGTCGAGGTCATCGTCATGACCTTCTCGGCGCCGATCATGTCGCCGATGTTGCTGAGGCCCATCGGGTAGGCGATCGAGCCTGTCGCGACGATGGTGCCCTGGCCGACCATGAGCCGGGGAACCGATGCGACCGTGCCGATCCCGCCCGGGTTGGTCAGCGAGACGTTCGCGCCGGTCAGGTCGTCGGCGGTCAGCTTGTTCTCGCGGGCGCGGGCGATGAGGTCGTCGAACGCGTCCTTGAAGCCGGTGAACGAGAGCTTGCCGGCGTCGCGGATGACCGGGACCATCAGCGTGCGGCTGCCGTCCTTCTTCTCCACGTCGACGGCGATACCGAGGTTGACCTGCCCGTCGACGACGCGGACCGGCTTGCCGTCGTCAGCCTCGAAGCGATGGGCCATCACCGGCATCTGCTGCTCGACGGCGAGCGCGATCGCGTAGGCGATGAGGTGGGTGAACGACGCCTTGTGTCCGGCGTTCTTGAGCTCCTTGCGCCGGCCGTCCATCGTCGTGACGGTCATCGTGCGGAACGACGTCGCGGTCGGGATCGACCGGCTCTCGTCCATGTACTTGGCGAGCATCGCCGCGCCGCCCTTGAGCGGCTGGCGCTCAGCGGCCGCGGCCGAGGCGCCGTTGGCTGCTGTCGGGTTCAGGACGTCGGCCTTGGTGATCTTCCCGCGCGGGCCCGAGCCCTGGACGCCCGACAGGTCGACGCCCTCGGCGGCGGCCACGCGCGACGCCACCGGCGTCGCATTGGCGTCGCCGTTGCCACTCGGCTGACGTTCTCCCCCGTCTCGGGGGACTTCGTCAGTCGTGGCGGGCGAGGATCCGTTTCCGGAGGCGGGCTTCGCGCCGCTGGCGCCGAGCTGCATGCGCGCGATGACCTGGCCGACGGTGACCGTCTCGCCCTCGGCGGCCACGATCTCGGTGATCGTGCCGGCGGCCGGGGCGGGCAGTTCCATGTCGACTTTGTCGGTGGAGATCTCGACGATTGTGTCGCCGTCGGCGACGGCGTCACCGACCTTGACGGCCCACTCGAGGATCGTCCCCTCGGTGACCGACTCGCCGCCGGCGGGGGTCACGATGTCGAGGATCTCGCCGGGAGCCTCGGGCTCCTCCGCGGCAGCGGACTCGGCAGAGGCGCCGCCGTTGGTCTCGGAGGCCGCAGCCGGAGCGTCGCCATTGGTCGATATCTCGGCGAGCAACTGCCCGACCTCGACCGTGTCGCCCTCCGCGACGTGCAGCTTGACGATGGTGCCGCCAGCGGGCGAGGGAACCTCCGCATCCACCTTGTCGGTCGAGATCTCGACGAGGATCTCGTCGGCGGCGATCGAGTCGCCCTCCTGCTTGCGCCACTCGAGAACCGTGCCCTCGGTGACCGACTCGCCCATCGCGGGCATGGTCACCTGGACGGTGGTGTTCACGGCAGCCATCAGCGGCCTTGGACAATACCGCGCTGGCGCCTGCGTTCTTCCACCATGAACGAGGCCGTGCCGACGAACGGACCGACCGCCCCGATCACCGCCACGCAGACGGCCACATAGAGCGGGATCACCCCGCGTTTGAGGCCGGCGATCGCCAGACCGCACATGATGAACCAGCCGATCCCGTGGGCGTAGCCGAAGACCGTCTGGCCCGTCTGCCAGGCGGCGGCCCAGGAGACCAGCAGGGCGGCGTAGGCGAGCGAGTGGGCGAGCGACGCCCACTTGAGGCGCTCGAAGCGGATCACATCAACAGCTGCGCCATGCGCCGGAGCGGCTCGTCGGCCTCCTCCGGCCAATGCGCCGGATCGGGCGGCCACCACGCATGCGCGTCGTGCTCGTGGTCCATCACGACCTCCGAGCCCGCGGCGACCCAGGCCTGCCCCACGAGCATGACGAGGCTGTGCGGCAGGCGCACCAGCGCCTCGACCTGCAGGCGGTCGGGCTCGAGCTGCCACTCCTCCCGCAGCTCTCGGGTGAGCGTCTCGACCGGGTTCTCGAACGGGTCCACGGCGCCGCCGGCGCCCAGCGCCCAGCGCCCCGGCCACGAGGACAGCCACGCGGCGCGGCGTCCCGCCAGCCAGCGACCGTCGCCGTCGCGGATCACACACAGGCCGGCCATGCTGTCGGAGGCGTCGCCCTCGACGAGCCGCAGCGCCCAGCGGATGGGCTGAAGCTCGACGTGCAGGCTGCCGTCCTGCACCCGGTGGGAGACCATCCTCGCCGCGACGCCGTCGTGGCTCGGCGAGCCCCGCTCACGGAGGGCGGAGATGGCGTCGTCGGCGGCGGTCACGTGCCCCCCCGAGGGCTCGTAGTGCTCGTCTCGCCAGACGGCTTGGACTTCCTCGGCCTTCCAGGGGCCGCGAGCGAGGATCCCGGGCTGGTCGCTCACCGCCGTGACGTTACCGGGCGTCACGTCCTTGTCGGCCGGAAGCCTCCGGCGGCGCCTCGACATGTTCGGGACTACGATCCGGCGCCGATGTCCGCCACGCCGCAGCTCGCTCCCCAACCGGTCGCTCCCGCGCAGATCGTCGCCGGCGTCCTCGGCGCCTCGCTCGTCGTGGCGGGTCTTGTCGGTCTCGCCGTCGACTCGTCGTTCGACTCGGGCGCGGGCGTCCAGGGCGAGAAGCTCCTCGGCCTCGAGGTCAACGGCTGGCATAACCTCGTCCATCTGGCCAGCGGCCTGCTGCTGCTCGCCGGCCTGGGTTCGAACCGGCGAGCGCGCAAGGTCTGCCGGCTGTTCGGCTTCACGTACCTGATCGTCACCATCGTTGGGCTTGCCGACGGCAACGACCTGGTCGGCCTTCTGCCCATCAATGCGGCCGACAACCTCCTGCACGTCGCGCTGGTCGTCATCTCGCTGTGGGCGGCAGCGCTGTCGAAGGACAAGCGCGACATCGTCGCGCGGCATCGCGTGGTGGTCGAGCAGCGCGACACCGGCGAGCGGATCGTGGGCCCCGGCTCCGGTCACGTCGGCGGGCCCCGGGCGATCCAGTCGCGCATCGATGGGCGCCTGCCGGTCAAGAAGCATCCGTAACGGGAACGCTCCTCCCATGACCGACGACGACGAGAAGTTTGACTACCTGCGCGAGCGCACGCCCGAGCAGGAGGATGCCGCCGACGACGTAACGCCGCACGTCGAGGATGCCCCGCCGATCGGCAGCGGCGATGACAAGGACGGCGAACGCGTTCACGAGCAGCAGGCAGGCCTGTAGAACCGCCGGAGCGAACATAAAGGGTCAGACCCTTTATGTTCGCATCCATGAGGCGGCGCAAGCACTGGGGCTGGGGGTTCGAGGACGAGCAGCAGAGCGCGGAGAACCTGCGCGGCATGGCCCCGATGCTGCGTGAGCGGCTCGGCTTCGAGGCCCAGGACGTCGAGACGCCCGTTCCCCTGGAAGCGGTCACCTTGCCCGAGCCGCGCATCGCCCCTCCGCAGGCGCTCGCCGACATCTGCGACACGAGCACCCACGAGCGCGCGACGCACGCGCAGGGCAAGGCGCTGGCCGACATCGTCGGAGCGTTGCGCGGCTCGTTCCCCAACCCGCCCGACGTCGTCGCCCGGCCGCGCTCCGAGCGCGACGTAGCGGCCGTGCTCGAGTGGGCGGCAGACGCGGGCGCCAAGGTCATCCCCTACGGCGGCGGCACGAGCGTCGTCGGCGGGATCGAGGCGCGCTTCGACGAGCCGGCGATCTGCCTCGATCTCGGGCTGCTCGACAGCCTCCACGAGGTCGACCCGGTGTCACGCAGCGCGCGGATCGGCGCTGGGGCCTCGGGGCCGCGGGTCGAGCAGCAGCTCGCCGAGCACGGGATGACGATGCGCTTCTTCCCCCAGTCCTTCGAGCACTCGACGCTCGGCGGGTGGGTGGCCACCCGCGCCGGAGGGCACTTCGCGACGCTGTGGACGCACGTCGACGACCTCGTCGAGAGCGTCCGCGCGGTCACGCCCACCGGGCTGTGGGAGAGCCGCCGCCTGCCCGGCAGCGGCGCCGGTGTCTCGCCCGACCGGATGCTGCTGGGAAGCGAGGGCATCCTCGGTGTCATCACGGAGGCGTGGGTGCGGGTCCAACCGCGGCCGGCGCACCGGCTGTCGGCCTCGGTGCGGTTCGCCCGCTTCTCCGACGGCGCCGAGGCCGTGCGGGCGATCGTCCAGGCTCGCCTGCATCCGAGCAACTGCCGGCTCATCGATCCCGAGGAAGCGCGCTTCACCGGCGCGGGGGACGGGACCGCGGCGCTTCTCGTGCTCGGCTTCGAGAGCGTCGACGACGACCCCGCGCCCGCGGAGGCCGCGATGGTCCGAGCCTGTGCGCTGTGCGCCGAGCACGGCGGCGACGCCGACGAGACGCGAACCTCGGCCGGCGGCGCCGAGGGCTGGAAGGACACCTTCCTGCGCGCTCCGCACCTGCGCGACATGCTGCTGCAGCTCGGCGTGGTCGCCGAGACCTTCGAGACCGCGATCACCTGGGAGCGCTTCGGCGCCTTCCATGCGGCGGTGACCGGCGCGGCGCGAGAGGCGCTCGGAGGCGGGCAGGGCCTCGTGACTTGTCGCCTCACCCACGCCTACCAGGACGGGCCTGCGCCCTACTTCACAGTGCTGTTCCCCGCGCGCCGGGGCGAGGAGGTCGAGCAGTGGTGGGCGGTCAAGCGCGCGGCGTCTGACGCCATCGCTGCGGCGGGAGGGACAATCACCCATCACCACGCGGTAGGCCGCGACCATCGGCCGTGGTACGACCGCCAGCGCCCGGAGCCCTTCGCCGCCGCCCTGCGCGCGGCCAAGCGCGCCGTCGACCCCGACGGGGTGCTCAACCCTGGCGTTCTCGTCTGAGAGGATCGCCGGGATGAAGACGGTCGCGGTCCTCGGTCCCGGCGGCGTCGGCGGCCTGGTGGCCGCCGCGCTCGCGCGCGCGGGTACGCCGACCACCGTCATCGCGCGGGAGGAAACCTCCGCGCGCCTGGAACGGGACGGCCTGCGGGTGCGCTCCGTGCGCCTGGGTGAGTTTCAGGTCGACGTGCGCGCGGTCGCCCGGTTGACCGAGCCAGTTGACCTGCTCCTGGTCGCCACCAAGGCGACCGGCTTGCGAGATGCCATCGAGCGCGTGACCGCCGCGCCCGGGCTCGTGGTGCCGCTGCTCAACGGCATCGATCATCTCGCCGTGCTGCGCGAGCGCTGGCCCGAGAGGGTCTGCGCGGGCGTCATCCGCGTGGAGTCCGACCGGCCGGAACCCGGCCTCGTCGTGCAGACCAGCCCGTTCCTGCGCATCGACCTGGCCCCAGACACGCCCGAGACGCAGGCGGTGGCCCACCTGCTGCGCGCCGCGGAGATCCCGACGAAGGTGGGAGCGTCCGAGCCCGACGTCATGTGGCGCAAGCTCGTGCGCCTCAACGCGCTCGCGTGCACGACGACGGCGTTCGCCGAGGCCATCGGCGCGGTGCGCGCCCACCCGCGCCACCGGCTGGCCCTCGAGGGGGCGGTGGAGGAGACCGCGGCGGTCGCTCGCGCCGAGGGAGCAAACATCTCCGCCGGCGAGGTGCTCAACGAGCTGGGCGAGGTCCACGCCGAGTCGACGAGCTCGATGGCCCGCGACGTCGCCAACGGCCACCCGCCCGAGCTCGACGCGATCCCCGGCGCCGTGCTGCGCGCGGCGGCGCGCCACGGCCTCTCGGCCCCCACCGTCGAAGACCTCGTGCAGCGCATCCGCGATCGTTTAGCCTGAGCGCATCGTGGCCGACACGTCCCGCGTTGCCAAGAACCTCCAGGCCTTCCAGATCGCGCTCAACGTGCACGATCGCGAGAATCCCGAGCACACCGCCTACGGGATCGGCATGGCCTTCTTCGACATGGAGCGGCTGGGCTTCGACGAGGGCGAGGAGATCTTGCCCGGGATCACCATCCACGCCGACGGCGGGACGACCGGCAACTTCCGCGTCCTGTGCGACGGCCAGCACGACTCGGAGCTGGAGGAGGCCGAAGAGGAGGTCGTCGACCTCGTCGCTGACCGCCCGATGGTCGTGCCCTTTGGGCCTCGCGACGACGAGCCTCGCTAGGAGGCGCCGCCTGCCCGCGGCGGGCGCAGGTGCGCGACGTCGACTCCGTGCTCGGCGGCGACCCGGTCGGCGATCAGCGAGCGGTGGCAGGCCTCGGGGTCAGCCTCGACGCACA